>Ga0206805_1202_pt1 | contig 9218 bp, 7 predicted proteins | sample Alteio_BWOrgCont_59_FD_152890 | JGI IMG/M metagenome (GOLD analysis project Ga0206805, IMG submission 152890) | Enriched cells from forest soil in Barre Woods Harvard Forest LTER site, Petersham, Massachusetts, United States -... | ecosystem: Environmental > Terrestrial > Soil > Temperate forest > O... | reverse complement strand
AAGTAAGCCTCGACGAGGGCGATATGCTCTTCGGTGCGGCCGGTGAGACGGAGATACTTGAGGGTCTCCTTGTCGACGGGGAAGATGCCGCAGGTGGCACCGTATTCGGGGGCCATGTTGGCGATGGTGGCGCGGTCGGCGAGCGGAAGTTCGGCGATGCCGGGGCCGTAGAACTCGACGAATTTGCCGACTACACCGTGCTTGCGCAGGGCTTCGGTGACGGTGAGTACCAGGTCGGTGGCAGTGGTGCCTTCGCTGAGCTTTCCGGTGAGTCGGAAGCCGACGACCTGAGGCACGAGCATGGAGACGGGTTGGCCGAGCATGGCGGCCTCGGCCTCGATGCCTCCGACGCCCCAGCCGAGGACGCCAAGGCCGTTCACCATGGTGGTGTGGGAGTCGGTGCCGACGAGGGTATCTGGATACGCAGTGACCGACCCGTCGGCGGCGGGGGCTGTGGTGAAGACGACGCGGGCCAGGTATTCGAGGTTGACCTGGTGGCAGATGCCCATGCCGGGGGGCACGGCGGAGAAGTTATTGAAGGCGGACTGGCCCCACTTGAGGAAGGCGTAGCGCTCGCGGTTGCGGGTGAACTCGAGCGCGGCGTTGAGATCGTAGGAGTTGACGGTGCCGAATTCGTCGACCTGGACGGAGTGGTCGATGACGAGCTCGGCGGGCTGGAGTGGATTGATTTTTTCGGGATCGCCGCCGAGGGTCTTCATGGCGTCGCGCATGGCGGCGAGGTCGACGATGGCGGGCACGCCGGTAAAGTCCTGCATCAGGACGCGGGCGGGCATGTAGGCGATCTCGCGGGAGGGCTCGGCTTTGGGGTCCCAGTTGGCGAGGAAGGTGATGTCGTCGGCGGTGACGGAGGCGCCATCTTCGTGGCGGAGGAGGTTTTCCAGCAGGATGCGGAGGGAGTAGGGCAGGCGGGAGAGGTTGGTGCCGGCGGATTCGGTAAGGGCGTTGAGGCGGAAGATGTTCACTGTGGTCTTGCCGCTGACGAAGGGGGCGGCGCTGCGGAAGGAATCGGGATTGTGGCTCATCGGTCTTCTCCGTTGATCGTCATCGGGCCGCGGGGCCAAGAGGGCACCGGGCGCGGAAATTTGGGCCGGAGCGCGCGACAGGCGCGAGGCGGCGGGAAGGAAAAGCCTATCAAAAATTCGGGGTGCGCGTGGAATCCGGGTCAGGAATGACCCTGGGCTGGATCAGGAACGGCCACGGTCGCGGCGGCCGTGACGGAAGCGCTTCGTCTTCGGGATGGAGAGACGGGGGGACATCAGGAATATCTTACGCCCTGGGCTGAGAGTGGGGAAGGTCGGCGCGTTTTCCGAACCACCCAGGATTCTCTTTGGGAATTCCTTATGGATACCTAACTACTTTTTTACCAGTTTTTGAGTAGCATCCCACTCAAGGCCAGCGTCCAATAGGCCGGTGAGGGTAGCTTTGGGGATTTCCTGTCCGCGGAGGAACGACCTGTGATTCAGTCAATCTATAAGGGCATCGAGATCGAATTGGAGATGCGTCAGCAGACCGAGGGCTACTGGAAGTGCGACTACATGCTGATTACGCGACCCGACCGGAACGTGACGCTGGTGAAGGGTGTGATTCAGTTTCCGACGTTGAAGATGGCGAAAGAATATGCGCTGGAGGATGCACGCGCGGTGATCGATAACGCCGAGGCGCAGCGGCTCAGTGTGCACGCGGCGGGGCTGGCGCCGGCGTTTGCGTTCCGGTGATGAGGCTCATCCGCATTGGCATGCGGCGTGTACGATGGGCGCATGCCTACGATTCGCAGCCGGTTCCTGACATTTTTTGCGACGGTTCTTTGCGGGGTGTCTTCGGTGGCGCAGCCGCCCGCGCCGAAGGTCAGCCTTGATAACACAGAGCTGCGCACGCTGAAGTCAGGGAAGATCGGGCGTCAGTATGATTTGCTGGTGTCGTTTCCCGAGGACTACGCGACATCGGGAAAATCGTATCCGGTGCTCTACGTGCTGGATGGCTGGCATTTCCCACTGATGGCATTTCTGCAGAATAACAATCTCTACTCGCAGCGAATGCCGCCGGTGATTATTGTGAATGTGAGCCAGGGCTCGTCCGTCGATGTAATGGCGCTACGGGCGCAGGATTTCACGCCGACCAAGACGGCTCAGGAGGCGGGATCGGGCGGGGCGGCGGTGTTTCTGGATTTCCTCGAGCATGAGGTGATTCCGTTTGTCGATCGCACGTACCGGACCGTTCCATCGGACCGCGGGCTGCTGGGGCATTCCTACGGCGGCTTGTTTGCGATTTACTGCCTGGAGCAGCGGCCGGCACTGTTTCAGCGTATCGTCGCGGCGAGCCCGGCGATGGGCTGGGATGATCGCTTGCTCGTAAAAGCCGCGCGCACGAAGCTTCGCAATCTGCCTGGGCCGGTCCGACTGGATATTTCGACCGGGGACGACGGGGACGTTACCGAGGACGCGACTGCGTTGGCGAAGGTGCTGGATGAGGTGAAGCCGGCGAGACTGGATTATCGCTTCACGGTCTATCACGGGGAAAGCCATAACTCGGTTCGGCTGGTTTCCTTTCCGGCCGGACTTTACTGGGTGTATCGGCCGGCGAACTAAAGTCGGATCCTCGGGCTAGTTTTCGCTGGGCATCTCGACGCGGTCGATGACGAGGGTGTCGACCGGGCCCTTGGAGGGCTCGAGCTTGAGGCCGAGCTGCTCCTCGACGGCGGTGAAGATGGAGATGATATTGCTGCCGCCCTGTTCTGCGGCGACATCGTCGGTCCACTTCAGGGTGATGTCGGCGTGGCCGGTGAGGCCGGTCTTGTCGATGACTTTGCGGTCACCCAGGTCAGACAGCGCGTCGGCTAGATCGGCCGTTCTACAACCTTTGCAAGTGAGGATTTTGCCGGTGTTTTCGCCGTTGATGTTCCAGTTGTTGTCGTGGATTTCGTCCTGGGAGAGCTTGATCTTCAGGCCTCCGCGAGCGATAACCAGATCATAGACCGGCATGATTTTAGGCTGCAGATGAGCCTTTAGATGGAAACGATCCTCGAGCAGCAGAATCGCCATGGCCTGAAGGTTCTCATCGGGGAGCAGTTGGGGAGGACCACTGTCGGGCGGTAGAACCTTGGCCGTCAGGTTGAATTTCGCCGAACTGACCGGCCCAGTGAGGCCCACGATCTGCTGCGGTTTGATGTCGTACGCGAATCCGATCAGCGCCTCGACTGGCATGTTGTTCATGGTCAAGATGCCGTGGTCGTCGATGTCCCAGTTGCCGGTGTTGGCGCCGGTGTCGTTCTGCCGGATGGAGACTACATCGTAAGGCTGAAGCGTCTTCGAGAGGGCGATCGCGTTAACGGGGCCTTTGTGCGCAAGTTGAGGATGCGCAACCGAGGCGGAGAGAAGGATCGCGACGGTGAGCAACAGCAGCCTGTGTGATCTGGGTGAAGGATGCGGGGTCATCGTCTGGATCATCCTCTCTCCGGGCCGCTAATTCTCCGTGGGCATCTCGACGTGGTCGATGACGAGGGTGTCGACGGGGCCTTTGGAGGGTTGGAGCTTGAGGCCGAGCTGATCCTCGAGGGCGGTGAAGATGGAGACGACGTTGGGGCCGCCCTGCTCGGCGGCGATGTCGTCGCTCCACTTGAGGGTGATGTCGGCGGAGCCGGTGAGGCCGGTTTTGTCGATGACTTTGCGGCCGACCGGGTCGGCGATGGCGGAGGCGAGGTCGGCCATGGTATCGCTTTTGCCGGAGAGAACCACCTCGGTATTCTCGCCGTTGATGTTCCAGCCGCCACCGGTTCTTTCATCCTGTGAGAGCTTGATCTTCAGGCCGCTGTGTGCGACGACGAGGTCGTAGACGGGCAGGGTGCGGGTTTCGAGATGAGCTTTGAGGCGGAAGCGGTCCGCGAGCAGGGGAATGATCATGGCCGTGAGTTGGTGATCGGTGAGTTTGTGCGGGGCGGCGCCGTCGGGTGGGACGACTTTGGCCTCGACGTCGAAGTTCGCGTCTGCAATCGGGCCGGTGACGCCAAAGATCAGGTCCTGATGGATGTCGTAAGTGAACTCGAGGATCGATTTGAGCGGGACGTTGTGGATGATGAGGCGGTCGTCGTGGGTGTTGATATTCCAGGACTGCTCGCCGGAGTGGTTGATTTTGACCGAGACGACATCGTAAGGCGGCAGGGTGGCGGCGAGAGCGATGGTCTGGGCCGGACCCTTGTGCGACAGTTGGGCGGAAGCGACCGCGGTGAAAAGCAGTATGGCAGCGGCGGCGAGAAAGAGTCTGCCGGATTTGTGCGGTTGGTTTGAGGTCATCGTCAGGACAATGCTTGATCGGCGGTGGGCAGTGTCGGAAGTATACGATGGTGCGTGACTTGCGAGTGGAAGAAAGTGGCAGGCGGTTTGTGCGATGATGCGAACGCTGGCTGGAATTGGGCGGCGATGATCGCAAAGGCACGGCAAAATTGAGGGGAATCATGCGCATAGGGAAGCTGTGGAGTGTGGGTTTGGCGGCGGTGTTGGCGGTAGGCGTGGCGGCGTGGGCGCAGAATGGCGAGCACCGGGGTCCCTCGGGCGGGGTTGGGAGCGGCAAGGGCGACCTGCAGGTCTACTTTATCGACGTGGAAGGCGGCCAGTCGACGCTGTTTGTGATGCCGACGGGGGAGACGCTGCTGGTCGATACGGGGAATCCCGGCGGGCGCGATGCCGGACGCATTGTGGCGATGTGCAAGACGGCGGGCGTGACCAAGATTGATACGCTGGTGATTACGCACTACCACACCGATCACGTGGGCGGATTGCCGGAAGTGGCGTCGATGATCCCGGTGGGGAGGTTCATCGACCATGGCGTGAATCGCGAGACGGCGGAGATCCAAGGAAGCGCGCCGACGATCAAGGGATATGACGCGTACCAGAAAGTGCTGGCGGATGGGCATGCGCAGCACATGACGGCGAAGCCCGGGGATGTGCTGCCGGTGAAGGCGATGCATGTGGAGGTGGTAAGCGCCGATGGCGAGGTGATCGACAAGCCGCTGGCGGCCGGAGGCGAACCGAATGCTGCATGCGCGTCGTCGCCCTTGAAGGATGTGGAGAACACCGAGAACGACCGGTCGGTAGGTATGGTGATTACGTTTGGCAAACTGCGGATTCTGGACATGGGGGATTTGACCTGGGCAAAGGAGCGCGGGCTGGTGTGCCCGATGAACAAGCTGGGCAAAGTGGATGTGTACATCGTCTCGCACCATGGGCTGGACCGCAGTGGGAGCCCGGCATTCGTCGATGCGATTGCGCCGCGAGTGGCGATTATGGACAACGGCCCGCATAAGGGAGGTGCACCTTCGACCTACGTGACGATTGAGGGTTCGCCACGATTGAAGGACCTGTGGCAGCTGCACACCGCGGAGGTTGATGGAGCGAAGAACGTGGCTGATTCGCGGATCGCGAACCTGGCCGGGACGAATCCGGACGCGGCAAACGTTCTGAAACTGACGGGGCGGATGGACGGCAGCTTCGCGGTTACGAACGGGCGGACCGGTGAGACGGTCGAATATCCTGCAAAGTAAGTCCTCTTTTCTCCTGATCTTCGCGGCGCGCTTGTCCCGGCAGATGCATCTTACTGAAGAGCAAGCCGAGATGTGAGAGCGGCGGAAGACCAGGACGGAGAGACGAATGAAAGCAATTGGAGTTACGGGAATTACTGTTGAGGGAAGAACGGCGGAATACGGGCTGAGCGGTAGAGTCGTTCTGGGTACGATTTTGGGCCTGGCGATGGTGTGGGGCGTTGCGGGTTGCCATAAGACCCCGGCGCAGAGTTCGACGGTTGCGGCAGAACAGGACCCGGGCGATCCGGCGGATGCGAACATGGCTGCGGCAAATGGGGCTGCGCCGGCGCAGGTGCTGGGGCAGAGCGCGCAGAATGGGCCGCAACAGCAGGCTGAGGACTATACGCCGCAGCAGCAGGGCGCGCCGGTTGAGCAGGCGCCGCCGCCGGGGCAGCCGGGATACTACGGGGACAATGGCCAGCCGGCCGATCAGCAGGCGGATTTGTATGCGACCGATCTGACCGACCAAGCGGCCAGCGATCCGCCTCCGCCGTTGCCGGACTACGACCAGCCGCCGGCGCCGGACCCGGACTATCTCTGGACTCCGGGCTACTGGGCGTGGGGCCCGGGCGGTTACTACTGGGTTCCAGGGTGCTGGGTGGCGGCGCCGTATCAAGGAGCGCTGTGGACTCCGGGATACTGGGGATTCGTGGGCGGACGCTATCGCTTCCACCATGGGTTCTGGGGACTGCACATCGGATTCTATGGCGGGATTGATTACGGATTCGGGTACACCGGCTATGGATACTACGGCGGGTACTGGAATGGCGGACACTTCTTCTACAACACCGCAGTGAACCGCGTAAACGTGAACGTAATTCGGAATGTGTATGTCCACAACGTGGTGGTCAACAACGTGGTGGCCAACAACCGGATTGTGAACCGCGTGAGCTTCAATGGCGGGCGCGGCGGCGTGCAGGTGCAGCCACGGCCGGCGGAGATGGCAGTGCTGCACGAGCAGCGGAACGCACCCATGGCGGCGCAGGTGCAGGTGCAGCACGAGGCGTCGCAGAACCGGCAGCAGTTCTATAGCGCGAACCAGGGGCGGCCGCAAGTGGCCGTGTCGGCGCGGCCGGTGGTTGCGGACCGCATGCCTCCGGCAAGTCTGCCGCGCGTGGCGGGGCCGGTTGGACAGCCGGCCGGTCGTGGCGAGGTTCGGCCCGGCCAGGTCCAGGGTCCGGCACAGGCGGGGCGTCCTCAGAATCAGCCAGGGCCGCAGGTGAGGAATACGCCTGAGGCTGCAAGGCCGGCGCCTGAGGCCAGGCAGGTTCCGCAGAATCGTGCGCAGGAAGTGCGGCCAGTGCAGCCGCAGCCTGAGGCAAGGCCGGTTCAACCGCAGCCGCAGGTGAGGCCGCAGGTGCAGGCGAGGCCTGAAGCGCAGCCGAGGCCGCAGGAGCAAGCGAGACCGCAGGAGCAAGCGCGTCCACAACCGCAGGCCAGACCGCAGGAGCAGCCGCGGCCGCAGGAGCAGGCGCGTCCACAGCCACAAGCCAGGCCACAACCTTCCGCGCCTCCTCCACCACATCCACAGCCGCAGGCACGGCCGGCTCCGCCGCCTCATCCACAGCCGCAGCCGCAGCACAACGAGCCGCCGAAGGATGACAAGCCGCATCGGTAGGTAGATCGGCCTGTAGGAAACGAAACAGCGCACGGCAGGACTCGCCAAAGGGCTTGTCCTGCCGTGTTTTTCTGCTTTGGTGGCTATGAGCTGAAGGCTAGCTGGCCGAGGAGAATCGCGTTCAGAGCGATGATGACGGCGACGGTGATCCATCCGGCAATGCGGGTGCGGATTTCGCTGGTAAAGCTGTGCATAACGTCGCGGCGGCTGACCAGCAGAAGCAGCGGAATAAGTGCGAAGGGCAGCGCAAAGCTGAGAACGACCTGTGAGAGCACCAGGATGCGCAGCGGGTCGAGACCAGTGGCGATGATGGCGATCGCGGGTATAACGGTGATGAGGCGGCGCAGGAAGATGGGGAACTTGATGTCGAGGAAGCCCTCGATGATGACCTGGCCGGCCATGACGCCGACAGTGGAGGACGAAAGGCCGGAGCAGAGCAGCGCGACCGCGAAGACGACAGCGGCGGCGCGTCCGAAGAGCGGGCCAAGGGTGTGGTACGCCTCCTGGATGGTGGGCTGGAGATTGTTGGAATGGACGAAGGCGACGGCGGCCATCAGGATCATGGCGGAGTTGATGAGCCATGCGCCGTTCATGGCGACGAAGACGTCGATGAGCTCGTAGCGAAGGAAGCGGCTGAGGATCATGCGGCGCGGCTGTGGCGTAAGTTGGTTGCGGGCCTTGAGGCCTTCGAGTGTCGCGGTGGCTGGAAGCGTGGAGCCGGTGAGTTCCTTGAGGCGCGGCTGCACCAGCGCGGAGTGGAGATAGACGACGTGCGGCATAACGGTGGCGCCCAGCATGGCAACCGCGGCGTAGATGCTGTCGTGGAAGTTCTGTGAGGAGGAGCGGTCGAGGGTGGGCAGCAACGTGTGGATGGTGGCGAGCTTCCAGTCTGGGTGGACGAGGAAGATCTCGAACGCGTAGGAGACGCCGATGATGGCGACGAAGCCCATGATGCCGCGCTCCAGCCAGCGGAAGCCTGCGAGATCGAGGGCGAGGATGGCGAAGACAAGGACGGTGGAGACGAGCGCGGCGATGAGCAGCGATTCCTTGGGGCTGAAGCCGTGGGCGTAGAGCAGCGGGCCGAAGAGGAGATCGAGGCCGATGGCGGCGCCCAGGAATTCGGCGAGGTCGGTGGCGATGGCGGCAATTTCGGCGGCGATCCATAAGCCTATGGTCGTGGGCCGCGAGAAATGCTTGCGGCAATTCTGCGGCAGGGTGAGGCCAGTAACGATGCCCAGTTTGGCAGAGAGGTACTGAATGAGCATCGCCATGGCATTCGACCACAGCAGCACCCAGAGCAGGCGATAGCCGAATTGCGTTCCGCCCAGGATGTTGGTGGCGAAGTTGCCGGGATCGATGTAGGCAACCGAGGCTACGAACGCCGGACCGAAGTAGGCCCACATCTCGTTGCGCTGGAAGTTGGGCAGGAAGCCGCGGCGGGGCGGCATGGCGGCACTGTCGGACGCGGTGGACGCTTGCGCCTGTAATTCCTCAGCGGCTGGGCGCTCCGATCGCGTTGAAGTAATTTCCGCCATACGCTCCTGTGTGGTTGAGCGAGCCTGGATTCCGAACCGGGGCGCTGGACATGAAGGCCGCGCGACTCACAAAATTAGGCTTACCTACTAATTAGGTATACCTAAATTAGAGAAATGAGTCAAACTAAAAAGACTGGTGGGGAGAATCCTGGGCATGCCCGCACGCAGACAGGCGCACGGCAACACCGAATCCGTCGACAATTATTTGAAGGCCATCTTCACGCTGGGTGGGCGCGAGGGGAGCCGTGTAACCATCAAGTCGCTGTCGGAGCACCTGGGGGTTGCGCCGGCTTCCGTGACCAACATGCTGCAGAAGCTGTCTGCGTCGGCGGCGCCACTGGTGGACTATGAGCGGCACGGCGGGGTGCAACTCTCGGCAGCGGGGAAGCGGCGGGCGCTGGAGGTGGTGCGCCATCACCGGCTGATTGAGACCTTTCTGTATGAAGTGCTGGACTACCCGCTGGAAGAGGTA
>Ga0206805_1200_pt1 | contig 9365 bp, 10 predicted proteins | sample Alteio_BWOrgCont_59_FD_152890 | JGI IMG/M metagenome (GOLD analysis project Ga0206805, IMG submission 152890) | Enriched cells from forest soil in Barre Woods Harvard Forest LTER site, Petersham, Massachusetts, United States -... | ecosystem: Environmental > Terrestrial > Soil > Temperate forest > O... | reverse complement strand
CGATCGCCGTTTTCTGCGAGAAAATCACTGACTTGATCCGACACAGACGCGGGATCGCTGGAGGTTTTAATTAACGTGTTATCGTAACCGACACCGCCATTTAACCGTTGTCTGGGCGACAACGGAATGCCATAAATTAAATTGCCGCCTAAAACATCACGCGTGTAATTGGTAATGTTCAATTCATCTTCGTTAACTTCCTGGTAATAGACATCCATGCCGCGACTCACGCCATCGATGGTGTAAAAAGGATCGGTGTAATTTAATCGATAGCGGGTGTAACCGGTACTCTTTTGGAAATCGAAGCCAACAGAAGTGCCGCTACCGAGAAAATTATTTTGTTGAATGCCCGCATTAATAATTAAATTATCGACCTGAGAATAACCTAAACCACCGGTTAAACGACCCGACATCGTTTCTGTTACTTCTACATCGAGATCGACTTGATCCGCCGTGCCGGGAACCGGCACCGTTTCAATATTAGCTTCTTCAAAAAAACCCGTGCGCAATAAATTATTGCGTGACACTTGAATCAGTTCACTGGAGGCCCAAGCCGATTCCATTTGCCAAATTTGCCGGCGTATGACTTCATCGCGAGTAGATTGATTGCCATAAATATTAATCCGCCGTACATACACTCTTTTGCCGGGATCCACGTAAAAGGTAATATTGACTTTATTCGTATCGGCCACCGGTTGCGGCACTGGATTGACTTTAGCAAACGCATAACCATCGTTGCCAATGCGTGTGGCCATGAGATTGGCGCTTTCCGTCACTAAGCGACGATTAAATAATTCGCCGGGTTTTACTAAAATAAATTTACGCAACTCTTCTTCAGGAATGATGGTGTCACCGACGATGGTCATTTCATCGATAAAATATTGCTGGCCTTCATGGATACTGACGGTGATATAAATATCTTTTTTATCCGGCGTAATGGCCACCTGCGTAGATTCAATGGCAAAATTCAAATAACCGCGATCGAAGTAATAAGAACTCAATGCTTCTAAATCGCCTTGCAACCGTTCTTTGGAATATTGATCCGCACCGCTAAGCCAGGTGAACCAACCCGGCGTAGTGGATTCAATTTGATCGAGCAGTTCATCTTCACTAAAAGCGTTGTTGCCAATAATATTAATTTGGCGGATTTTAGCGGCTATGCCTTCGGCAATCACAATATCGATGCCTACACGATTACGTTCTAAAGGTGTTACGGTGGTATTGATGGTAATGCCATATTTTCCACGACTAAAATATTGTTGTTCCATTTCTTGTGCTACACGTTCTAAAATAGAGGGATCGTACGTGCGGCCTTCGGCAATGCCCACTTCGCTTAATGCTTCCAGTAAATCTTCGGTTTCAATATCGTTGTTGCCGGTCACTTTGATATAGCCGATAGAAGGCCGCTCAACCACCGTGACAATTAACACATTGCCTTCGCGTGCTAAATTAATATCGCTAAAAAAGCCGCTGCGATATAAAGTGCGGATGACATCAGGCGCTTCGTCGGTGTCGAAGGTGTCGCCTACTTTTATGGGCAGATCGTTGTAAACCGTTCCTACGTCAACGCGTTCCAAACCTTTCACTTCAATGTCTTTAACAATAAAGGTGTCGGCCACACAGTAGGCACTAAAGAAAAAACTTACCATCAATAATACAATACGACTGATTTGCGCTGACATCTTAATATCCATTATCTGAAATTCATAATATCGTTATGTAATCCGACTAGCATTAGCCCAATTACTAAAACAAAGCCTACGATCAAACCGGTTCTCTGGGCTGCTTCTGGAAGCGGCTTACCGCGAATAAGTTCGAGGACATAATATAACAAATGCCCGCCATCCAGCATAGGGATCGGCAATAAATTAATCACGCCTAAATTAACGCTGATTAAAATTAAAAAACTCACAAACGCCATCCAACCACTACTGACTGATGCGTGTGCGCCTTCCGCAATGGCAATCGGGCCTGCCAAATTCTCCAGGCCAATTAAGCCAGTTAGCATTTTGCCCATGATATTAAACGTTAAAATGGATAAATCCCAGGTGTTAACCACCGCTTTAGAGAAAGCTGACAGCGGATTTTCTCTTTGCAAACGCGTAAATCCCTCCGGCAAGGGTTCAGGAGTCAATCGAACGCCAATAACGCCTATTAACTCTCCCTGCACTGTTTCTTCTCTCGGTGTAACGGTTTTGTTAAACGTTTGGTTCGCGTGCTCCAGCGTGAATTCGATGGGCTGTTGAGGTCGCGCACGTACATAATCGACTAAGTCATACCAATCGTGAACCGGATGATTATCTACAGCCAGCACTTTATCGCCGGTTTGCAACCCAGCATGGGCGGCAGGGCCATCCGGCACTATCTCACCTAAAACGGCAGGAATATGCGGCAGGCCTAAAGTAACACCCCACTGGTTTAAAGGATCGGGTTGCGCATTTTTTTGTGGTTTATCTAATGTGGGAATGGGCAAAGCATAGTTTCTAAGCGGTTTATCGGGATATTGCCGCACTGTTACGGCCATATCGCCCTGCTCACCAGCATGTTGCAATAATACCAGATAAACCGTTTGCCAATCAGGTGTGGGCGTGCCGGCAATGCTGACTAATTCATCGCCGGTTTGTATGCCGGCTTTTGCCGCCGGAGAATCGGCTTGCACATGCGCAATCAGCGGCACCATTTTTTCTACGCCCACCATTAACACGCAGGCAAAAGCAACAATGGCAAAAATAAAATTAAACGCGGGGCCTGCCGCTACCACAGCGATGCGTTTGCCAACCGGTTTGTGATCGAAGGCAAAAGGTTTTTCGTCTTCTTGCAATGTTTGCTCGCGACCATCTAACATTTTCACATAGCCGCCGAGAGGAATAGCAGAAACAGCGAACTGCGTTCCGTATTTATCCGTTTTGCTCCAAATAATCGGACCAAAACCAATAGAAAAGCGCAACACGCGCACACCCATTCTGCGCGCCACCCAGAAATGGCCGAACTCATGCACAAAAACAATAATAGCAAACACTAAAATAAAAGAGAGCAGCGAAAATAATAAAGAAGTCATAGGAAGAAATATCCCGCCATAAAAATAGGCACGGCAGCGGTATAACTATCTATCCGATCTAAAATACCGCCATGTCCAGGCAAAAGCGTGCCACTATCTTTAACGCCTGCTAAACGTTTAACCAAGCTTTCAAATAAATCGCCTAATACGGAAGCAATTACCGTTACAAAAACTAAAATGGATAAACGGATGATATCGAATTTATCTATGTGCAGAACATGCGCTAAGATAGGGGTAAAGAATCCTACGGTTATCAATGAGCCGGCAAAACCTTCCCAGGTTTTTCCCGGGCTAATGCGGCTGGCTAACCGGCGTTTGCCCCATTTTTTTCCAATAAAATACGCACTGGTATCGGCTAAAGCGATAATGCTGATTAAAAATAACAAAAGCTGCGGCTTGGTTAAACCATAAGTTTTAGCCAAATAAAATTGATAGGCTTGTTCTACATCTAATATGCCTAATCCAAACCAGAAAGGAATTAACACGAAGATGCCATTTAAAGCAAACGCAAAACGATTGCGGTGAATGATTTTGATTCGCCGCTGATAACGAATCAACCACAACAATGACCATAACCACCAACCAATGGCGGCGCCGCTCACTATGCTAATAGTAACCAAAACAGATTCCGGGATAAAACTCATTGACAAAAATATACTGATTAAAACAGCGATATAAATAACGCGGCTTTGTTTACTTTTAAAGCCGCATAAAGCCGCCCATTCCCATCCGGCCAGCACAACCACCAAGCCTACCGCTACAGAAAATAACCATGGTGGCAATAAATAAATGGCAGCAAGTACTAAAGGGATCAACACGAGGGCAGTTAATATACGTTTTTTTAGCATAATTAAGCTCGTTTTTGTGTGGAAGCCGCCTGGGTATTGGTGCGACCATAACGCCGTTGGCGTTGACCATAACTTTGTAAGGCTAAAATAAAATCTTCGCGGGAAAAATCCGGCCATAATACATCGGTGAAATAAAGTTCCGTATAGGCTAATTGCCACAATAAAAAATTGCTTAAACGCAATTCACCTGAGGTGCGAATAAAAAAATCCGGTGGGCCGACATCCGCTAACGATAAAACGTTATTCACTTCATTTGCGGTAATATCTTGTATTTTCAATTCATTTGCCAACACCCGTGTTGCAATTTTTTGCACCGCTTGCGTAATGTCCCACTGCCCGCCGTAATTAGCAGCCACGATGAGTTTTAAGCCGGTATTGTTTGCCGTGAGTTGTTCAGCCTGTTTGACCAATGTTTGTATACGTTGAGAAAAACGGCTGCATTCGCCGATAATTTGAATGCGAATATTTTCTGCGTGCAATTTATTGATTTCAGTTTGCAGAATATTGGCAATTAAATCCAGTAAAAATTGCACTTCATGCCGGGGGCGCGACCAATTTTCGCTGCTAAAAGCAAACACGGTTAATACAGCAATGTTGTTTTCTATAGCGGCATTGATGGTGCTGCGCAATGCTTCTACGCCTGCTTTATGACCTGCTGTGCGTGGTAGCCCGCGCGCTTGCGCCCAGCGTCCGTTGCCATCCATAATAATAGCGACATGGTGGGGAAGAAGCGCCAGTGGAAGATTCACTTTTTCAACAGCCGCTAAAGTTTCAATCAAGGTTAGCCCCTTTAGGCAGGTTTATACTTCTAAAAGATCTTTTTCTTTTTGTGCAAATAATGCATCCACTTCTCCGATAATTTTATCGGTTAGTTTTTGAATTGTTTCTTCTGCTCTACGTTCTTCATCTTCGCTGATGGCTTTTTCTTTTAGCAGTTCTTTGACTTGATTGTTGGCATCGCGACGAATGCTGCGAACTGACACTTTGCTATTTTCCACTTCTTGTTTTGCTAAACGGACGAGTTCTTTGCGTCGTTGTTCCGTCAAGGGAGGCAATGGCACCCGAATATTCACGCCACTGGTAGCAGGGTTTAAGCCTAAGTCGGCAGTCATAATGGCTTTTTCTATCGGTTTTACCATGGTTTTTTCCCATGGCACGACGAGCAAGGTACGCGCGTCTTCTATGTTGATATTGGCCACTCGGTTTAATGGCGTGGGATTGCCATAATATTCCACCATAATATGTTCAATTAAAGAAGGATGAGCGCGACCACTGCGCAATTTAGCAAACTCTTGTTTTAATGCCTCCAGCGCTTTCAACATCCGCTGCTCTGCTTCTTTAGTAATTGTGTTTATCATAATTAATCGCCTTATTTCGTAGAAACCAACGTCCCTTCATCCTCTCCTTTCACAATGCGCAACAAAGCCCCTGCTTTATTCAAATTGAATACGCGAATCGGCATTTTGTAGTCGCGACATTGGCAGAAGGCGGCTAAATCCATAACGCCTAATTCTTGATCGAGCGCTTCTTGATAGGTTATCCGTTGATACCGTTTAGCGTGAGGATTTTTGGCCGGATCCATGTCGTAAATACCATCGACGTTCGTGGCTTTGATAAGCAAATCAGCGCCAATTTCAATGGCACGTAAACTGGCGGCAGAATCAGTGGTTACTAGAGGATTGCCGGTGCCTGCTGCAAAAAATACCACATCGCCTTCATGCAAATGATGCATCGCCTTACGACGATCGAAGGGATCAACAAGGCCGCTCATGGGAATAGCCGACATCACTCGAGTGCCAATATCCATGCGTTCTAACACATCGCGCATTGCTAATGCATTCATGACGGTGGCTAACATGCCCATGTGATCGGCCGTGACACGATCAATGCCTGTTGCTGAAAGTGCTGCGCCGCGGAATAAATTGCCGCCGCCAATCACTACACCGATTTGCACACCCAATTTAACCACGGCATAAATTTCTTGACTAATGCGCGTCAATACTTCGGGATCGATGCCACTCGTTGATTTACCATTCAGCGCTTCACCACTTAATTTAAGTAGAACACGGGTATAAGGTATGTCTGTCATTGAATATAAGTTCCTTAAATAAGGTAGTTAGGCATAACTATTCACCTCGTAGAGGGGAACCGTTATGTTTAGCCTTTTCCTTGTACTTGTGCGCGTACTTCTTCTGCAAAATTATTAGCTTTCTTTTCTATGCCTTCACCCACCGCAAACCGCGCAAATATATACACTTCTGTTTTCGCATTTTTCAACAAAGTGCTCACTTTAATATTGGGATCTTTAACGAATGCCTGACCGATTAAGCTGACTTCATCCAAGAATTTATTCAAGCGGCTCGTGATCATTTTTTCGATAATGTCGGCGGGTTTGCCGCTTTCTTTTGCTTGTGCGGTATAAATTTCTTTTTCTTTGGCCACTAATTCTGCAGGCAGATCGGCAGGTTTAATGACTTGTGGATTATGCGCGGCTATATGCATTGCTAAATCTTTCGCTAATAACGCATCGCCGTCACCCACAATATGCACAATAACGCCAATCCGCCCGCCATGCACATAGGTGCCAAACAAACCTTCACTGATTTTCACTAAAGCAACGCGACGCACATTGATATTTTCACCCAGTTTCGCAATCAGTTCTTTACGCGCTTCTTCTACGGTGTGCCCATGCGCTAATGGCGTGTTTGCTAGCACAGCCACATCGCTCACTTGATGCGCTAAAGCCGCGGCGGCGACGGCATCCGCGAATTGCGTGAAATTCACATCGCGCGCCACAAAATCGGTTTCACTATTGACTTCTACCATGGCAGCTACTGTTGCTGATTGTTTGATAACAATCACACCTTCTGCTGCCGTGCGATCCGCTTTTTTATCGGCTTTCGCTTGACCGGCTTTGCGCATCATTTCTACGGCTTTTTCTAAATCGCCTTCCGCCGCCACGAGCGCTTTTTTACATTCCATCATGCCAGCGCCGGTGCGTTGACGCAGCTCATTCACTAAACTTGCACTAATTGACATTTTTAATTCCTCATGATTGATTATCATCACCGGCATCATCAGATGCTTCAGGGCTTTGGTCTTTATCGGAGCCAGCCTCTGGCGATTCATCAGCAACTATTTTCTTTTTACGGGTAGCTGTGCGCGTTTTAATTTGGGTTTTTGAACCTTCAGCGGCTTCGACCGGTTCTGGTTCTTCCAGTTGTGCCGCTTGTCGCGCTGCCATGATCGTGTCAGCAACGGCTGTCAAATAAAAAGTGACGGCGCGCAAGGCGTCATCGTTGCCAGGAATGATATAATCAATACCGTCCGGCGAGTTGTTAGTGTCTACAATGCCGATCACCGGGATTTTCAAACGTTTAGCTTCCTGGATGGCAATTTTTTCAAAACCCACATCTATAACAAACAAGGCATCGGGCAAACCACCCATGTCTTTAATGCCGCCCAAACTACGTTCTAATTTTTCGATTTCACGATCCATATCCAAACGTTCTTTTTTGGTAATGTGCTGTGCAACGGTGCCTACACGCATTTCTTGCAAATCTTTTAAGCGTTGAATGGATTTACGGACCGTTTTGTAATTGGTTAAAGTGCCGCCTAACCAACGATGATCCACATACGGCATGCCACAGCGTAGCGCTTGTTCACGCACTGCTTCACTGGCCGCCCGCTTGGTGCCCACAAATAAAATTTTGCCTTTTTTACTGGCAATTTTACTAATGAAATTGAGCGCGTCGTTTAATAAAGGGACTGTTTTATCGAGGTTGATAATATGGATTCTTGAACGAACGCCAAAGATATAAGGCGCCATTTTAGGATTCCAGAACCGAGTTTGGTGACCAAAATGTACACCAGCCGCTAACATATCACGCATTGAAACGTTTGACATTGATAACTCCAAGTTGGGTTGAGCCTCCATACACCCAAACCTTCCACTTAATACTGTGTATAAACACAGATTAAGCACCCAGAAGATTCTGTTGGTGTATGTGTGTATTTAATAGTGGCAAATATAGGCCACTATTAGTGGGAAGTATTATATAATGTATGCTATATTATTTCTATAGCAGATAAATAATTAATTTGAGGTTAAGATGAAAAATTTTACAGCTGTCTTCGAAGAAGCTGAAGAAGGCGGATATGTCGCTTGGCTAGAAGAGATCCCTGAAGCCATGAGCCAAGGAGAAACCTTGGAAGAGGCTAAAGCTAACTTACTAGATGCTTTTAAGCTTTTAATTGAGACTAATCGTGAACAAGCTGAAAGTGAACTTAAAGGACATGTTTACATTAGAGAAGCAATTCCACTTGCTGCAGTTTAATACATGCGATTATTAGATTTAGATAAACATCTTAAAAAACATAACTGTTTTGTCGCTAGAGAAGGCGGTAATCATACCATTTATCAAAATAGTATTTCACGTAAAAATGTCCCTGTTCCAAGGCATAGAGAGATAAAAAATCTTCTTGTCAAAAAAATATGTAAACAATTAGAAATACCATCACCTATTTAAGATAAAAAATGTCTATTCATATTCATACCCCAGAAGAAATCAATAAAATGCGAGTGGCGGGCAAATTAGCCGCCGCTGTGTTAGACATGATTACCCCACATGTGCAGCCTGGCATTACCACGGCAGCGCTTGATAAACTTTGTCACGACTTCATTACCGAACAACAACAGGCCATCCCGGCCTGTGTGGGTTATCGTGGTTATCAACATACTATTTGCACTTCTATTAATGAAGTCGTCTGTCATGGCATTCCCAGCGATCGGCAGCTTAAAGAAGGTGATATTCTTAACCTCGATGTGGTGGTGGCAAAAGATGGTTTTCATGGCGATACCAGTAAAATGTTTGTCGTGGGCAAAGGCTCGGTTTTAGCGGAGCGTTTAGTGCAGGTGACGCAAGAGTGTATGTATTTAGGTATTAAAACGGTAAAACCGGGCGCTTATTTAGAAGAAATCGGCACCGCCATTCAACAACATGCGGAAAAAAATCATTTCTCCGTCGTAGAAGATTTTTGTGGGCATGGCGTGGGCGCAAAAATGCATGAAGAGCCACAAATTTTACATTACCGCCACAGCTGGATTGAAAATAATAAAATCCGTAAAAAACCCATCACGATGCCTTTATCCCAAACCATGCAGCCCGGCATGATTTTTACTATTGAACCGATGATCAATGTCGGCAAACCCACCACCAAGTTAAAACCCGATGGCTGGACAGCCATAACACGTGATCATAGCTTATCCGCCCAATGGGAGCACACTATTTTAGTGACCGAAACCGGTTTTGAAGTGCTCACGTTACGCCTTGAAGAACAAGGAAAGATATAAAACATAGCCAATCCGTTAATTATTGAAAAGTTTTCTAAAAAAGTCAAAGATATAAATCATTTGAATTATTTATATTCACTGACCATTGCTGATATTTATGCCACCA
>Ga0206805_1198_pt1 | contig 9394 bp, 7 predicted proteins | sample Alteio_BWOrgCont_59_FD_152890 | JGI IMG/M metagenome (GOLD analysis project Ga0206805, IMG submission 152890) | Enriched cells from forest soil in Barre Woods Harvard Forest LTER site, Petersham, Massachusetts, United States -... | ecosystem: Environmental > Terrestrial > Soil > Temperate forest > O... | reverse complement strand
TAAAGAAACTACATTTTCCGACATTTTCTCCATTTGCTCTACATAGGTAGAACTATTACTCTTGGAAAGTTCTTTTAATAATTCAGAAGCTTTTGTGGATGAACTTGAAAGTTCGCCCATGCTTTCGGCAACGTTTCTTACATTATCAATATAGTCACGTGTAGCTCCGCCTACGTCAGTTCCAACCAATCCTTCGAGTGATTCTGCAGCCTTAGATGAATTTTTAGACAAGTCACTAATATTTTTAGAAGCTGAGTTAATATTGCTTACATAGCCATCTGTAGCGACAGAAGCATCTGCAATATCAGACATTTTAGCTGCTGTTTCACTTAATGAACGCATTCCTCTTTCAAGGCTTTCCATAAGCTCAGGACCAATTTTAGCTTCTTCCAGCATATCATCCAATTGTTCGGTAATACTACCCTTCTTCTCTTCTTTACCTTCTACCTCATCTCCATGCATTCCGGACAGCTCAGGATAAACCAAGCTCCAATCTACTTCTTCGTGCGGTTTTTGTAATGCAAAGAATACAAATATCAAGGCTTCGGTTCCCAATCCAATAGGAAGAAAGGCATTAGCTCCGGGATAGTGTTGAATTTTAAAGAGTGCTCCCACAATTACAATAGATGCGCCGAAACTGTATGTTCTGTGGAGAAATAATTTACCAGCTTTAGATTCTAGAAATGCATTAAGTCCCATGTCTGTGTGTGTTTTGTGTTAAAGGTTAGTGATTTTGGTTGTATAAAAGATTTTAATCGTGTGCAGATGAAACGTTATCCAGATTATCTCCTTGTGCACGTCCTAAATAAGTTTCTACACAACGGAATCCAATGTAGCATTTGGCAGTGTCTTGATATTCATAGCAACGGCTGCTGTTATTGAGATAATATGCAACATCTTTCCATGAACCGCCTCTTATTACTTTTCTTTTCAAAATTTCAGGTTCATTATCAGCGGCATTATATTGATAGTCAGGGCTCAAATCATGTTCAAAATCATAGGCATCTTCATCGTATGCGTTACTTGTCCATTCCGCCACATTACCTGCCATGCAATAAAGGCCGAAGTCGTTCGGATTGTATGAATACACCCCTACGGTTTCAAATCCGCCGTCATCCATATAGCTGCCTCGCATAGGCTTAAAGTTACCCAGAAAACATCCTCTTGAGTTCCTTATATATGGTCCACCCCATGGATATTGGCTTTCTGCCAACCCCCCGCGGGCTGCCCATTCCCATTCTGATTCAGTTGGCAAACGGAAATCGTTCACACTTGATTCACCTATATGATTAAGGTAACCATTCATTAACTGGGTACGCCATACACAAAATGCACTGGCCTGTTTCCATGAAACACCCACTACCGGGTAATTATCATAGGCAGGGTGCCAGAAATACATATTAGTCATCGGTTCATTAAACGAGTAAGTAAAATCATGAACCCATGCCAGTGTATCTGGGAAGATATTCAATATATGCTTATCAATAAAAATACTACGGTCTTCTTTCGTTCTTACCCTGGTACTATAGGTATCATTCGTACCATTGTAAGTATTGTCAGTTACAGTATAGGAACCATTACCATTAGGGTATTTTTTATTTTCTCCATGTTCCTTTTGAGTATCATAATCAGGCAGGAAACGGTTGCTTTTTGCAGCAGCTAATTTTAAGTTAATGGTATAATATAAGAAATTCAATTTGCGCGTATCGATTTCCGGCTTGCGGTAAAATCTTTCGGCAGCAGGCAAATACAAGCTGGCTACAGCATCTTGTTGGTCAGCAGATTCAATCCTGATTCTTGTATTCCAATTGATAACCGGAACATCTAAGTCATTTCCATTTTGATCTTGTGTAATAACTTGGTCAGGTTCTAAGTCAGCTAACGCTAAGTGTAAAAGAGAATCTCTAACCCAATTAACAAATTGTCTGTATTCATTATTTGAAATTTCAGAATCGTCCATATACATAGCCGGAACGGAAACAGTTCTTTGCTTAGTACTATAACCCCAGGTAACATCAGCGTCGTCTGGACCCATCATATAGCTTCCGGGGGGCAGGTAAACCATACCATAGGGGGTATCCTGGAAAAAGGCAGGTCTATCCTGCACGCCGATTAACTGTCCACCGTCGCTATTGCAACCGGTAATGACAGCAACGAAGCATGCAAATAACAAGAGTCTTTTCATGATGATGTACTTTAGTTATTATTTAAAACAATTAGTATATGTATAGTCTTTGTAGTGTTTTACGAAAGTATTTCGTGTAATGTTACAGAGGGGAGTTTTTACAGGTATCTTACGTTTTGGTGGTATTGAACCTTTGGTGCTATTACTGGACGGAAGCAGAATTGCAGCATCAATTCATGCGAACCGCTACTATATGATTTAATTTCAGAAGTAGTAAAGTCATACGAGTATCCGATTTTCAGGTTTGCTCCGCTTTTGCTATTAGGGAATGCATAGTTAACACCCAAAAATGCAATTGCAGCATCTTGCAAACGATATCCTAACCCGAACCATATAAATTTATTGTATTCGGCAAGGCAGTCTAATTGGAATTGGGTTGATGAAGCATCTGATTCTACATATAAGTCAGGTTTTATGTCCCAAGTAGGGCTTGCATTATATGTATAACCTCCCATTAAATAATAGTGACGGGCAACATCGAAATTATATTGTTTAACTATACTGCCGGTAGCAGCCACATCAGGAGCGCTTAAGTGAGTAGTAGAAAGACCTACATATAAACCTTGTGGGGTTGCATAGTAAGCGCCGAAACCTAAATCATAGGTGGAGGCGGAAGTTCCGCTGCCGGGAATAAGTGGATCATCTTGCCCGTTAGGTGAACCGTCAGGAGCAATCCATGCTCCGTTAAGAGATGATTGTAAGAATCCTAATGTGGGGCCGATTCCTAATACACCATTTCCTATTACAATATGATATGAGTATGATAATTTTACTTCCAGTGTTTTTTGGAAACCAAGTTGGTCATCATATATGCTTAACCCGATACCTCCTCCTATTTGAGGAACGTAGGCATCTCCATTAAATAAGAACGTTTCAGGGTTGCCAGGTAGGTTTACCCATTGGTCTCTCCCTATAACACTAAAGCAATATGCCTTATCCATTCCTGCATAACCAGGATTATAATCGAGCTTGCCAAACATGTTTTGACTGAACTGTGCATCTTGTTGTGCTACAGCCACAAGACTGGCTCCAACAAACAATACTGAGGTAAGTAATTTCTTCATCATCTTTTTTATTATTTAGTAATAAAACTATTCCTCTTTTTTCTAAAGAGACCGCTAAATTATGTAGTCTCAACGACAAATACAAATTATTTGTGAATTATTTTTTGCAAGTGCCTACTTTTTAACATTTTAATATTCATATCAGTCTATTTATTTCCACTTTGAAGGTTTTTATTGATATATTCATATCACATTGATTATCAATAAATAATGAATATTTTGTCGATGTATAGTGTATCCGACTGTAAATTTTTCTTCCCAAAATTTTGGCAGTATTATTTAGCATAAAGTTTTTACAACTTCTTAATCGGGCTGCCTGTAAAGTTTTCCACCGATTATGACCGTATCAATTAAATCACTACCAAAACTATAGGGAATGTAGCTGTAGTGTGGAATTGCAGAGGTGATAAACAGATTTGCATGCTTGCCAACTTTTATAGTTCCTAATGATTGATGAACACCCATAGCATAAGCAGAATTAAGCGTGGCAGCATGAATAGCCTCTTCCGGCAGCATTTTCATTTTTATGCAAGCCAGCGACACCACAAACGGCATTTTACCCGATGGAGATGAGCCGGGATTATAGTCTGATGCAATGGCTACCGGCAAGCCTGCATCAATCATGTTGCGTGCAGGTGCATACTCCAATCCGAGAAAGAAGGCCGTAGATGGCAACAGGGTCGGCATAGTGACTGAATTCATCAACGTTTGTATTTCTGCATCACCGGTATATTCCAAATGATCGACTGACAAAGCTTTGTTCTTTACGCCGATTTGTATGCCGCCGGAATAATCCAGTTCGTTTGCGTGAATTTTAGGAATAAGCCCATATTGAGCAGCAGCTCGCAATATAGCATCGGTTTCGTCGGGCGTAAAGAATCCCCGGTCGCAAAACACATCGCAATAATCAGCCAGCTTTTCATATCCAATGAAGGGCAGCATCTCATCAATAATTAAATCAATATACTCCTGGCGGTTCTGTTTATATTTTAACGGGATGGCATGTGCTCCCAAAAAAGTTGCTTTAATGGTTATATCGGTGTGATGCTTTAAGCGCTGTATCACTTTCAGCATTTTTATTTCTCCGTCGAATGATAATCCGTACCCACTTTTTATTTCTACGGCGCCGGTACCGTTCATTGCCATTTCGTGCAGGCGAGCCCGGGCTCTTTCAAATAATTCATCTTCAGAAGCGACATTCAGTCTTTCCGCAGAATTCAGTATTCCTCCTCCCTTTTTGGCAATGTCCTCATAACTCAGTCCTTTTATCCTGTCTACAAATTCTCCTTCCCGGCTGCCGGCATATACAATATGCGTATGTGAATCGCACCAACAAGGGAACACTAATTTTCCTGTTGCATTTATCACATGGTCAAAATGCGATTCGGTCGGCAATCCTTCTTTCATCTCCCCTACCCCTGTAATAATTCCTCCCTCAATAGAAATCCACCCATCATTAATACAGGGTAGCGTTTGCATAGCACGTCCTGCCACTTTTTCTACCTCGGCCGGATTTGCCTGAACAATCGTTTTGCTATTTTTTATCAGTATTTTCATGCCTGGTATTGATTGTGAACAAATATACACCTTAAAAATTATTAAACTTGCGGGAATTAATTTTTATGTCCACCCAGGAACGCACTACCTTATTTGCCGATGTAATCGTTCCACTTGCCGTACACAACCTTTTCACTTATCGCATTCCCAATAACTGGAACGATTTAGCTAAACCGGGACAAAGGGTGGTGGTGCAGTTCGGCAAAAGCAAATACTATGTAGGCATCATTCAAAAAATTCATCCGGATGCCCCCAAACAGTACCAGGCAAAATATATACAAGATATTCTCGACTCCACACCCATCGTAAACGCAACCCAGCTTGGTTTCTGGGATTGGCTCGCTACCTATTATATGTGTACCCCCGGCGATGTGATGAATGCAGCCCTTCCTTCAGGATTGCGATTCAGCAGCGAGACACGTATTGTAAAAAACCCGGAGTTTTCTATAGAAGAAGTAGCCGAAGATTATTTTACGGAACGGGAATGGAAATTGGTTCTTGAATTAGATATGAAAATTGAATTGAGCATGGCTGAAGCATCGGATGCGTTGGGCATAAAAACCATTCAGCCGGTTATACAAAGTCTCATTTCAAAAGGAGCCGCGAGGATAATGGAAGAAATGAAAGGCGAATACAAACCAAAAAAAGAAAGTTACGTGCGCCTGGCCAATCCGGTTACAGAAGACGCGCTTCAAGATATATTTAAAGAATTAGAAAAAAGGGCAGTGGTGCAACTGGATATGCTGATGAAATATTTGCAACTTTCCAACTGGCACTCAAAAAAACCTGTTCCTGTTAAGAAAAGTGTTTTGCTGAATGTTGCCGGGAATTCTGTTACCGCGCTAAATGCACTGGTAAAAAAAAAATATCCTGGAAGTATACGAAGCAGAAGTATCGCGCTTACTACTGTCAGAAGAAAAAATACTTCAGTCGAATGAATTATCCAATGTGCAACAGGAGGCACTTATCCAACTGCATAAATTATTTGAAGACAAAAAGGTGGTATTGCTACACGGGGTTACTTCCAGTGGCAAAACAGAGTTATATATGCAACTGATTGAAGAAGCCATTCAACAAAATAAAAAAGTGCTCTATTTGTTGCCTGAAATAGCCCTCACGGCTCAATTGGTGAATCGTCTGAAAAAAAGATGGGGCAATAAGGTCGGTGTATATCATTCAAAATTCGGGGATAATGAACGCGTAGAAATATGGAATGGATTAATCAATCCCAGAAAGGTTGATTATTCGGTTATCATTGGCACAAGGTCTGCTTTGTTTCTGCCTTTTTCCAACCTGGGACTTATTATTATAGATGAAGAGCACGATGGCTCATTCAAGCAACAAGACCCTGCTCCCCGCTACAGCGCACGCGATGCAGCTATTTACCTGGCGCAACTTTGCAATGCCAAAGTACTGCTCGGTTCAGCTACGCCTTCCGTAGAGAGTTATCACAATGCGTTAACCGGAAAATATGGACTGGTGGAATTAACCACCCGCTTTGGCGGGATAGAAATGCCTGAAACAGTGATTTGTGATTTGAAAGAGGAAACACGAAAAAAATTGATGAAGTCGATGTTTACTTCGTCCTTGTTGGGAGATATTGAGGAAGCATTAAAGAAAGAAGAACAGGTTATTTTATTTCAAAACAGGCGGGGGTTTGCGCATTTCATTGAATGCCGTGTATGCGCCCATGTGCCACAATGCGTTAATTGCGATGTAAGTTTAACCTATCATAAAAAAGCTGACCTGTTGCGTTGCCACTATTGCGGATACTCCATATCATTGCCTAAAATATGCCCTGCTTGCGGCAATCCGCTAATGGAAACAAAAGGATTCGGTACGGAAAAAATAGAAGAAGAACTATCTATGTTTTTCCCGAAAGCCCGCATAACACGGATGGATCTTGATTCTACCCGCGCTAAAAATGCCCATGCCGATATTATCAACCGGTTTGAAGAAAGAAAGGTAGACATACTTGTGGGCACACAAATGGTAACTAAGGGGCTTGATTTCGACAATGTGAGTATTGTAGGTATTCTGAATGCCGATAACGGGCTTTATTTCCCCGATTTTCGTTCTGCCGAAAAAACATTTCAGATGATGGCGCAGGTGAGCGGGCGGGCGGGAAGAAAAAACAAACGCGGAAAAGTGATTATACAAACATTCAGTACTACCCACCCTATTATTGCCAAAGTAGTCGCAAATGATTATGTGGGAATGTATACCGAACAACTGGAAGAACGCAAAAACTTTTCATATCCACCTTTTACACGACTGATAGAAATAACCCTTAGCCATCGCAACCAGGACGATTTAGATGCCATGTCGCCTGACCTGGCAGATGAGTTAGCGAAGCGATTAGGTAAAGACCGTGTGTTGGGCCCTGAATATCCCATTGTGACTAAAGTACAGAATTTTTACCAGAAAAAAATATTACTAAAGATTGAAAGAGATAAATATTCTCTCAAACTAAAAGACATGGTGACTGATTCAGTAAACAGTTTTTTAAAAAGAGGAAAAGAATACACAAAAGTCCGCATCAAGGTTGATGTGGATCCACAGTAGAATATACTTATAAATAACCTGTCCCTATTTTAAGTATTTATTAATTCCTCAAAAAAATTGGACTCTCCTAAATCCAAAGGGAAAGTATTGTCGTAAGTGCATTCATAACAAATAATTCAAACCATAAAATTTTTAACACCTATGAGAACACTTAAGAAATTATCAATCGGTTTATTCGCAATTACTGCATTGGCAACCGTAAACGTAAATGCACAAGACAAAGACCGTATGGTAGGCGGCGCAGCCATGTACCCTACTCAAAACATCGTTCAGAATGCCGTTAATTCAAAAGACCATACCACACTGGTAGCTGCTGTTAAAGCCGCAGGCTTGGTTGAAACGCTGGAAGGTACCGGCCCATTCACCGTATTTGCACCTACCAATGAAGCATTTGCCAAGCTGCCAGCCGGCACAGTAGATAACCTGGTGAAACCGGAAAACAAAGCCATGCTTACTTCCATACTTACCTACCACGTAGTAGCCGGCAAGATGGATTCAAAAGCGATCATGCAAAAAATTAAAGATGGTAATGGAAAGGCCATGTTGACAACTGTTCAGGGAGGCATGTTAACCTTTATGATGAAAGGTAAAAACCTCTGGGTAATGGACGAAAAAGGCGACAAGGCCATGGTTACCATTAAGGACGTATATCAATCGAATGGTGTTATTCATGTAATCGACACTGTATTGATGCCTAAAGCGTAATTCGTTGGTTGTAGTTAACGCTGAAGACAGTCCCGGCTCATATAGCCGGGACTTTTTTATTTATATTTTTCAGCTACTTTCGTACTTGATATGCTTGACCTGCTGCTCGAAATAAAATCATTACAAACCCGGGGCAATAGCCCTGTTTACCGGGAAGGTATATTTCCATCGCAGCGAAAGTATGCCTTATCTAAAACAATTTACAAAGACGACAATTGTTTTTTCACCGCGTTGATTGCATTCACTCTTTTACGTCTAAAAAAACATTTGTCACCTGAAGAATGCACTGTTATAGATGGTATCAAACACGAGGCGCAAAAGGCTTTTCCATATTACCGGAATGCAAAAGCATACACTTATAATTTTTGGAGAACAGAAAAAAACGCACACTTTCCGAATAGCAAACTATTTTCGAAATACGATTATTTCCGCCTGGCAGATGATGCAGATTGCACCGCCCTTATTTACCTCGTTAATGGCGCTTCAGATTACGATGCCATCTACTTAAAGAGCAAATTACTCCATCACGCTAAAACGCCTTTGGGTATTTCAAAGAATACCTTGCGGCATTACCAAAAACTAAAATTATATTCTACCTGGTTTGGCAAAAATATACCAGTTGAATCTGACCTGTGCGTACTATGCAACCTGCTTTACCTGGTATTTGAAAAGAGATTATTCCTGAATGAGTATGATATCGATTGCATTAAATTTATTTGCTCCGCTATCCGGAAAAATGAACATAAAACGCATCCATTCCTTGTAGCTCCCTATTATACCAACACATCCGTTATTCTATATCATGTAGCAAGATTGCTGACGGTAACGAAACATCCAGCTTTGCTGCAACTGCGGGAAAAATTGCGAAAAGATATTTTTCAGAAATTATTCGAGGATATTCACCCGATGGAAAGAATAATACTAAATACATCGCTGATGTGGCTGGGTGAAACCGTTTCTGTTCAAAAACTTGAAATGCCTGAACACATAGACTTTCCGTGGTTTATTGCAGGTATGCTTACATCTGTCAATACTCCTTTCGCAAGGGCATTGGCTCCTCTCCCACTCTTTCATATACAATTCTATTGCGAAGCATACATGAAAACATTGTATGTGGAATACCTTGCAGAAAAAAATAAATTGCAAAAAGAGAAACGCTGATTTTTTATTGCATTTGCCAGGCATTTATATTTGACCTGCTAATTGCAACTGAATTCACCCTTCGTGTTGCATACCCTAAGCAGCTATATTTCATAGATGTTAATAAAACTTTAAGGGAGACGACGGACGGAAATTGTACTCATTTATCCCTTCGCAG
>Ga0206805_1197_pt1 | contig 9424 bp, 9 predicted proteins | sample Alteio_BWOrgCont_59_FD_152890 | JGI IMG/M metagenome (GOLD analysis project Ga0206805, IMG submission 152890) | Enriched cells from forest soil in Barre Woods Harvard Forest LTER site, Petersham, Massachusetts, United States -... | ecosystem: Environmental > Terrestrial > Soil > Temperate forest > O... | reverse complement strand
AATGGGACGATTTTTCCCTCATGCAAATAGGGAGGATATTATATACAATTTTAAAAACTCTGATAATACTTCCTATAATTCTACATTTCTCTATCCCAAGGGCGGCGCAATCGAATATATTAATTCACTATATTGGAGAATACCTTCGGAGAAAGTTTTACTAAATGAGCGGTTAGTCGAAATAGATCTTCTAAATAAAATTGCTATAACTAATAAAAGGCGAATACAATATGACAACATTATATCAAGTATGCCTTTCCCACAATTATTAGACGCATGTTCAATAGCATATAATAAAAATTTGTATTCATGGAATAAAGTATTGGTATTTAATCTCGGATTTAATAAAAAGGGTCAGGATGGTAAAAATCATTGGGTGTATTTTCCTGGTAAGGAATATTGTTTTTATCGTATAGGATATTACGATAATATATTTTCTGATAATAGAATGTCCCTATATGTTGAATTAGGCTTTCACAAAGATGCGATAATTGATATTGAGAGCTATAAAATGCAAGTTTTAGCGGATTTAAAAAAAGCAGGTATCATAGAACAACATGAATTAATATCCTCACATACGGTAATTATGGATCCCGCATACGTCCATATCGCTGAAGATTCAATTGAAAATGTAGCAATAAATAAAAATTATTTGTCAAAATTTAATATCTTTTCGATTGGGCGTTATGGTGGCTGGACTTATTGTTCAATTGAAGACAATATGATAGAAGCGCATGAATTGGTAAAAAAAATACGTATATGAAAATCTTGATTATTGGTGACTATCCAGTTTTTTTTGGTGGGGTAACCAATTATACTAGGCCATTAGCAGAAGAGCTGTCTAAATATCATGATGTATATTATTTGTATTCATGTACTAGGACAGAAAATTTTGATTTTAAAAGGATGAGAATTACCAAATCCGTTCCGATAGAAAATTCAAAAGTAAACTTTTTCGAATTGATAAACCCACCGACTCGTTATCCGAATTATCATAATTTAGATTTAGATACTGGAAATTGGCTGGATGAAATTTTCATCAAATATTTAGATGAAATTAAACCTGATGTAATTCATATTCATGAAATATTTGGATTTTCTTCAAACTTAATTGTAATTGCAAAAAGTAAAGGGATAAAAGTATTTGTTACAGTTCATGAATATTGGTGGTTATGTTCACATAGGGTTATGATTGACTTTAATAAAAAGATTTGTAATGGACCGGAGGATATTAGTAAATGTGTTCATTGTGTAAAAAGAATAAACTTTGTTCCGCAATCTAAAATTAAAATAATTGTTCGGAAAAGGGTTAAATGGCTTCATAAAATATATATGAAGTTTTTAAAGCGACAAAAATTAAATGATCTAACAGTTCATTTGGATTATAGAAATGAGATATATAAAAATAATAAAGCAACAAAGTTGTATAACATACTTGAAAACAGACTTTTAAAGAACATTTCTTATTTGAATAAATGTGATTTAATTATAGCAGTTTCTAGCGACGTAAAAAAAATCTTATCCGCCTACGGTGTTAATCCCAAAATAATTTTAGTGCAACATATTGGAAGTACTATTGCAAATAAGAAAATTGTTCATGTGAAGAAAGTTGATTCGAGAAGAATTGTATTTGGATTTATTGGAGGTGTTACTTATTATAAAGGTGTGCATCAGCTTGTAGAAGCTTTTCTCTTATTGCCAGAAGAATTAAAAGAAAAATCATGTGTTGAAATATGGGGTAAATATGATGATGGTTATGTAGGGGAAATAACAAATAAATTCGAGAAGAGCTCTTATTTTAAAAATATAAAGTTTCACGGACTCTTTACACCTAAGGATATTCAGCATATTTCTAATCAGATAGATATTTCGGTTTTACCTTCTCTTTGTGCTGACACCGCACCCCAGACAATCTTTGAGTCCTTTAGTTCAGGATTACCTATCATTGCCCCTTTTATTGGTGGCTTTCCTGATTTTATTATTAATGGTAAAAATGGGCTCACCTATGAAGCTGGAGAAGTAGAAAAATTATCTCAGTGTCTAAAAAAAATAATTGAAGAGCCCGGATTAATAGATAAGCTTAGAATCAATATACCGAAATTAAAAGTAATTGATCAGAATGTGTTAGAGTTGTTGGATATTTATGAAAGAGAAAGCCAATTACAAAGGTAAATTTAATTAAGTGCATAAACTAAGGTGAGTAACATTAAAAAAATAAGATTTTTCATAAAGAAATAAATGCTTCGATTCTTTCTACTTATATTTATATATATATTCTCTGTTGAATTTTTTGATATTCAAGGGAATCCATTATTATTGACAAATGTAGCGGCTGAAGATGTAATTTTGGTTCTCTCAATCTTTACTATACTATGCTTCAACTATGAAATAAAATATAGTAATTTTAAAGAATATTTGTATTTATTATTACTTTTTATTTATTGTTTTTTGATGAGCCCAGTTATGGCTTATTTTAATTTTGGGCAACCGTATTTTTATTCTTTTTTAACTGCAAGACTTTTCCTCACCTACTTGTCTTTGCTTATTGCGCTATGTTTACTTTTAAGAAAAGCAGAGTTTAATCAATCAAAAATCAATTATTTTTTGGTTATGATTGGAAGCATCTTGATACTAATTAACTATTATATTTATTTAACGAAGAACTATTCTTTGGTAAATAATCTGGAAGAGACACTAACAGAACGTTTGGGAGGAGATAGGTTTATGGTTGGAGGAGGTTCAATAATTTGTCTTGCAATATATTTTTATACGAATTGGAAATTTTCGAGAATTAATCTTGTGCTTTTTATTATGCTTTTTTCAGTTATATTGTTTATATCTAAATTGTTATTGATAATTTTAGTATCAAAGGATTAGGAAAAATTTTACCAAGTATCATATTATTGTCTATATTTTTTCTATTTCTTTCTATTATTTTTGACTTAAGTATTATTAATCAATTTGAAAGAATTATTCAATTTACACTCTCAGATATTCATGATAAGTCCGGGAATACTCAGTACCGCATAGAAGAATTAAACTTTTTTTTGAATAAACTGGATCTGAAAAGTTTTTTTTTAGGATATGGTATTGATAACCAGAAAGTTGTACAATTATACAATAATAATAATATTAATTACTACTTATCCGATTTAGGTATATTCAGGACTTTTTATTATCATGGGTTAATTGGATTATCAATTTTTATTAAATGTATGTACGATTTATATAAGGAGAGCAAAATTGGGCTTACAATATTCCATAGATTTGGTAGAGGGTTTGTTTTGTTCCAATTATTATCCCTTACAACACAAACTTTTTTTTACAATACAGATATAATGATGATTTTTTTAACTCTTTTTGCTTGTTTGAAGATCATAAATAATAGAATAGGAGTTAGATATCAACCAGCAAGTATGTCAACATGATAGATGTTTTTGTAATTATTGTAAATTATAATTCTGGTGAAGTAGTTCAAAGAGCTATTAGGTCATTAAATGAAGAATATCTTACAATCAAAATATTGATAGTTGACAATCATTCTAGTGATAATTCTGTTAGATTACTGAGCGAAATTAATGATGATAGAGTCGAACTTCTTATTTCAAATAGTAATAGTGGGTTCTCTGGCGGAGTTAATATGGCATATAAGCATATTAAGTATAAATATACTTTGCCCAAACATATGTTTATATTTAATCCAGATGCAGTGGCTGTTAAAAACATGATTTTTAATCTTAAAGAATCTCTGGAGCTAAATGAAGATGCAGCTGTTATTTCGCCTCGAATCATTGCCATGAATGGCGAAGCTTGGTATTCAGGTGCTATTATTGATAACAATAATCTAAAAGTTATTAATGTTCCCCCGCATACAAAAAATAATGAAATTATAAAGATAGATGTCTTTAGCGGCTGCGCAGCTTTATTTAAAGTAAAATGCATGGAAATATCGGGAGAGTTTAATGAAATGCTTTTTATGTATTATGATGAAGCAGATTATTCCAAAAGATTAAAAAAAAATAATTTTGATATTATTTACCATTCGAGAATTGTTATAAAGCATGAGTTATCTTATACAACTCGGAATATCAGTTATATTAAGACATACTATATGACGAGGAATAATTACATGTACTTTATGAATAATTCTCCATTTAATAAATATGTGACTTTTTTATTACTAACTAAGCATATTGTCCGTAATATGGTTTCGCTTACATCAAGAGGGAAAATTAAAAATGTTGGATATGGTCTACTAGGAATATTCCATTTTCTGATAAATAAAGGAGGGAAACTGTGAATAGAGTATATATATTTCCATATGCTGATACATCTAAATCTATTTCAAAAAATCCCTATATAAATGATCTAGTTGAAAGTTTAAGGCATAATTTTATTATAGTTAATGAACATAAAGCTAATACTAGAGGAATTTTTGATATCTTTTCGTATATTTTCAAGATAGATTATTTGTATTTAAATTGGATAGAAAATTTGCAATTTAGACGATTTGGATATATCCAAGCTCTATTTTTCATTATCTTAGTTCCATTTTTTAAGTATCTGCGGATAGAAATCATATGGACTTTGCATAATAAATATACGCACAGTCAAAAAAAATATATGTTAAATAGGATATTGACAAAGTTATTGATATATAACAGTGATTATATTATAACGCATTCTTCAGAAGGCATATCCTTTATTCAAAAAATTTCTCTTGAAAACTTAAAAAAGGTAAAATATCTTCCTCATCCCATAAAAAACCGTATAATCAAGAGGGTGGAAAACCCGGCTATTGATATATTAATTTGGGGTAGTATTGATCCGTACAAGGGGATTCACGATTTTTTGAATTATTTGTTTGTCAATCATAAGGAATCATTATATAACATCCATATTGTTGGCAAATTTTCGAGCAGAAATTATTATAAACAATTAATGGCATTTTCTGCTGCAAAAATTAAGATACAAAATAAGTATATAACAAATGTGGAAGTAGAAGAGTATATTAGAAACTCAAAAGTTGTTTTATTTACATATAACTCAAGAAGTATTTTGAGTTCAGGTGCACTAATGGATACCTTATCATATGGAGCACAAATTATTGGACCTAATATTGGTGCTTTCAAAGATATGCAGAAACTTGGGCTAATCAAAACATATAATCATTACGAAGAAATTATTGATATATTAAATCATATTTCCGATATTGGTCAGGATAATAAATGTTTATTGAGATTTATCGAGAATAACGGGTGGAATGATTTTTCTTGTAAAATTCTTAAATTAATTAATTAAAATTCGGACTCTTGAAATATTTCTGATATGAAGATTAAAGATATTATTCCACCGTTTATAGTGCGACTGTTGCAAAGCGCAATTCTTTTTAAAGTTCACTGTAAAGGCGACTTTACAAGTTATGATGCGGCCTTAAAGAAATGTGAAGGGTATGAAGAATCTGCTTTGGTAGATGTTATCTTTAAAAAGACGGTCATTGCAAAGGAAAAATTGAATTCGGAAGGTAAATTTGAAGTCGACTCGAATACTGCTCAAATTATGATGGGACTTTGTCTATCGGCAAGAGTCAACCAAATTAATGTAATTGATTTGGGCGGTGCGTTTGGATACCATTATCTTATTGCGAAATCTTTATTAAAAGAAAAGTATAAGCTCAAATGGTGCGTGGTTGAAACTCCGGCTATTGTTGCAAGAGCCAAGCCGTTTGAATCGCCTGAGCTTATGTTTGCTTCCAGCTTAGAGGAGTCTTTTGTGAAACTGGGTGAAGTAGATGTTGTTTTTTCCAGCAGCACGCTGCAATATATCCCCTCTTCTTATAAAATACTGGAGGAAATCATAGCATTAAAGGTGAATCACTTATTAATGGTAAGAATTCCTTTGATAGAGAGTGGGCAAGAAAAAATTGCTATCCAGTATTCTAAGTATAGCTGCAATGGACCTGGGCATTTGCCCAAAGGCATGAATGATGGGGTTGCGAAATACCCTATCCAGTTTCTTTCAAAGAAAAAGATAGAAGAAATACTAAGCACAACCTACAACATTAAATTATTTACGGATAAGGACTCTGCTTCATTGACTTACAGGGGTAAAACCATAAAAACCTATGGGTATTTTGCCACTCTTAAGAAATAACGGAATGATTAGCGGACGACACATATTAGTAACGTATTTTTCCTAGTTTTGCGAAAATTAAAAAATCTGTTCAAGTGGCATATATTATTAAGTTGGATACATTTAAGGACCAGCGAGGCTCTTTAACTGTTTTAGATTATATTATACCTTTTGAAATTAAAAGGATTTTTTATATATATGATGTGGATAATTCTGTAAGAGGAGGACATAGGCATAAAAAAACAGTGCAAGCTGCGATATGTATAAAGGGTAGTTGTGTGATTTCTAATAATGATGGAGAAAAGGAGGAGGATTTTTTGCTGGATAATCCTGAAAAATGTTTGATACTGGAACCCAAAGACTGGCACCAGATGAAAAACTTTACTCCAGAAGCTATTCTGTTAGTGCTCGCTTCTACAAAATTTGATCCCGACGATTATATTTTTAACCCATATCCTAAAGCGAATTGAATGATAGCGTATGAAGATTTGAAACTGGTTAATGCTTCTTTTGAGACGGAATTTCATAAACAATTTTCCGATTTCTTAAGTAAAGGATGGTATATACTGGGAAACCAGGTAAAAGAGTTTGAAACAAATTTTGCTGAATATAATAAGGCTAAAAATTGTATAGGAGTAGCAAACGGATTAGATGCTTTAATTTTATCCCTGAAAAGTTGTAATTTTAAAAAAGGCGATGAAGTAATCGTTCCTTCCAATACGTATATAGCTACTATCCTCGCAGTACTGCATTGCGAATTAACGCCTGTTTTATTAGAGCCCGATATGGGGACTTATAATATAGACCCCAGCAAGATAGAGGAAAAAATTACCCCCAGAACAAAGGCCATGTTAATAGTACATTTATATGGAAAATGTTGCGATATGGACCCAATTATGACTATTAAAAAGAAGCATGACCTGGTTTTAATTGAAGATTGCGCACAGGCACATGGTGCAAAATATAAAGGACAAATAGCTGGTACGTTTGGCGAATATGGGGCATTCAGCTTTTATCCTACAAAAAATCTGGGCGCTTTGGGTGATGCAGGTGCTGTTGTCTGCGAAAGCGAGGAGAATGCTGTTGTTTTAAGGCAGTTAAGAAATTATGGCTCTGAACGGAAATATTACAATGAACGCATTGGTTACAACTCAAGATTGGATGAATTGCAGGCTGCATTCTTAAATATTAAACTACAGGTGCTTGATACTATAAACGAACACAAACGTAAACTGGCCGGTTTATATCTCCAACACCTTAAAAAGGATTTTATATTGCCAGTAGTAAATGAGTCATTTTTCGATATATACCATATTTTTAATATACGACACCCCAAAAGGGATGAATTGAAAGCCTATTTGCTTAAAAATGAGATTGGTACCGAAATACATTATCCTGTACCTCCGCATAAGCAAAAAGCAATGGGTGGTATTAACTGGGGAAATCAAACATTCCCCATATCAGAAGAGATACATAGCACTACGCTCAGTTTGCCATGTTCTTATGGACATAAAGAAGCCGATGTTTTCAAAGTGATTGAAGTATTAAATAAGTTCTAATAGCAGTTTTTGTATGTATACGCTTTGTACGTATTTTGATAAAAATTATCTTGTACAGGGGCTTACCCTGTATCGTTCACTTGTAAAGCAAGAAAGTAAGTTTACGCTTTGGATACTATGTCTCGATGAAACTTCGTTTGATATTTTAACCAAGCTAAATCTTCCTTCAGTTAATTTATTAAGGGAACAGGATCTAACAGAATTCGATAGCAGACTTTTAAGGGCTAAGAGTAACAGGCCACTCATCCAATACTATTATTGTTTTACAGCAACAATAGTAAATTATGTTTTACATACAGATCAACAGGCTGAAGCCGTTACTTATATTGACGCAGACATGTTTGCTTATACTTCCTTATCACAGATTATTACTCAACAGCCTGGAAAGGATGTGATGATTATAGAACATCTTCATAAGACGAAGGAGAAAAATTATCATGGTAAATTTAACGTTTCTATTATTTATTTTAAACGTAGTTATAATGGACTCAAATGTTTAAATTGGTGGAACGATATGACTATTGTCAGTACTAAATTAGGTGATGGAGTTTGGGGGGATCAAATGTATTTGGATGAGTTTCCCAAAAAATTTGATGGAGTTCATATTATCTCCGACATTTCCATTGGTGCAGCACCATGGAATATTGAAGTCCATACTATTAGTAGAAAAGAGAATACCGTAATGCTTAATGGTAGTTCCTTAAAAATCTTTCACTTTGCCCGTTTTATTATGCTAAACAGGTCTCTTTTTATTCCAATCAAACGAGCGTATCTCAGCAGGAAGACACTTATTGAAATTTACATGCCTTACATGATGGAAATGAGAAAATCGTATGATATTGTAAAACAAATAGATAAAACTTACAAGCTTGGGTATACACTAAGAAATCTGCGGGGGGCATTATTGGGGATAATTTTTGGGCGGTGTTTTGTATTATTTGATAAATTTCTTTTTAGGGTTGGAATTCACATTCCATTTGGATATGAAGAACATTAACGATAAAGGAAGTTTTATATGATTTTGGGTAACAAGTAAGTTTGGTTATAAATATAATATGAAAATTGTCATCGTTCAACGGATTTTTACTCATTATGGAAAACCCGTTTTTGATAGGTTAGGAATAGTATATGACATAACTTTATTGCACAGCAACATGAAAACTGGTCATAATCAGGTATCTGCGCCATATAGTAAAAAAATTCCAGCTTTTCAATACTTGAAAATTCCAACACATATTTTTTTATTTGCTATTAGGAGCATAAAAAAAATTAAACCAGCAGTACTTATTTATGAAAACTCAATTGGAATTCTATCATTGCCTATTGTGATGATTTATTCCAAATTAATGGGAATCAAGTTTATTCTATGGGGGCATGGCTACAATAGGCTAAAGGGATTTTATCCAAAGTCTTCCATTTTAGACAAAATAAGATTGATATATATGAAAAATGCAGATGCGGTTTTATTTTATGGGCAAGAGGGAAGAATAACGATGAGTAGATATTTGGATGGTAGAAAGCTTTTTGTGGCACCTAATACTTTGGACACAGTAGCACTACTAAAAATAAAAAGTGAATTAATGCGGGAAGGAAAGGAGAATATAAAGTCGCGGTTAGGAATTACTTTCAAGTATAATATTATTTACATTGGCCGCTTATTGAAATCAAAATCTCCTGAAAAACTACTTCGATTATTTAAATATTTTGACCCTGATTTGCAAGGAAATATTTGT
>Ga0206805_1196_pt1 | contig 9467 bp, 12 predicted proteins | sample Alteio_BWOrgCont_59_FD_152890 | JGI IMG/M metagenome (GOLD analysis project Ga0206805, IMG submission 152890) | Enriched cells from forest soil in Barre Woods Harvard Forest LTER site, Petersham, Massachusetts, United States -... | ecosystem: Environmental > Terrestrial > Soil > Temperate forest > O... | reverse complement strand
CAAACCAATAGCGGCGATGGCACAATTTTTATTTCCTTGTGAATCACCGTGTTTGGTGGAATCAAAATCTTTTAAATTATATTTGGGCTCACTCTGCCAAACCTCTTTTCCAGGCACCGAAACAGAAAGTTTTGCAACTATTCAACAGGTACTAACACAGGATTTGAGCAAAGCCGTCGGCGCACCGGTGGTTGTGCATTTATTTCCACTGCATTCTCCTGCCGCTTTTGGGCAATTATCCGGACAGTGTTTAGATGCGCTCGATATCCATTGCACGCATTATGAACCACATCCTGATTATTTGCAGACTGAACAAGCGGCAACCCATGAGCAAGTCTATTCACATTTGCTAAAATCCAATTGCCCTATCACCGGACAACCTGATTGGGGCAGCGTACATATTGAATACGCCGGCCAAAAAATCCAGCATGCAGGATTGCTACAATATTTAGTTTCCTTCCGTCAACATAATGAATTTCATGAGCATTGTGTGGAACGTATTTTTACTGACATCCTGCACCAATGCCACCCGCAAAAATTAACCGTGGCCGCTTTTTACACCCGGCGCGGCGGACTAGATATCAACCCGATACGCTCAACCGAGCTGCTTAATTTAACCACATTCTATAAACGCTTAGGGCGGCAATGAGGCATTAATCTTCAAAATAAGTGTAGCCTTGTAACCCGGATGTGAGTTCATTTAGGTATTGTGCTTGTACGGCAGCGCTTAACGATGTTTGTTTAATTTGATTTTTATACGAAAAAATCATTTTTTCAATATCGAAATTGACATAACGCAACACATCAGCAATCGTGTTGCCCTGTTGTTTCCGCTCAATTTGATAACCTTCCTTCGTCAACCGCACATTCACTGCATCGGTGTCGCCAAATAAATTGTGCATATCGCCCAAAATTTCTTGATAAGCGCCGACCAAAAAAATGCCTAACAATATTTCACTATCCGCTTGGTATGCCGGAAATAGCATGCAGGTGTCTGTGGTTTGGTCATGGATATATTGTTTAATGCAGCCGTCGGAATCGCAGGTTAAATCGACAATCACCGCATATTCATCTAATGGTTCATTTAAACGGCTTAACGGCATCACCGGAAATACCTGATGCAATGCCCAGGAATCCGGAATTGATTGGAATAAAGAAAAATTGGCAAAATACTTAATCGCAAATTTTTCTTTGATTTCATCCAACACTTCCCGATGCGAACGCATATTAGAATTAAGTAGCTTTAACACCTTGCGGCAAGTGGCTACATAAATCTTCTCCGCTAAAGCTCGCTCATGCAAGCTTATTGAACCCACATTAAAACGGTTTTGAATTTCTTGCCAGCCATATACGATGCTGTGATAATTTTCCAGTAAACGTCGATGACCCAATTTTTGATAAATGGCATACAACGCTTCGAGTTGCGGCGATGCATCAGCTGGCATGGTTTCCGTGACAATATCACTCAGTGGTGTTTCCACATCGATGACCTCCGTCACCAGCACGGCATGATGCGCCGTCATTGCCCGGCCGACTTCCGTTATTACATGGGGCTCAGTCAAACCAGCTTGAGCACAAGTATGCGCAAAAATATTTAATACATTTTCCGCATATTCCGCTATCGTGTAATTAATGGAGAAAATGCTCCGTGAAGCGGAGCCTTCATAATCTACGCCCACACCACCGCCCACATCCACATATTGTAAATTTGCGCCCAGTTTTTTTAATTCCACATAAAATTGTGCACCTTCTTGCAAGCCTTTTTGAATATCTTGGATGTTGGCAATTTGTGAGCCCATATGAAAATGCAACGCTTGCAAATAACTTAACGCATTATGCTTTTCTAATTTATCCAGCGCGGTTAATAACTGCGAAGCAGATAAACCAAATTTCGCTTTTTCACCGCCGGTATTTTGCCAAGTGCCTTTGCCAATCGCTGATAAGCGCACACGAATGCCTAGTAATGGATTGACATTTAATGCTTTAGCTTCTTGCAGGATTAATTCTACTTCTGAGAGTTGTTCAATAATAATAAAAACTTGATGACCTAACTGTTGGCCAATTAAAGCTAAGCGCACAAACTCGCGATCTTTATATCCATTACAAATAATTAAATTATTTGTACCGGTTTGCAACGCTAACACCGCCATTAATTCCGGTTTACTGCCACACTCTAAACCTACTTGCGTTTGCGGGTAACGCAAAATTTCTTCTACCACGCTCGCTTGCTGATTGACTTTAATGGGATAGGCGGCGGTGTAACTTCCCTGATAACTCAGCTGCTCTTTAGCTGTGGCAAAGGCTTGATAGAGCCTATGCACACGATCTTGCAGAATATCCACAAAGCGCACTAAGATGGGTAAACGCAATTCTTGCCGGCGCAATGCCTGAATCAGCTGCGGCATATTGATGCTCTGTCCGTTTTGCGTCGGCTGCACTTCAACTTCGCCTTGTGCATTAATCGTGAAATATCCATTGCTCCAATGCGCAATGCCAAATATCTCTTCGGCATGAAGTGGCTGCGAATTCTGTTGCATAAGTTTCTCTCTAAAAAACCGTTAGTCTAACAAATTTCCACTCAAAACATAAGAAAAAAAATTATGTTAATATTTACTTAATAATAAACCCCTGTTATGCTATTTATTTTGCAACAAGGAGCACAACCATATGCCAGAAATCAGTCATTTTTTAGGCATTATTATTTACATGTATTTTAATGATCACAATCCACCGCACTTTCATGTAAAATATAATGAGTTTCGAGCTATTATAAGTATTGAGAATTTAAGTCTTATTAAAGGCGAATTACCGCCGCGTGTTTTGGGTTTAGTAATTGAATGGGCAGAATTGCATCAAGCGGAGCTTAAAGCCAACTGGGAAAGTTTGGCGACAACAGGTAAATATACGCAAATACCGCCATTAGCATGAGGATATTATGATACTACATGTTATTCAAGCACAATATGTCGATCATTATAAAATTTATGTGGTTTTTAATGATAATAAAGAAGGGGTGATAGATCTTGAGGATGTTATTGTTCAAGATTCTCGTGCCATTTTTAAAGAGCTTGTCGATGTGGAAAAATTTAAACGATTTATTGTTAAGGCCGATACGGTGGTGTGGGAAAATGGCTTAGACTTGGCACCAGAATTTCTCTATGAAAAATTAAAAAAATAGTTTTTTGATACTCTGATAAATTGATTACCCAAGCTGAAAAGCTTATAATCTATCAGCTAACATACAAAAACGGTGGAGAAGAATGATGAAAAATATGGTCACTGAATTTTATGCGCCTATGGGCAACCTGTGGGGCTTAGAAATGAAAGAAAAACTGCATAACGAAAAAACGGAATATCAGCATATTGAAATGTATGACACTGCTCATTTTGGTAAGGTCATGTTAATTGACGGCTGCATGCAACTCACCACTTACGATAATTTTCTGTATCATGAAATGATGACGCACCCCGTTTTATTCACTCACCCTAATCCTTTAAATGTGGCGGTGATTGGCGGCGGCGATTGCGGCACATTGCAGCAAGTTTTACTGCACCCCGATGTAAAAACAGCTAAACAAATTGAAATCGATAAACGAGTCACAGAGCTTGCCGAACTTTATTTTCCGGAATTATGCACCAGCAACAAAGACTCACGCGCTGAATTAATTTTCGGCGACGGCATTGCGTGGATGCGCGCGCAACCCGCTTCCAGCCTGGATGTGATCATTGTCGATTCCACCGATCCAGTTGGACCTGCCGAAGGATTATTTAATTACGCATTTTATCAAAGTTGTTTAAAAGCATTACGCCCCAACGGCTTGCTGGTACAACAAAGTGAATCGCCTTTGTTTCACCTGGAATTAATGCGCTCCATGCGCAGCGCTATGCACGATGCCGGCTTTACGCAATCACACACCCTGTTGTATCCACAACCTTGCTATCCTTCCGGCTGGTGGTCATGCACAATCGCTGGCCGCGAGGGCGACATTAAAAAATTCCGCGAAGCCGACGCCGAAAAACGTTCCTTTAAAACACGTTATTACAGCCCCGCTATTCACCGCGCAGCACTCGCCAACCCGCCGTTTATGCTGAAATAAATAAATGGCATTGGCGATGACTAATTTCATAAGCCCTCTTGCTTCTTGGTAAATAATTTGTTAAGGTTATATTAAGTAGGAGGCTTTATATGCTAAAACCTGAATTTATTGAACAACTCACCGAAAAATTAACTGCTGCTCTGCCCAGTGGCTTTGCCGAATTTCGTGAAGATGCAGAAAAAACTTTCCGTAACATTCTACAACAAACCTTTGCTAAACTCGATCTCGTCACACGCGAAGAATTCGATGTGCAAACTGCTGTGCTGGCACGCACACGAGAAAAACTGGAAGCGCTTATCAAGCAAGTTGAAAAGCTAGATCAACCCAAAAAATAACTGGCTTACAGAAGTAGTCCTTAGAAAAATAATCGAGCAGGCTTTATGTCATTAGCTGTTGTATATTGTCGCGCACAATTAGGCTTGTCTGCGCCTTTGGTCAAAGTGGAAACCTATTTACGCCGCGGCGAACCTGGCATTAGTATCGTTGGCCTTCCGGAAACGGCTGTGAAAGAAAGCCGCGATCGCGTACGCAGTGCCATTCGCAATTCTAATTTTAAAGTACCCGTCAAACGCATTATTGTTAATTTAGCACCTGCCGATTTGCCAAAAGAAGGCGGACGCTTTGATTTGCCTATTGCCTTAGGCATCTTGGCGGCTTCCGGGCAAATTCCTGCCGAGCGCCTGGCTGAATGTGAATTTGCCGGTGAATTAGCGTTATCCGGTGAGCTGCGTGCATTTAAAGGCGCATTGCCATTTGCCCTGGCGGCAAGACGTAGTGGCCGCCGTTTAATTTTACCCTATGAAAATTCCGCACAAGTAGGATTAGTCACTGACCATGAAATCCTCACCGCTGCCCACCTATTAGATGTCTGCCAATTTCTCCATGGTTTGCATCCATTAAAATCCGCGCGCACCGAAACGCCAACACCGGTTCAATATACGGTAGACATGGCGGATGTCCAAGGCCAAAGCATGGCGCGGCGTGCCTTAGAAATTGCCGCCGCAGGAGGGCACAGTATGTTAATGGTGGGGCCACCTGGCGCAGGTAAAACCATGCTAGCCACACGATTACCCACGATATTGCCGCCGCTCAACCAAGACGAGGCATTAGAAGTAGCGGCGGTTGCTTCTTTAACCCAACGTGGATTTAACACCGCCTGGTGGCAACAACGGCTATTACGTGCGCCACATCATACGGCTTCTGCCGTTGCATTAGTGGGTGGCGGCAATCCGCCAAAACCGGGAGAAATTTCGCTGGCACATCATGGTGTCCTATTTTTAGATGAACTACCGGAGTTCAATCGTCATGTTTTAGAAGTACTGCGTGAGCCATTGGAATCGGGGAAAATCACGATTTCTCGTGCCACACAACAAGCGGAGTTTCCTGCACAGTTTCAATTCATTTGCGCGATGAATCCATGTCCGTGTGGTTACTTAGGCGATGCACGACAAGAATGTAATTGTACGCCGGCGCAAATTCAGCGTTATCACCATAAAATTTCCGGTCCACTGCTCGATCGCATCGACATGCACATAGAAGTGACCGCCAACAACATCACTTCGTTTATACCCACCCATAAAAATCCCGTCAGTGAACCCAGCGCGATTATTCGCGAACGTGTAGTGAATACGCGCACGTTACAAATAAAACGCAACGGCTGCGCTAATGCCCATTTAACCGCTGCACAAATAACCGATTTCTGCTCATTAACCGCCGGCGCCGAAAATTTATTAACCAAAACCCTGGAAAAATCGCCACTCTCCGCCCGTTCCTATCATCGCCTATTAAAAGTAGCACGCACCATCGCCGATTTAGCCGCAAAACCACAAATTGACGAACTCCACCTCAGCGAAGCCATATTATTACGCTGCTTAGATCGCAGAAAATTGTAAAAATTTGACCCACCGACTAGTTTGGGATATAATCTAGTCTAAACTAGTTTAAATAGGAGGATTTATGGGATACGAAACCGTGAGTGCTTTTTCCGCTAAAACCCACTTTTCTCACTTATTGGCAGAAGTGAAAAACGGCAAACAATACATGATCACGAAACACAATGAACCTGTAGCAATGCTTGTACCTTTAGAAAGTTCCCAACAGAGCGTCCGTACCAGAAAAGAAACCATAGACGCCCTTATTGAGTTTGGTAAAAAAAATACATTGGGTAAAAATTTAACCCTCAATGATTTAAAAAATGAAGGAAGGCGTTAATGGATTTTATTTTAGATTGTTCTGTAACTATGTCGTGGTGTTTTGCAGATGAACTCACTCTCTATTCTAAAAAAGTTAGATCCTCCTTAGAAGAATATTCAGCTTTAGTTCCTGTTTTATGGAAAATTGAAGTTTCTAATTGTTTATATACCGCTCATAAAAAAAATAGAATTTCTGAAGCAGCAGAATTCTACTTTTTAGAATTACTAAAAGAATTATCAATTCAAGTTAGCTCTATCCAATTACAAACCTCTGAAATACTAAGAATTTGCAAAGAACATAAACTTACTGCTTACGACGCTTGTTATTTTCATCTAGCTATTACTCAAAACTTGCCTTTGGCTACCCTCGATAAGGATTTAAGACATGCTGTATTAAAAGCAGGAGGTAAAATATATTTGGAGTAAAAATATCGTCATGAGTTATCTGCAGAAAAAATAAATTCGCGCATGGTGGTGCAAACGTGGTGCATGACGTGGATGTTGTGGATGCAGGCCAAATGGGCGTAAGCAGCTGAGCCTTGTTTAAATAAGAAGTGCAAATAAGCGCGGGTGAAATTCCTGCAAGTGTAGCAGGTGCAGTCTTCGATAACGGGGCGAAAGTCGTTAGCGTAAATGCTTTTTTTAATTAACAAACGGCCACGCTCCTCTTCGCCGAGAAATTTAAACCAATTGTCGCTGCGTTGCATATGGCCACAATATAAAGCGCCATGGCGTGCATTACGTGTCGGCGCAACACAATCAAACATGTCAATGCCTTGAGCCACTACGTCGATTAAATCTTGCGGCAATAATCCAACACCCATGGTGTAACGCACTTTATGTTCGGGCAATAAATGTCTGATCCAGCTCAATACTTCAGCCGTTTTTTGCATATCAAAACCGATCACTTCGCCACCAATAGCAATGCCTTGTAAGTCCAGTTTGGTGACAAATTCGGCGCTTTCTAAGCGTAAGTCGTGGAAACTGCCGCCTTGAATAATGCCAAATAAAGCTTGTTGATAGCCATAGGGTGAATGCGGATGGCGTGAAAATTCATCTACCGATTCCAACAACCAGCGGTGAGTGCGCTGCATAGCGGCCACGGCTACTTCTCTGCCGCCTTCCTCCGGCGTGCATTGGTCGAAGGCCATGATAATATCCGCACCGATAATGCGCTGCGCTTGAATTGAGGCGGCGGGGGTTAGGTGGATCACTTGTCCGGTTTGGGGGTGTTTGAAGTGCCCGCCTTTTTCATCAATTTTGCAGATTTTGCCATTCTTCGACAAGCTAAAAACTTGAAACCCGCCGCTATCGGTTAACATGGGCTTAGGCCAATCCATAAAACGATGCATGCCGCCAGCTAATTCAATGGTATTAAGCCCAGGCGCGGTGAGCATGTGATATGTGTTGCCGCCTAAAATAATTTGACTGCCAGCCGCTTGCAAATCGTCTGGGGTTAAGTGGTTGACTACGGCGCGTGTACCCACCGGCATAAAGGCGGGCGTGAGAATCTCGCCATGCGCTGTCTTGATGCAAGTTACCCGTGCGTCGTTGTGCCTATATTTTTTTACTACGGTCGTGCTGAAATTCTGCATGTTATAGATAACTAAAGTGAAAAATTCATTTTAACATGTTATAATGAGCAAATCTAATAAGGGTTTTTGCTTATGAAAATATTGGTAACGGGTGCTGCAGGGTTTATTGGTTATTCTTTGTGTCAACAATTATTGCAGCGTGGTGATACCGTGATTGGTGTTGATAATCTTAATGATTATTACAGCGTCAAATTAAAGATGGATCGTTTAGAGAAGTTGCAGCCTTATAAAAATTTTGAGTTTGTTAAGTTGGATATTGCTGATCAATCTGGTATGGAAAAAATTATTTAAGAAACAGGCGTTTGATAAAGTAGTTAATTTAGCGGCACAGGCGGGGGTGCGTTATTCTTTAGAAAATCCTCATGCTTATATCAATGCGAATGTAGTAGGATTTTGTAACATATTGGAAGGGTGCCGTCATAACAAAGTGCAACATTTAGTATTTGCTTCTTCAAGTTCCGTGTATGGCGCTAACACATTACAGCCTTTCTCTGAAACGCATAATGTGGATCACCCTCTTTCCTTATATGCCGCCACTAAAAAAGCGAATGAGCTGATGGCGCATGCTTATGCTAACTTATATACTTTGCCCTGTACTGGCTTAAGATTTTTCACGGTATATGGTCCTTGGGGACGCCCGGATATGGCGTTATTTAAATTTACCAAAAATATTTTGGCGGATGAGCCGATTGAAGTTTATAACCATGGCGACATGATTCGTGATTTCACTTACATTGCCGATATTGTGCGAGGTGTTATTCATGTAATCGATCACCCTGCACAACCTGATCCACAATGGAATGGTGTCACACCGGATCCTGCCAGCAGTTATGCACCTTATGCTATTTATAATATCGGCAATTCCAATCCAATTTTGCTCAATACATTTATTGAAGCCATTGAAAAAAGCAACCAGTAAAAAAGCAATTCGCCATAATATGCCAATGCAACTGGGTGATGTGCCTGCTACGCATGCTGATGTCAGTCGTTTGGAATACGCTTTCGATTTTAAACCGAATACATCCATTCAAGAAGGCATTAATCGTTTTGTGAGCTGGTATCGCGATTATTTCAAGATTTGACCGTTTAATAATTCATGATAAACATTTAATATTTCTTGCGTAATTTTTTCTGCGGAAAATTCTGTTTTTACGCGTTCTCTACCTAAAGCGCCCATCTTCTGACGTAAATCGGGGTTATTAATCAGCTTAATCAGTGCGGCGGCTAATTTTTGTGTGTCTTTAGCCGGCACAAGAAAACCATTGTGTTGGTCCCTAACCACTTCCTTGCAACCAGGAACATCGGTAGTAACAATGGGTTTAGCACAAGCAGCCGCTTCCAGTAAAACGGTTGGAATTCCCTCACGATAAGAAGGTAGACAGACAATATGAACAGATTGCAAAATTTCGGCCATATTATTTTGCCAACCCCACCACTCAACTGCTCCCGTATTGACCCATTCCATGAGCTGCTCTTTTTTTACTGAAGCTTTGCTTTTTATGTCGATATCGCCCACTAACGCAAAACGTGCTATGACTCCTTGTTTTTTGATAAATAGGGCGGCTGTAACAAACTCTTTAATG
>Ga0206805_1195_pt1 | contig 9523 bp, 9 predicted proteins | sample Alteio_BWOrgCont_59_FD_152890 | JGI IMG/M metagenome (GOLD analysis project Ga0206805, IMG submission 152890) | Enriched cells from forest soil in Barre Woods Harvard Forest LTER site, Petersham, Massachusetts, United States -... | ecosystem: Environmental > Terrestrial > Soil > Temperate forest > O... | reverse complement strand
TTCCACACAGCAGGAAGATAAGCCGCGTTGACCGGCGCTCGGAGGCAGCAGGTTGTGTCATCTGCATATCGTTCCTTCAGTGCTCGGTTCAACTCTGTATTCTGGCTCCACACTGAATACGGTCTGGGAAAAACCACGTTCCGTGGGCTCTACATTCGCTAGAGCCGATGCGCGTAAACAGAGATCGAGAGCGGTGATCATTCTGTTCAGGATCATTCTTAGTTCGGTAGTTTCATTGCGCGAGCCAGCAGACATAAGCGCGTGGATGTCATCTCTGAGCGCACTCGGAACAAACTCCAGGGAGCCTGACAAGTCCAGGAGTCGTTTCTCGCCGGGATGCGGAACTCGATTTAGCGCGAATAGTACGTCGAAATAACAGGCGAGAAAAGCTGTTGTTCTGTGATTGACCGAAACCGAATCGTTCCGGGATGCAGCCTTCAATATCTGCTTTTGAAAGGCTGAATGGGTTTCGCAGAGTAAGGGGTAATTCTTTTCGACAATGGAGCGCGCCAGTTCTGCTGGATACGGCCGAGCCGCCTTTCGCTTAAGTCTTCCATACCATCCTGTTCGATCGAACAGCACCTTCGAACTGCGTACATTCTCCCAAAGACAGGTGCTATAGCCGAGAGACGCCTCATGTGAGTCGAGAACTCGTGCTAACTCTCTCTCAATCGAATCGGGGGATCGGTACATCATGTCGACAACCATACCCATACTCCTGTCCGTCCATTCGTCGCCTGTCTCCCAGATCCGGTTGTCCAGTTCTGCATCATCCGATCGAGGATCAATGAACATCGAGCGTCTTTCGAACGGCACCTCCGAATGGACGTAAATATAAAGGTCGAGATCGGAGGCTTGATCTTGATTGCCTCTGACTTGCGACCCTGCTTCTGCTATGGCCACGACCTCGGGCCAGTTCGATATTGCCTCAACGAGTTCTGAAAGAAACTCCTCGCGCATCACGACCCTTTCAAGATGTTCCAACTTCGTTTGTCTCTCTCGCAGTCAACAGTGCCTTCAATTCCGAGTACGAGCCGACGACGATGTCTGCGCCAGCCGCTCGCAGGGAGGCTTCTGGAAAGCTGGTTGTCAGGCCAGCCGAGAAGCAACCTGCCGCTCTCGCCGCAACGATTCCGTTCACGGCATCTTCGATCACCAGGCACGCGGCAGGTGCTAAGCCGAGTCTTTGCAGAGCAATTTGAAAAACTTCCGGGGAGGGCTTCGGCTGAGAGAAAGAAGCACTGTCAACGACCTGAAGCGACTTCAGTGTTGCCTCTCGATTGCGGCTTGTCGCCGATGTAGCCAAAGCGAGTCGATAGCGCGATTTTGCCCAATGCACAAATTCGATGGCCCCTGAAACCGGACACAGCGTGTGTTCCAGTGACTCGTAAATGCGATGTTTGCGGCTAAGGATCTCGGCGCAACGTTCCTCGCTCTCGCCATGTGCGGCAGCCACTTCGTAGATCATGACCTTGTCGCTGCGCCCGGTGTAGTTCGCAAACAGCGACTCCGGCACCACGATCCCCGCTTCCAGAAGCGCTTCGCGTTTCGCACGCTCATGCAGAGGCTCGGAATTGATAAGGACGCCGTCCATATCGAAGATCAGTGCCTCAACGTGGTGTGATTGCGGCGTTTCCGTAACCATCGCTCTGCTTCCTGGGATCGAGGTTACACGATGTTGCACGTTTGTGTCTATTGATGCATAATCATTTTGACGGTATTTCTGGTAGAGGTGATGGTGCAAAGAAGCGAGCTCATGCCCGCAGAACGGCAAACGGAGATACTGGAGCGAATCCGAAAAGATGGCCGGGTTCTTGCAGCGGAACTTGCTCGAGAGTTTTCAACCTCTGAGGATACTATCCGTCGTGCGCTGCGTGATCTGGCCGCGCAAGGCTTGTGCGCACGCGTCTATGGAGGAGCCCTCGCCATCTCTCCAGCCTCGGGGACCATCCTTCAGCGAAGGAGGGAGGCTGTTGACCGGAAGCTTGCACTCGGACAAAAGATGGCTTCGATCATTCAACCGGGTCAATTTGTCTTCATCGACGCAGGCTCCACCAATGTGGCTGTAGCTCGTTCACTTCCTAAGAGCACTGGCTTGACTGTAGCGACACACGATCCAACGATCGCCGCGGTTCTTGCTGACCGGACGGATCTGACGCTCATTACGATTGGAGGTCAGGTCAATCCGCTCATAGGCGCAGCGGTAGATGGTCGGGCGCTCCGTCTGATTTTGGAGCTTCGCCCAGATCTTCTCTTGTTGGGAATATGCGCGATCGATGCGGACGACGGTATCGCGGCGTTTCATAGTGAAGATGCACAGATGAAAAGTACGCTGCTCGAAAGATCCGGCTCGGTTGCCATCGCAGTTCTAAACGAAAAGCTCTCCGCGTCGGCGCCTTTTCAGATCGCCGCAGTTGATGTGGTCGCTGATCTCGTTGTTGAGGAAGATGCGCCAACGGAGGTCGTATTGGGCTTCGAATCACGGGGAATACGGATTCACCGAGCTAAAACTCCAAGTGCGAAATCGCATGGCAACCCAATTCTCACCATGGGTTAGATTCGTCACTCGCAGACAGCTAAAATCCGAGATTCATTCGTTTGTTCCAAATTTATTCTTCGCGCAGCAGGACTATCGGATCGACAGCGAGAGCACGCCGCGCGCGAATCAAGGAAGCGAAGATGCCGACTATGAGCATGATGAGAATGACGCCGCCAAGGATCACCGGATCTTTTGGCGTGGCCTGGTACACGATCAAGGAGAGAATTCGGCTGGCCAATACACCGAGGACCAGGCCTGCCCCCGAGCCGATGGCGAGTAGCCGGAAGGTGCGCCCCAGCGCTGCACGGAGCACGTTGCGTTGCCCGGCTCCTTTGTACTGATAGCGAACCCTTTGTCCTCGCGTGCTCGAGCTTATATCGGCTGTACGCTAGCTCAAGAGATGCGGTTCCATCTGATCTTGCCTAATTTCGGCTGGTGACTCCAAGACGAGCCACTCATCGACCTGGGGTCGAATACCGCGAGGCTTCTAAAGTGAACTCGCATTGTGGGCCTCAGAGAGCGGGGGCACGACAGAGGGGCTTTGTGGATTTCGGTGAGCAGAGGTGTTGTAAGAAAATCCGCTCAGCGATCGCCGAGAGTGAGCGCAGAGTGGGAAGAGACATCCCATGAAGACAAACCAGGAAGGTGTTTGTCGACGAATATATTAGCCGTACAGCAAATTAAGAGTTCTTATGATTCGCGGGTGACAAGCAATGCTTCAATCAATCTAGCTATCACCCAACTGGAAAGAGGAGCAACATGAAAAAGCTACTGAGCACGATCCTCGCGATGGTTTCATTCGCGAATATCTCTTATGCAGCAGGAAAACACTCTACCGAAATTACTATTTATGAGAATGTCTACGTGGGGGGGCACACGCTTACTCCCGGCGAATACTCAGTTAAATGGGTGGACGGTTCGAATGAATTGTCCATCGTGGGACATCACGCCAACTTCTCGGTACCAATTACGGTGGCGCCAGGCGCTGCCGGCCCGCTTGCTCTCTCGATCACTTCCGACGGGAATAAGCTAATGCTCCGAGGCTTGCGAGTGCAGTCGACAAGCATCACAATTGTAGATTCGAAGCAGAACATGGGCACAACCTCTACTCAGTAGTGAGTCTTATGACCGGTCAATCTAGCGAGGACGAAACCTCGACAGCCGCAGGGGATCCGAGCTTGATGAGCAGATCCGCAAGCTCGTCCTCAGGCTCTGAGTCCCAGCCGTCTTTGCTTCTTGTTGACGATGACGTAGAACTCTGTCGGTTGATGCGTCTTTATCTTAACCGGGCCGGTTACAAACTGGCCTGTAGCGTCGACGGGCGGGATGGGGTAGCACAAGCTCTTTCAGGCGCCTACGACCTGGTGTTGCTCGATGTTACCCTCCCGCACCTCGACGGATTTGCGGTTTTGCAAGAGACGCGCCGCTGCAGTAGCATCCCCACCATTATGCTGACTTCAAGAAGCTTGTCAGCCGATCGACTCAACGGTTTTGATAAGGGAGCGGATGACTATCTCTGCAAGCCCTTCGAGCCCGAGGAGCTTGTTGCAAGAATTCGTGCCATCCTTCGACGTTCCAAGACGCCGCCAAAGGATTTTGGCTGGCAGAGCTTTGGGACCATTCGCATCTCTGAATCAAGCCGGCAGGTGCTGAGTGCGAATGTCGAGGTCAATCTCACAGCCGTCGAGTTCGACTTGCTGCTTATGTTGAGCCGGGCGTGCGGCCGCGTGGTGAAACGCGATGCGCTGACAATAGCGATCCAAGACCGCAAGCCTAGTCCCTTCGATCGAAGCTTGGACGTGCACATCAGCCACTTACGCGCCAAGCTCGGACGTGCGGGGAGCGGAATCCAGACAGTGCGTGGCGTGGGGTATTTGTTAGTAGCCACTGGAGAGCTCACTGCCATAGAAGAGAGCGTTAAATAATGCGCTCGCTAGCCACCGCGGTTAGCATTGGCTGCCTCTTCGTTCTGGCCATCTGCTTGCTGCTGGCACGCGGCTTCTTCGACAAGATGGATCGAGTCGACATCGAGCCCGTCTTTCATACTATGGACCGCATCGAGCTGCAGGACGCGCGTTCGGCCCTAGAAAACGGCGGCCTTCTCGCACTTCGGACCTACCTCGCTCGGCTCGATGCCGACTTCGGTGGGACGCATCACCTGCTCGATCGTTCTGGAAAGGATGTTGAGACTGGCGCCAGCCACCTCGACTTACTTCCACCTGCGCCGTTGACCCAAGCGCGTGGCGAAAAACATGGGGTCTTCACCATCGAGCAGCGGTCCGATGACGGAGCCTATTGGTTTTTGGCGACCAAGCCGATTCAGTCTACGCCCGTATCCTTCGTTTCGTTTTACCTGCTGATCATAGGCATCGTTCTTAGTCTGGGCGCGCTTTGCACGGTCTATATCGTACTTCCACTTCGAAAGACCGCGGCGATTGTCGAGAGTTTTGGGGTCGGCAATCTTGGGGTGCGGATACGGACGAAACGCAAGGACGAGATAGGCACCCTTGCTCACTCGTACGACTCGATGGCGGATCGGATTGAGGGTGCGTTCAAAAGAGAGCGCCAACTGTTGCAAGATCTTTCTCATGAGCTACGCGCTCCTTTAGCCCGATTGAGTTTTTCTACGGAACTAGCCCGCACTGCGCAAGATCAGGAAGCTGCACTGGATGAGGTGAAGCGGGATCTGAATCGTCTTAGCTTTCTTGTCTCGGAGCTGACCGCGCTCAGTATGAGTCCCCTTGGAGGTGGCGAAGACGACAGGCAAACCACCTTACTGGATCTGGAGACGATGGTTGCCGAATCGGTTCACGATTGCAGGTTGGAATCGACTGCGAAGCACTGTTCCGTCGCGTGCGCAGGTTCGGCATCGGAACTTGTTCCAGGGCGCCCAGAGGATCTGAAACGCGCCATCGATAATGTGCTGCGGAACGCCGTCCGCTATTCGCCGCAAGGGGCAAAGATAGAAGTCATTCTCAAGCAGAACTCAGAGTGGTCCTCTATCTCAGTACGTGACTTTGGACCAGGTGTCCCGCATGATCTACTTGATCGAATCTTCGATCCATTCTTTCAGTTGGAACCAGCCCGCTCGGCGTCCCAAACCAACTTAGGCCTTGGGCTATGCATTGCAAGACGAGCCATCGAATCGCATCATGGGGTCATCAGCGCCAGGAATGCGGAGCCTGGCCTCCGCATCTCTCTTGCGGTCCCAAATCGGTTGCGTTCAGCCGGAAATTGGAACAGATCAGGAGAAGCGAGCGATGGAGCTTCTTAGCGGCTTCTGCTATCCCGAGTCTTGACCACCGATCAAGTTCCCGCCGTATCCCGCCTCCCCACTCAATGATCTAAAATTAACCCGGTCCCTCTGGAAGGTCCCCATGAGCCGAGTTCTCATCATCGCCAGCCAAGCCCCTGTCAGTCGCGAAGTCGGTGAACTCCTAACCGCCACGGGTATACCGCTAGAGTACGCCGCCGGCCACATCGATGCGCTTCATCGGCTCCGGTCCCGTGCGTTCTGTGTCATCATCACCAGCGCCGACGGCGTCATCGAAGAAGCCCTCGCCCTTCTCCAGGAGATGAGGATCATCCGGCCCAATCTCAAGTGCATCGTGCTCGCCCCTTACAGCACGCCGAACGAGATCATCGCTGCTCTTCGCGCGCGCGTCTTCGGATGCTTCACACCTCCCTTCGACGCGGATGAGATCGCCTGTATCGCGCGCAACGCAGCGACCGACAACCAGTCGGACGAAGACATTGAAGTCATCTCAGCACGCCCCGGCTGGATCGCCGTCCGAGTCAACTGCCGCCTCGCCACTGCCGACCGTCTTATGTCCTTCGCCAAAGAGTTCGCCGCGCAGCTGCCCGAGACCGCACGCCAGGAGATCATGATGGCCCTGCGCGAGATCCTCGTCAACGCAATGGAGCACGGCGCCGCCTTCAACCCCGATCAGGTTGTCGAGGTGAACGCGATCCGCACCGCCCGCACCATGACCTTTCGGGTGCGCGACCCCGGCGCCGGATTCCGCAAGGATTCGATCACTTACGCAGCCTTTGTCAACTCCTCTCCCGATCCCACCGCCCACATCGTGCAGCGCGATCAGCATGGCATACGCGCTGGTGGTTACGGCCTCCTCCTCGCGGCCGGCACGGTCGACGAACTCATCTATAACGAACTGGGAAACGAGGTGCTCCTCATCAAGTACCTGGACTCGCCCGCTCAAAGGCCATAACGATCCGTTCCACTTTGTCCCACTCGCCTGTCGCATTGCGAAAAGTACAGATTAAAAGTAACCGCTTGTTTCTAACACCTGTGCCTCGACAAAATGTTATCCGCTGCGGCTCTCGATAATTTTCGGAGTTTCACATTGAGAGTGGCTATACAAATATATGATGACTTTGTAGTTGGAATCGAGAGGTAGTTTCCGTTGAAGCTGCGGTTTAAGTTCGTGATGGCAATTGCACTTCTACCACTCCCTTTTATCACTGCCGCAAGAGCGCTCGGCAGTCAAGATTTGGTACTGCAAGGTGGGCGGATTTATCCATCACCAAGCGCAAACCCAATCGACAATGCGGTGGTTCTCATGCAGAATGGCCGGATCGCTGCAGTGGGAAAGCGCGGGCAGGTGGCAGTTCCGAAATCGGTACAGGTGATCGACTGTACTGGCAAGGTAATTGTCGCTGGGTTTTGGAATAGTCATGTGCATTTCGAAACCGGATGGCAGGACGCCCCGCTCGCTCCCTCTGATCAACTCAAAACACACATGGAAGAGATGCTTACTCGTTGGGGTTTTACGACGGTGTGGGATCTTGGCTCGGACACGAACAATACCTTGGCGCTCAGGCGTCGAATCGAAGCCGGAGAAGTTCCCGGACCTCAAATCCTGATGGCCGGGGATATCTTTCCCCAGAATGGTCATCCAATCTACCTTCCTGCCGAGATGCAGCTGCCCGAAGCTGCCAGCCCTCAGCAAGCGGAGAAGATGGCGCAGGATTATATGAAAATGGGGCTCGACGGCATGAAGCTTTTCACCGGGGTCTTCATGGGTGACAAACCGGTGGTGAACATGGATACCGACATCGTAAAAGCCGCATCCGATGTGGCACACGCTGAAGACAAGCCAATCTTTGCCCATCCCCAGAACCGCACAGGCGTGGATCATGCATTAGCAGGCGGCGTAGACATACTGGCACATACGATTCCGAATGAGGGCAGTTTCACAACGGATGAGTTGTCTCGCATGAAGCAACAGCATACCGCCCTCATCCCGACGTTGACACTATGGACGACCGTCGTCTCTGATCCTGAAGTGGTGGATAAGCTAGTGCGCTCTGGTGTCGAGGAGTTGAAGGCATACTTCTCCGAGGGCGGCACAATCCTGTTCGGGACAGACGTAGGCTTCCAGTCGAAATACGACACCTCTCAGGAATACGAGTTCATGGGGCGGGCGATGGGCTGGCGCGACATTCTGGCGTCGCTGACCACCAATCCCAGCACTTTTTTCAAAGAGCCCGCCAAGGGCAAGGTGGAAAAAGGAATGAGCGCCGACCTTGTCGTGCTCGATGCCGCCCCATCCAACAATGTGCTCAATTTCGCCAAAGTTGCTTACTCGATCAGGGCAGGGAAGGTCATCTACTCTGAGCAGGGCAAACTCCGATAACTGCAGCCCGTTGCATCGAAGGTGCATTCAAGCCATTTGCTCGTCGAGGTTAGCGCCGGCTGAGAAGACGCGCGACGGTGGAAGCGGGTTTGCCCCAGGGTGGCCCAAGGCGTTCGAAGACGTTGATGAAGCCGATCTGGTGAACGGAGCGCGCGTGGCTCATGCGGCGGAAGCCATCGCGGCCGTGATAGGCGCCCATGCCGCTTGCGCCAACTCCGCCGAAGGGCAGCGCGTCCTGCGCAATGTGCAGCAGAGTGCCATTAAGCGTGACGCCACCTGATGTGGCGCGCTCGAGCACGAGCTTGCGTGCCTGCCGATCGTGCGTGAAGCAATAGAGGGCCAGCGGCCGCGACCGTGCGTTGATGAATGCCAATGCGTCGTCCAGGCTCCGGTAAGAGACAACTGGGAGGACGGGGCCGAAGATCTCTTCGCGCAGAAGCACTCCGTCGACGGGCGCGTTGAGCACGACAGTTGGGGGCAGCTTGACTTCGCCGTCAGCGTTCGCGTCTGTATATGAGAGGATCGTCGCTCCGGCGTCTCTTGCCTCGTCGAGGGCGACCTTGAGGCGCGTGCGATGCTGCTCCGTGATGATGCTGGTGTAGTCGCTATTGCCGGAGATGGTCGGGTAGGCGCGCGTTGCCTCCGCGAGCACACGCTGTGCGAAAGCCTCGCAGCGCTCGGACGGGACGAGGACGTAGTCGGGCGCGATGCATGTCTGGCCGGCGTTTAGGAATTTGCCGAAGGCGATGCTGCGTGCCGCCTTTTCGACGGGATAGTCCGGACAGACGATTGCTGGCGATTTGCCACCAAGCTCGAGCGTGACCGGCGTCAGGTTTTCGGCCGCGGCCCGCATCACCTGCCGGCCGACCGCAGTCGAACCGGTGAAGAACAGATGATCGAAGGGCAGGCTAATAAAGGTGCGTGCAATCTCCACCCCGCCGGTGATGACGGCGATCTCCGAGGGATCATAACGCTCAGCGATCATGACGCGGAGCAGCTCGGAAAAGCGCGGAGTGAGCTCAGAGGGCTTGAGCATCGCGCGGTTACCGGCGGCGATGGCGTCGAGCAGCGGAGAGATGGTCAACAGCAACGGGTAATTCCACGGTGCGACAATGCCGACGACGCCGAGCGGTTCGTATTGCACCCAGGCACGCGCGGGTTGGAACGTGATATTGACCGGACGCCGCTCGGGTCGCATCCACGAGCGGAGGTGCCGCCGCGTGTGCCGGATGGCGCTGAGTGTGGGTACAATCTCGAGCAGTTCGGTTTCAGTTTTGGAGCGTCCACCGAAATCAGCGGAGATCGTGCTCGCGATTGCCGCCGCGTT
>Ga0206805_1192_pt1 | contig 9626 bp, 6 predicted proteins | sample Alteio_BWOrgCont_59_FD_152890 | JGI IMG/M metagenome (GOLD analysis project Ga0206805, IMG submission 152890) | Enriched cells from forest soil in Barre Woods Harvard Forest LTER site, Petersham, Massachusetts, United States -... | ecosystem: Environmental > Terrestrial > Soil > Temperate forest > O... | reverse complement strand
CATCGTCACCGCGCGCGTCAGCGACAAGCTCGCTGTTCTCGAATGGGAAAAACTCCTCCTTTACCCAGCGAAGACCCCCGTCAAAGACATCTCCATCCAGCCCTCTGTGAATGTCCCTCAAGGCTGGGGCATTGGCACCGCCCTCACCCCCACCGATGGCTACGATCCTCAGCATCCCAAAGGCGGCACCACCCACTACGCCGCCACCACGGTCGAGCAGCTCGAAGACTCCCCCGTCATCACCGGCCAATACTTCCACGAGTTCGCCCTCGCCCCCGAGGTCACACCCAAGCACTACATCGACGTAGTCTCCGACAGCCCCGAAGACTCCAATCTTCGCCCTTCTGTCCTCGTCGAACTCAACAACCTCGTCCGCGAAACCGGAGCCGCCTACAACTCGCGTCACTACAACGTCTACCACTTCCTCCTGACGCTCTCTGACGTAGCCGGTGGCGAAGGTCTCGAGCACGGCCAGTCCTCCGACAATGGAGTAGGCGAAAAAGGCTTCGCCGATGACGCCCACCAGCTCGGCGAGTCCGACCTCCTCTCCCACGAGTTCACCCACTCCTGGAACGGCAAATACCGCCGCCCCTACAACCTCTATCAGGACGACTTCGCGAAGATGCAGCAAGGCTCACTCCTCTGGGTCTACGAGGGGATGACCCAATATCTCGGCAACGTCCTCGCCGCCCGCTCCGGCCTCAAGTCGCAGGAGCAATATCGTGACATTCTCGCCCTCTCCGCCGCCAGCCTCGACTACAGGCCCGGCCGCGAGTGGCGCAGTACCGAAGACACTGCAATCGCCGCCAGCATTCTCCGCGGCGGCAACCCCGCCTGGTCGAACTGGAAGCGCGGACAGGACTACTACCAGGAGGGCGAACTCTTCTGGCTCGACGCCGACACACTCATCCGCCAGAAGACCGACGGGAAAAAATCCCTCACCGACTTCCTCCACATCTTCCTCGGCAAAGGCGGCAACACCGGCCCACTCATCGTTACCTATAACCGCGACGAACTCATCGCCGACCTCAACCAGGTCATGAAATACGACTGGGCCACCTTCATCCACGAGCACATCGACAACCTCAACCCCCGCGCCGATCTCGCAGGCATCGAGCAGGGCGGCTATAAGCTCGTCTACACCGATAAGCCCACCAAATCCGAGCGCACCTTCGCCGCAGCCGGTGGTCGTCGTGGCGGCGGCGTCGATGTCTGGTACTCCATCGGTATTCGCGTCACCGGGCAAGGCGAGATCGCCGATGTCCGCTGGAACGGACCCGCCGACAAATCAAAGCTCTTCCCCGGTCAGAAGATCATCGCAGTCAACGGCAACGTCTTCTCAGGCGATGCGCTCAAAGACGCCATCAAGCAGGCCAAAGGCGCCACCGAGCCCATCCACCTTATCCTCCAGAGCGACGACTTCGTCACCACCGCCGACATCGACTACCACGACGGCGAACGCTATCCTCGCCTCGTCCGCGTAGACGGCACCCCCGCCTACTTGGACGACATCACCAAACCTCTAACCACTCCCGAAAAAGCACCCGCAGAAAAAGAAGACAAGAAAGACACCAACGAATAATCGCTATAGGGATGATGCGATCCCGACCAACGGGAGGGCCAATGCAGCCGGGTGTACTCAGAAAAGGTACACCCGGCACGAAGCCCGCCTCGCGCGCAGCGAGCCCGTCCGGTAGGACCATGCAGTCTTACATCAATAGGAAAACCGCACTATCACTAAGCCACTCTCCAAAGACGGCGTGGAATTTAACTCCACGCCGTCTTTGTTTTTCAATCAGTTCTAACGGCCGGTACCCCTGTAGTTCTGAGCATAGATATCGTGCGGCAGCCCTTCGCCCCGAGCCTTTCGTGCCAGCGCAAATGCCTCATCCCGGCTCATCGTCCCACCAAGGGCCACCAGATAAGGCGCATGCCCATTAGGCGTAAACACCTCAGGCCGCAGCTCCGGATGGCTCTGTGCAAGCGACCCTACCTTCTGTTGAGCCTGACTCTCACGGTTATACGTAAACGCAATCACCCGCCACTGACTACGCCCGCTACCCACCTGCGCCTGAGCAGTTGGAACAGGCGCCGGTACCGGAGCATTCGCCACAGGAGCCGGAGAACCAACCGCAGCATTGTTCCCCTGTGCCACCACAGCAGGAGCAGCAGTCTCCTGCACCGCAGCACCCGAACCCGTCGATCGGCCGCGCACAAAATACCAACCGAGCAGCAGAATCAAAAGGATTCCAACACCATACGCAAGACCGCGCAGCCCAACGCCACGTCCTTCTTCTCTCGCGTCTTCAACCGGCACACGAACGCGGTTCGCTGGTGACGAGGGAGCAACAGCCTCCGCCACAACTGGCCGCTGAACCACGCTCTCCCGCGGCCTCGCAGGGCGAGCCACACGAGGAGCAGCCGCCACCGGCGTCAACGCCACAGCAATCTCCGTCAGCCCCCACTCTCCGCTAATAGCCTTCCGCACTATCTGATCGAACGGCTCCGGCAACGGAAGATCACGCGACGCCGTCTGCAGTGTCCGCTGCTGAGTCAGCGCCCGCAGCAGCACCACCCCGAAATCGTGCACGTCCTTGCGCTTGATCTCGCGCCCTTCCTCACCTTCAGGAGCCTCGCGAATACAATCGCTCCGCAGTTTGATCGTCTCCCCCACTGCCATCACATTGCCCGTCTCAACATGCTCATGCACAAACCCATGCGAGTGCATCGCCTCAAGCGCCGACAAAAGGCTCGTAGCCACCTGGCGGGTCTCGAGTTCGGTAAGCCGCCGTTCCTCCACAATCTCGCCTAAATTGGCCTCAACCGGCTCCATCACCGCATACACCAGCGAGGTCCCATCCAACTCCACCTGTCCAAACTTTTTCAGCTTCACCAGATGTTCATTGTCAAGCTCCGCAATTGCCTGCCACCGAGCCAGTATTTCCGCGTCATCGTAATGCGACTCGATCAGCCGTATCACCGTCGGCTGTCCCGTGCCGTTCGATGTGGCAAAGAACGCGCTCCGTCCCTCAGGTTGCAACAGCTTGGTCAGCGGAAAGTCGCCATCGATCGTTCTTCCTTCATACTCATTCCAAAGTTCCATGTTTTGATCATCCAGTCCTGGGTATTGGTCAAGGAGAAAACCGCGAAGGGTAAGTGGAGCAGGCGCGTGCGAACAAGCATCACGAACATGGCCGAGCACCGCTCAACCACACCCCATTATCCTTCATCGTGCTGCACCTCTCAACGCACCTTCTCTGCGTCGCACCCCACCATACACCTCAGCTACCCGGCGCGATCACCAAATATTGCTCCAGCTTTCCGTCAGGCTCTTCATACGTCGTCACCCGCGCCTGTCTCCCGCCAAAATCCGCCGTGAACGAACGAAACATCATCCCCCCGCGCTTCTCCGCTGACACCTGCGTGAAACTGTGCGGCGCACCCAGCGGCTTCAGGCTGCTGGAAAAGTCCCCCAGCGCCTCTGCCGTAAAATACGCATCGCAAAGCGCAGTCAGTTGCGAACGATCAATCTTCCCCTCCTGCAGCCCGGTAAAAATCCCCAATGCCCGCTGCTCTGCCGCCTTAGCAGCCGGGTCGTCGACGCCGGCACTTTCACTCTGCAACACCAGCGGAGCGATCTTCCGCGCCAGCGCTCCCGCAGCGCTCGAAGCATCCTCATTCGTCAGCACCGTCACCGCGACCTTGTCGTCGGGAAAGACAAGATTCATCGACACAAAACCCGACACCTCGCCGCTGTGCGCCACATACTTGCGCCCCTCCCTCACGCCAACCTCCACGCCCAACCCATACCCCGTTCCCTTTCCATCCTTCAGCTTCATCTCCGTAAACATCTCGTCATACGACGACGGCGCCAGCAGCGTCCGATTCATCAAACTGATGTTCCACAACGCAAGATCGCTCGCCGGCATCGCCAACTCTCCCGCCGCAAACATCCACCCCGCGCCCTCCTGCGGAGCAGGCCTCAGCGGCCCCAGCGCATGTTGGTAATACCCTGTAGGATCGCTCTCCGGCAGCCGACTCGCATCCGAGTTGAACACTCCAGCCATCTTCAACGGACGAAATATCCGCTCCTGCAACTGCTCAATCAGCGGCTTCCCTCCAACAATCTCCACAATCCGTCCCGCGATCACATAGTTCGTATTCGAGTACTGCCACTCCGTCCCCGGTTCGAAGTCCAGCGGCTTCTTCCCCCACACATCCAGAATGTGTTGCGGCGTCGCCGGCACCATCATCGACGTCATCACATAGTCCTCCGGCCAGAAGTCCTGATACCCCGACGTCATCGACAGCACCTGCAGGACCGTCACGTCGCCAGCTCGCGTCAGCTCCGGCAGATACTTCCCCACCGAATCGTCCAGCTTCAGCTTCCCATCCTGCACCAGCAACAGCGCCATCGCCGCCGTGAACTGCTTGCTCACCGATCCGATCGAGTACTGCATCCCCGGCTCTGCCGCCATCGCAGGCTCCAGCCGAGCCATCCCATACGCCTTCACATAAGCGATCTTTCCACCTGAAACCACCGCCACCGAAGCGCTCGGAACACCCGTAGAATTCAGCACCGCTGCCGCCGCCGCATCAATCCCGCTAACCGTAGCCACAGGCAGCGAACTCTGTGCCGTTACCGGAACAGCCCCCGCAGCCATCACGAAGCCCAACCCAAAAACACCCGCCGCTCTAACTCGCAGATTTCTCATGCACGAAAGACTATCAGCCCGCCCATCAACACGCATCAACCCACGAAGCCAGCGAACCCCTGCAGGCCTCAGAATAAATCGCTACTTACTAAGCTCGATCGAAAGTATCTGCCCAGCGACCACCTTATCCGAGACCTCGGCATACTTCACGCTCGCCTTCATGTCTTCGATGCCGCTGCACGGCTTGATATCCCCCTCGGGCTCGTAATTGGCAGTCGTGAACACAATCTTGTAGTAGTTGTTGTTGTAGAGAGGGATCGTCTTGCCTGCCTGCTCGACGCTCAGCGCAAGGACAGTCGGATACGAGCATTGCACACTGCGCAAAACGCCTCGCACCGTATGCCGCGGCCCGGTCGAGTCTCCTGCCGGAAACTTCGGCTCATCTTCAAGCTTGCCCACCATCGTGCCGTTAACTCTTCGAAAAACTATCGTCTTCCCACCATCTGACTGAGTGCCAGCCGTCTGTGTATTCAGCGTGCCAGACCTCTGTATCACCTGTCCTCCCGATGCCTGCACTGTCTGGCCACTCTGCGTCTGCGCATGATCGAACGCCACCTGAAACTGCTCGATCTGCTTGATGCGGCTCTGCAGCATGTCGATCTCCTCTGAACTCTTAGCTGCCTTCGTTCCCGCCTTCAGCACACCGATCGCTCCCGGGAACTGCTTCTCCGCAACGAGGACAGTTGCCGTATTGATGCGATAGCTCAGGTTCTCCGGTTCGAGCTGAACCGCATGCACATTCAAAATGTGAGCCTCGTCGAGCTTCTCATCGCGAGACAAATAAAACATCGCGAGCGCGTCATACGCAGGAGCGAAGGCCGGATTCATCTTGATAGAAGCGAGCAGACTCGATTCGATCACCGCATCGTGATCGCGGTCCGCCGCCTGCAGCGACATCGCCGCATAGTAGTACTGCGCCAGATAGCTCTGAGAGTCCAACTGCACAGCCTCGCCATACCACTTCTTCGCGCTGGAGACATCGCCCTCACGGAACTTCAAGTAACCCATCGACTCATGCGCCAGGGCGTTGTTTGGATCATCACGCAGCGTAGTCTCAAGCAACGCCTCGGCCTCTTTCGTGCGCCCGTTATAGACCAGCACATCCGCGCGAGTCGCATCGACCTCCGGCTTCGAGACAGGCCGCACCTGGTACGAAGACGGATCCACCGTAAAGGCCGAATTTATCTTGAACATCTTGAAGTTGCCCTGCTGCACATAAGAATCCAGCGACTTTTGCAGTTGCTTCAGATCGCCAAAAGCGTGTTGCGCCGCGGTAACCGAATCCTCATTTTGAATAAGGTACTGCAGGTAGTCCCGCAGGCGGTTCGTGTTCTTCTCGCGGTCGGTGACCTCGATGTAATGCGTCAGTGCCCACGATTCGGCATAGAAGACCGACCCCTTCTGCTCGTCATGATAGTACGGCGAGTTATGGTCCACCTGAAAGAGCGTAGTCAACGGAAGCAGACGATTTTCGCGGAGGTACAGAATGTCATCCTGGCTCGGCTGGCCCAACAGAACGTCCTTCTCCTGAATATCGGTGTTCTGGTAAAACTCAGCAAGTCCCTCGTTGAGCCACAGCGGCAGCCACTCCGCCTTCCTCACCATGTAATGCGTGTACTCGTGATAAACGGTGGCGAAGGGATGCTCGCCCTGCGCATCCAGCCGAAGCAAAATGTAGTTCTTGTCCGGGGCGCTCATAAAGTAGCCGGCCAGATCGAGCTGCCCCTTGGATAGATACTCCATCGGTTCCAGTGCTTGAAATCCCTTCTTGTCCTTGAAGGCGAGAACGATAATCGGCGAACCAGCCGCATCGGAGCTGGCATTCGGCATCAGCGTATGAAACACCGCGCGCATCTGCTCAAACTGGCCGGCAATCCGTCGCGCCTGTCTTTCGTTGGAGTCAGTCAGAACGACGAAGTGCTGACTGCGCACCTCAAGCCAATGGTCCGTCGAATCACTCGCCAACGCAGAGATAGAGACACACAAAAGAAACAGGGCCGCTAAACGCTTATGCATGATCACAAGAGAGTACCCGAAGGATACGCCCGACGAAAGAAGAATAAATTCCGGATGGGGGCCTCCTACGCGAAGGGCGGCCACTTCGTGGCGCGGATACCGGTCGGGGCAGGATTAGCAGGTCCAGGCACAGAACTGGGTGCCCCATCTTCGTCGCAGTCTCGCGCTAAGGTGGGTATTCGCGCCACGCGAACCGCTCTCCTCCACACCAGCGCCAACCTAAGAAAGCCATCCTCAACAGCGCTCCCCGCCCAAAAAACCTGTCAAGCCCCGAATCACCAAAACCCGCGCCAATCCAGCCGAATCACGAGTCTCATCAGTTTGTGCAGACTGCTATAATCAAATACAAGAGCAGAAAAGCCCTGTAAAATCGTGGCTTTCTGCGCGATATCCATAACCCATTTGGAATGAAGAATTTTGCCTCTAAGCCATTTGGAAAGAATATTTCACAGAGCCTGAAAATTGTAAACCCTTGAATCAAGGCAACTTAGGGTACAGCCGAGGGCATACCGCCGATCGCAATGCATGACCGCTGAATACGAAGGCTAAGGGTATAGAAAGAGCAGGACGAGAACAAGGCAATGCCCACCGAGCACAACAACACGATCGCGGTCGCCATGTCCGGAGGGGTCGACTCCTCCGCCGTCGCCGCGCTCCTGCGCTCTCAGGGCCACGAGCTCGTCGGCCTCACCCTCCAGCTCTGGAACCAGCGCCGCCTCGCCGGACACGAAGGCATGCCCGAAGCCGTGCAAGGCCGCTGCTGCTCCATCGATGACGTCTACGACGCACGCCACGTAGCCGAGCAGCTCGACATCCCCTACTACGTCGTCAACCAGCAGGACCGCTTCGAAGCCGACGTCGTGCGCCCTTTCGTCTCCGAGTACCTAGCAGGACGCACCCCCATCCCCTGCACCCTCTGCAACAACCACCTCAAATTCGATCAGCTCCTCACCACCGCACGCCAGATCGGCGCCGACCGCATCGCCACCGGGCATTATGCGCGAAATCATTTTGACCAAGTCAGACAGCGCTGGATCCTCTCCCGCCCCGAAGACAAGTCCAAGGACCAAACTTACTTCCTCTTCGGCCTCACGCAGGACCAGCTCAGCCGTACCCTCTTCCCGCTAGGCGAGATGCAGAAGCCTGCCGTCCGCCAGATGGCCGCCGATGCCGGTCTCGCCGTAGCGCAGAAGTCCGACTCGCAGGAGATCTGCTTCATCCCTGGCGGCGACTACAACACGTTCCTCAAGGCCTATCTCGACGAGCAGGGCGAAGACCTCCCCAACACCGCAGGCGAACTAGTCACGACCACAGGCGAAGTCGTCGGCCATCACGAAGGCATCCAGAGCTTCACGGTAGGCCAGCGCAAGGGCCTGGGTCTCACGTCCCCAAACCCACTCTACGTCCTCGCCATTCACCCTGACTCGCACCAGGTCACCGTCGGCTCCGACGACGATCTACTCTCCCGCGACCTCTACGCCAATCGCCTCAACTGGATCGCCATCCCTGAACTCGCCGAACCCATCCGTGTCAGCATCAAGATCCGCCATCGCCACACCCCGGCCATGGCCACCCTCACCCGCGTCGACGACCACACTGTCCACGCCCTCTTCGACGAGCCCCAACGTGCAATCACCCCCGGCCAGTCCGCCGTCTTCTATCAGGAAGACGAGGTAGTCGGGGGTGGTTGGATCATATAGACCACAAAAGGTCGTCATTACAAGAAAAGGGACACACGCCACGAAGTGGCCGCCCTCCGCGTAGGAGGCCCGTCCGGCAGGACTCAAGCTTCGAAGTAATTAGAATCCAGGATCACGTGGCACATTACCCCTGCCGTTTCCAGATCCCTTCGCGCGCCCCACCAACACATCAAGTCCCGCCTTCAGCCCATTCATCAGACCCGAAACCTCGCGAACCGGAACTTTGATTCCCTTCTGAATCGTCTCGGTAATCTCAGCCGTAGTATTCAAAACCGAAGTCACCATCCCATCGACCCGCGCCGCCTGCGCCCGCGCCTTCGCATTCAAATCGCTCGCAGTGACGTCGAACTCCTGCGCCTTGCCGCGGATAATGTGACTCGTCTCGGCAAAATTCTCCGTGATCACCTTCACCTTCGGCGAATTGTCCCGAATCATCTCATGCGTACCGGTAATAATCGGCAGCACCTTCACACGAAGATCTTCAGCAATCTCCAGTCCGCGCTTCCGAGCCTTTGCCGCGCCAATCGCCATCACGATAAGAGCAATCGCCTGCCCCACCATTGCCAGCGCAACCATGCCGACAAAGAACATCAGTAGCCTGGAATTTCCAGACGATAGCGACCCCGGGTCTTGCAGCCATATTCCAGACAATCCCATGTACACCGCCTTCATACCGTCTCTCAACCTCTCATCGCACAACTAACATTCGTAAGGCCCGGCCACCGCACAGGCTGACCGGGCCCCATATCGTTCAGTCGTCTTACGAGTGCGACTCGCTCGTCGCGCTGGTGTAAGCCTCTTTACCTGCATCGATCGCAGCAGAAACTTTATCCTGCTGCTCCTGCACCAGGCCTTTGCCTTTTTCAACATACTGCGACCACTGTGTCCGGCCGCGATCATAGTACTCCTTACCGCGGTCGACATACTCACTTACTTGCTGCTTACCCTGCGCGGCAAGCACAGCTGCTCTATCCTGTGCCTGCTGTGCCAACACCGCCGCCCGATCTCTCGCGTCAAGAGCGCTCGCAACCAGGTCCTCGCGTGTCTCCTTGCCCGCCTTTGGCGCATACAACACGCCAACCAGGGCTCCAACACCCAGACCCGCTAGAAACCATCCAAATCCGCTAATTCCATTGTCGTTATCTGACATGCTCATTCTCCTGTTCAGCTTTCGAATGCGGAATGTATCTCCCGC
>Ga0206805_1190_pt1 | contig 9650 bp, 12 predicted proteins | sample Alteio_BWOrgCont_59_FD_152890 | JGI IMG/M metagenome (GOLD analysis project Ga0206805, IMG submission 152890) | Enriched cells from forest soil in Barre Woods Harvard Forest LTER site, Petersham, Massachusetts, United States -... | ecosystem: Environmental > Terrestrial > Soil > Temperate forest > O... | reverse complement strand
CGATCTGCGCTGACTTTCCCATTGCGCCGATGAAGAGCAAAATGCAGATGAGTGTCAGCGCTGGAAATCCATGACCGAGGAATGTCATCGTATCGCCGCTATGCGCTTTGGCGGCGGCAAAAATAGCGTCGAAATACACACTGCCGAACAGCCAGTATGTAGCGAAAATACCCAGCGCGAAACCGAAATCGCCGACGCGGTTGACAAGGAATGCTTTAATCGCGGCAGCGCAGGCCGATGGTTTTTTGAACCAGAAACCGATGAGTAAATAGGAACACAGGCCAACGCCTTCCCAGCCGAGGAATAATTGCACGAGATTGTCAGATGTCACCAGCATCAGCATGAAAAAAGTAAATAGCGACAAATATGCCATAAAGCGTGGCTGATGCGGGTCGTCATGCATATAACCTACTGAATACACATGCACCACCGCCGATACCCATGTTACCACCACCAGCATCACCGCCGTCAGCGCATCGACACGTAATGTCCATCCGGCGGTAAAATCACCGGAGGTAATCCACGACGCGAGTTGCACTTTATAAACCAGCCCGTTGCCGCCGACCAGCTCGCGCCAGCCTTCGTGCGACATGGCGATATTGGCGAATTCCTTGAACACGAGTCCCGACAACAGCGCCGAAAGCGCCATCGCCCCGCAGGTCAGCCAATGCGCAGTACGCACGGGAATAATGCGCACGGTAATGCCAACGGCGAGCGCGGCAAAAAGAGGAAGGAACACCAGAAGCGCAATCATACCAAATATATCATTATAATACGTTATCACTTACCGAATGTTGATGTTTATAGTACTCTGGCCAACAGTTGCGGCAGCTGTTCCATAATCTTTGTTTTCGGCAGCAATACACTACAATCATCTCGGGTAACATTATTTATAACGAGATTATAAGAATCATCTGTTTTGTTGGTATCCACAGTTACCGGCAGGATATTTGGATTTTTTAAATTAGCATACAGTCGTTCCGGCTTTAAAATAGTTTTAACGTGGCGAAACAGCGCTAACTCCTCATTAACAACACCGGCAACAGTCAAGCGTCCCTTTGTAATATTAGCTTGTAATCGCCCCGTAGCCTTTTCAGCATCCGGCGTATATGTCCAGGTATATTTTTCGGTATCGAAGTCATTGGTTTTAAAATCAACAGATGCATTCATATAATCATCCTTTCATTAAGTTGACATCTTCCACGGCGATAGTGCCGCGGTTGCGGAAATAAATTACTAAAATAGCAAGGCCGAGGGCTGCTTCCGCGGCAGCAACGGTGAGTACAAACATGGCAAAAATCTGGCCGGTTAAGTCACCCAGCTTAACTGAAAAGGCGACAAAGTTAATATTGACTGAGAGCAGGATCAATTCAATCGACATCAGGATGGTGATGACGTTTTTGCGATTAAGAAAAATGCCGCAGATGCCTATGGTAAACAGCAGGCTGGAGAGTACCAGATAATGCATAATGCCGATGCTGCCGAAGAAATGCTGTTCCATCAGGAAATTCCCTTCCCCGTTTGCACTTTGACAATCTCCACGCCTGTTGATTTCGTACGCGCCAGTTGATGGGCAATATTCTGTTTGCGGACGTTCGGGCGGGCACGCAGCGTAAGCGTAATCGCGCCGATCATGGCGATCAGCAGGATAATACCCGATAACTGGAACGGGTAAAGATACCAGGTGTATAGCACGTTGCCGATGGCCTGCGTATTGCTGATTTGCGCGGCATCGGGAATAACCTGCCGCGCCGAAGCAAGAGCGGCGGGATGCGCCAGCGATATATAAAATACAAATAATAATTCAAATAATACGATGGCAGCAACAGTAATACCCATCGGTAAATAACGCAGGAAACCCGCCCTGAGTTCGGTAAAATCAATATCGAGCATCATGACTACGAACAAAAATAACACCGCCACCGCACCGACATAAACGATGACCAGAATCATGGCGATAAACTCTGCGCCGAGCAACACGAACAGCCCCGCCGAATTAAAAAACGCCAGTATCAGAAAAAAGACCGAATGCACCGGATTTTTCGACGAAATCACCATCACCGCCGAGAACAGGGTGATGGCGGAAAAAAGATAGAATATGAGGGTGGGAAGAAGGTCGGTCATGTATCATCTTTTTCTGGGTGGATTTTTATTTTCCCCGTAACGGCGGAGGAATTTTTTATCCAATTCAGGAGACAGTTCATTGTCAACAGGCGATAATTTTTTAGCTTCATGCATTTCAGCTTCACGTATCAATTTTTCTATTTGATATTCATTTCCAAGCAACTCCTCTTGATTTTCTGTCAAGCCTTCCAGTCTGTTAAATATATGTACTAATTGATCTGCCGCTTCTCTATTGCCCTGTCCTGTCTCAAACATCAGAACTCTTACATGTTCATATAATTCCTTTTTCAATGGTTCCGCTTTCTCCAGATCATAAAGAGCATGTAACCCAGCCCAGGAAAGCCTGGTGCATTCTTCCACATACTTGACAAGATAGTTTTTTTTCTTATCCTTTTTTTTCATTTAAATTACCTGTACTCCTTATCCGCTTCCAGATTAGCTGCCAGCGCCGGTTCCCAGCGGTCACCATTAGCCAGAAGCTTTTCCTTGTTGTAGAATAATTCCTCGCGGGTTTCGGCGGCGTATTCAAAATTCGGGCCTTCGACGATGGCATCGACCGGGCAGGCTTCCTGGCAGAAGCCGCAATAGATACATTTGGTCATATCGATGTCGTAACGCGTGGTGCGGCGTGAGCCATCGTCGCGCACTTCCGCCTCGATGGTAATAGCCTGCGCGGGACAGATTGCCTCACACAATTTACAGGCGATGCAGCGTTCCTCACCATTGGGATAACGCCTGAGTGCATGTTCACCACGAAAACGGGGTGATAGCGGACCTTTCTCAAACGGGTAATTGATAGTCACAGGTTTTTTGAAGAAATATTTGAGCGTTATGCCAAACCCGGCGATTAATTCTGCCAGCAGGAACGAACGCGCCGTTTTAGGAAGCCACGCCATCGGAGCCTCCCGCCACTTTTTTTCGGTGATGCCGGATGTACATAATAATCGTCACAAGCACTCCCCCGATAATAATACCTTCGACATACGGCATGTAATGCCTGACCAGCGCCTTGTTGCCCCCGATCATATAGCCCACCAATACCAGGATTGACATCCATAGTCCACCGCCAACGCCGGTATATATAACGAATTTTTTGACGTTCATGTGCGACAGTCCAGCCGGAAACGCCATAAAATGCCTGAGTCCCGGAACGAGACGGCCGGTTAGCACCGAAATCTCACCGTGGCCAGCGAAAAACTTATCGAGCATTTCTATTTTGTCATGGCTAAAAAATAAGTATTTACCGTACGCGAACAGAAAACGGCGGCCGAAATGGCGGGCAATATAATAGGAAAATAAGGAGCCACTGATATCGCCAAAAATGGCGCTGGCCATAACCAGCAACAAGTTCATTTCGCCCTGCTCAACCAGATATCCGGCAGGAATCATGATAGCCTCGACCGGAATCGGCACCAGAGCATTGCCAAAAAACATGGTAATGAACAAGCCGATATAACCAAGGCTATGCACCGTGTCGACCAGCCATGAAGCAAATGTTTCCACTGATTTTCCTTTATTTTAAATATACGACATATCCCGCTGTCAGCACCACCCACAGCAGTGACAATGGCAAGAACACTTTCCAGCCCAGGCGCATCAGCTGGTCATAGCGGTAACGTGGCAGCGTTGCCCGCGCCCAGATGAAAACGAAAAGGCAGACCAATACTTTGACAATGAACCAAATGCCACCTGGCACATACGTAAACGGCGCCATATCGAGCGGCGACATCCAGCCACCGAGGAACAGGATAGACGTCATACCGGACATCAGGATCATGTTCATATATTCGCCGAGGAAAAACAGCGCGAAGCTCATGGATGAATATTCGACGTTATAACCGGCCACAAGCTCGGCCTCGGCTTCAGGAAGATCGAAAGGATGGCGGTTGGTTTCAGCCAGCGCCGAGATAAAAAATACACCGAACATGGGAAGCAGCAACAGATAATGACCAAAAGCGTTCCAGTGCGTAATGCCGCCGGCCTGGGCGCGCACGATGTCGCCTAAATTGAGCGAGCCGGTTAACAGCAATACTGTGACGATGACAAAACCGATTGAGACTTCGTAGCTCACCATTTGTGCGCTGGAGCGAATAGCGCCGAGAAAAGCGTATTTTGAATTACTGGCCCAGCCAGCCATGATGATGCCATAAACCCCGAGCGAGGAAATGGCGAAAAGATAAAGCACGCCGACATTGATGTTGGCAATGACGAAATCGGGCGTGATCGGAATGACCGCCCAGCCGACCAGCGCCAGTGAAAAAGTCAGCATTGGTGCAGCGATGAATACAACTTTGCTTGCCTGCGATGGAAAAATGGTTTCCTTAAAAATGAGTTTTAGCCCATCGGCAAACGGCTGAAGCAAACCCCAGAAGCCGACGACATTAGGGCCTTTGCGCAGCTGCATCGCCGCGATCACCTTGCGCTCGTAATACGTGGTCATCGCCATGGCGATCATCAGCGGTACTGCTACCAGCAGGATTTTTCCGATGATTATAAGGAGGGGGAGGAGCTGGTTGAAAAGTTCAGTCATATGCCTACGCCACCTTTCTCTCCATGCCCTGCCCGACTATCTCCTTCGTACACTCCGCCATGGTTTTGCTGGCTCGGGAGATGGGATCGGTCATGTAGAAATTAGCGATACATTCCTCAAAAGGCGCGCCGGAAATGCGGAATTCGCCATGTTGTAGCACCTGCAGCCATTCGGCGGGTACAATCTCGCCTGTTTTAGCAAAATGCGGCGCGGCTTTTTCCATGCGCTGGCGCAACTGCGCCAGATTATCATAAGGAAGCGGCTTGCCTAAAGCATCCGATAAAGCGCGGATAATCGCCCAGTCTTCTTTCGCGTGGCCGGGCGGGAATACAGCGCGCAACGCCCGCTGTACGCGGCCTTCGAGATTGACATAAGTCGCGTCTTTTTCAGTATAGGCTGAGCCGGGCAGCACGATATCAGCCCAATGCGCTCCGGCATCGCCATGATGCCCCTGATAGACCACAAAGGCATTGCCCAGCCGTTCCATATCGAATTCATCGGCGCCCAGCAAATACACCATTTTGATTTCATCGCGCTGGCAGGCATCGAAAATTTTACCGGCACTTTTGCCGCCTTCGGCAGGCACAAAGCTGAGATCAAGCGCCCCTGCCCTCGCCGCTGCATGTTGCAGCACATTGAAACCGTTCCAGCCGTCCTTCACCAGCCAGTGATCGGCAATTGCCCGCGCGGCAGCAAATATTTCCCCGCCATCGGAACGCGCCAGCGCGCCTGTTCCCAGGATGAGCATCGGTTTTTTTGCTGCACCCAGAATTTCGGCCAACGGATGTTGCCCATTGATTATCTGAGAAAGAATACGCGGATCATTGCCCAAAGCTTCATACGGATAAGTCAAATCGATCTCAGCACCGATATTATAAACCTTGAGGCCATTACGCCAGGCCTTGCGGATTCTGGCATTGACCATGGGAGATTCGCGGCGCGGATTGGTTCCAATTAGCACACACACATCGGCCTGCTCGACGCCGGCGATGGTGGTGTTGAACAGGTAATTGGCGCGGCTGGTGGCGTCAAAACGCGTGCCATCCTGCTGGCAATCGCGGCTGGCAACGCCGAGATTATCCAACAGATCGCGCAAGGCCATAATGCTTTCGGCGCAGGCAAGATTGCCCACCAGCGCGGCGATTTCATCGGGTTGCAGCTGTTTCATTTTATCGGCAACCGCCGCCAGCGCTTGCAGCCATGCCGCTTCAATCAGCTTGCCTTCCGCGTTGCGGATATACGGCCTGTCGAGCCGCTGTACGCGCAGGCCATCGCAGGCATGGCGTGTTTTGTCGGAGATCCATTCCTCGTTGATGTCTTCATTGACGCGCGGCAGAACGCGCAGCACCGCTTCGCCGCGGCTATCGATGCGGATCGCCGATCCGGCAGCATCCAGCACATCAATCGATTCGGTTTTTTTCAAATCCCACGGGCGGGCGACGAACGCATAAGGCCTGGAAGTCAGCGCACCAACTGGACAGATATCAACAAGATTGCCGGATAATTCCGAAGTTATTGCTTTTTCAATATAAGTGCCGACTTCCATATGTTCCCCGCGGCCGAACACGCCTAATTCCGGCACGCCGGCGATGTCCTCGGCAAAACGAATGCAGCGCGTACAATGAATGCAGCGCGTCATCTGCGTTTTGACCACCGGCCCCATGTATTTATCTTCAACAGCGCGTTTCATCTCCCGGTAACGGCTCTTGCCCTGGCCATAGAGCAATGCCTGGTCCTGCAGATCGCATTCGCCGCCCTGGTCGCAGATCGGGCAATCGAGCGGGTGGTTGATGAGCAGGAATTCCATCACGCCTTCGCGGGCTTTCTTGACCATCGGCGAATTGGTTTTGACGACCATATTATCGGCGCAGGGAAGCGCGCAGCTGGCCTGCGGCTTGGGCGGGCCGGGCGACACCTCGACCAGGCACATGCGGCAATTGCCGGCAATGGCCAGCCGCTCATGATAGCAAAAGCGCGGGATTTCAATGCCAAGCTGCTCGCACGCCTGGATAATGACCGTTCCCGGTTCAACTTCTATCTCGTATCCGTCAATGGTCAGTTTGGGCATAATATCAATGCGATTGCTGGTTCTGAGTTATCATTTCAAATACTTTTTCTTTGAAAGCTTCGAATTCCTGTAACTTAATTTTTTTGAATTTGACCGCTGTGCTGCTGCCGCGCTTCATGTCCTGGCTGACCCGGCCGCTGCGGATAAAATCGATGGTACCCATGCCAAGCAATAGCGGTGGTTTGAATGATACTTCCGAAATCGCCATCAGCGGGATTTCCGTTTTGGCATTGAAGCCATAGGTCAGTGCGTTCCACCAGCCCTGGCGGCGGATGATGATACGATCCTCCAGAAGTTCGACCTGCCCGTCGAAACCTTCTACTTTCATGATGGTTTTAGACATTAAGCCGCCCTCCTTGTATATTCCCTGATCCTTCGTTCAATCTCCGGTCTGAAATGCCGCACCAGACCCTGAATCGGCCAGGCGGCGGCGTCGCCCAGCGCGCAGATGGTATGGCCTTCGATGCGGCTGGCAATATCGAGCATCTGGTCGATTTCAGTGACTTCGGCATTACCGCGCACCATACGGTCCATCATGCGCCACAACCAGCCGGTACCCTCGCGGCATGGCGTACACTGGCCGCAGGATTCATGCATATAGAATTTCGACAGCCGGGCAATGGCACGCACGATGTCGGTCGATTTGTCCATGACGATGACCGCTGCCGTGCCCAGGCCGGATTTGACGGCTTTCAAACTGTCGAAATCCATCAGCACCGTATCGCAAATGTCCTTAGGCAAAAGTGGAACGGACGAACCGCCGGGAATAATCGCCAGTAAATTATCCCAGCCACCGCGCACGCCGCCGGCATGGGTTTCAATTAACTCGCGCAGCGGCACGCCCATCGCGTCCTCAACGTTGCAAGGCTTGTTCACATGGCCGGAGATGCAATACACTTTCGTACCGGTGTTGTTCGGCCTGCCGATAGCAGCAAACCATGGCGCACCACGACGCAAAATGGTCGGCACGACGGCGATGGACTCAACATTATTGACCGTGGTCGGGCAGCCCCACACGCCGCAGCCCGCCGGGAATGGCGGTTTCAGACGTGGCTTTCCGGGTTTGCCTTCCAGCGATTCGATCAGCGCCATTTCCTCACCGCAGATATAGGCCCCTGCCCCGCGATGCACGAATATGTCGCAGTCAAAACCGCTACCGCAGGCATTTTTGCCGATCAGCCCGGCGTCGTAAGCTTCCTGGATGGCATATTCCAGCCGGTTGCCCTCGTCCCAGAATTCGCCGCGAATATAAATATACGCTGCGACAGCGCGCATAGCAAAACAGGCGATAAGGCAGCCTTCGATGAGTTTGTGCGGTTCGTGGCGCAGCATGTCGCGGTCTTTGCACGTGCCCGGCTCGCCTTCATCGGCATTGACCACGAGATAGGATGGCCGGCCATCGGATTTCTTAGGCATGAACGACCATTTGGTGCCGGTCGAAAACCCTGCTCCGCCGCGCCCGCGCAGACCGGAGGCTTTCACTTCCTCGATAATCGCTTCCTGCCCTTTGGCCAGCAGCGATTTGGTCATATCCCAGTCGCCGCGCTTGCGCGCACCGGCCAATTGCCAGTCATCAAAGCCGTAGAGGTTGGTGAAGATGCGGTCTTTATCGGTAAGCATATCTCTATTACGTTAAATATTGTCTATCGGATCAATTCCAAGCATTCTATCAAATCGATATATCATATGTCCTACGGTACCTATCCATGACCCTGCTTTATCTAATTCTTCTACATATTCCCGGTCGTATTCTTCATGCTCCTTAGGAATCTGCGCTTTTATTTCAGCCACGTCTTCTTTTATTTTCTGTATATCAACCGTCCCCATTTGGTCAGAAAACATTTTATTATAAACTTCGTGTTCGGCAGGCGAATAATTGCCACCTCCCCAAAATATATCCGGAGCAATGTCAATCAAATGTGCGCGGTCTTCCTTATCGGTTATATCGTTCCAGACATCTTTCAATTGTGCCGGGCGGTCGAGATCTTTTACAAGTTGAGCACGTTGGGTATCCGACAGATATATATTATCTTTAAAATATTCCAGGAGCCTCGCTTTTTCTCCCTCGTCAAGTTTGCCATCGGTCCAGGCAAGCGCAATAGCGCCGCGCCACATGGCAATCTGGCTATCAGTAGCCTGGGGCATTTTGACTCCTTTCGCTATTATTTAGATTAGTCATGCCGGCTCACTCGACTTCCTCGTACTCTGCGGCCCCACCTTCGGATGGCCGCCATGCGCCAGCACATCCAGAATGCGCGTCACGTTCTCCGCTGTCAGATCCTCATAAAAATATTCGCCCTGGGCGTTGATAACCTGACACATCGGTGCATTGACGCAGGCACCAAGGCATTCCACCTCGCGCAGCGTAAACCGTCCGTCCGGTGTTGTTTCGCCACAGTTAATGCCCAAATGGCGTTCGCAAGCTTCCACAACCGCATCCGAGCCGCGCAGCCAGCACGGCGTCGTGGTGCATATACCGATGACATGCTGGCCCACCGGCTCCAGATTATACATATTGTAAAAATTCGCCACTTCATAAACACGTACCGGCGCCATACCGAGCATCCCGGCAACGTAATCCATCGCACTCTTCGGCAGCCAGCCGTCATTTTGTTTCTGCGCCAGCATTAAAAGCGGCATGACGGCGCTATGGTGATTGCCTTGCGGATAGCGGGCGATAATGCTTCTGGCCTGCTTGAAATTATCGCCGGTAAAGACAAAATTCCCGGGCCCTGCTGGCTCAGCCTTATGTAACTTTCCTGTCATTTTTTTTCCTTTATTCAGCGACGGCGCCCACCGCGCCAGGGCTGCTCGTTAACTCTGCTGTAAACTCTTACCAGACGTCCCTGAATCGTTCCTTCCGGTGGCATAAGCAGCATCTGCCCCACAAAGAACTGCCCCAACGTGCTGGCAACGATAAAACAAGCC
>Ga0206805_1189_pt1 | contig 9733 bp, 6 predicted proteins | sample Alteio_BWOrgCont_59_FD_152890 | JGI IMG/M metagenome (GOLD analysis project Ga0206805, IMG submission 152890) | Enriched cells from forest soil in Barre Woods Harvard Forest LTER site, Petersham, Massachusetts, United States -... | ecosystem: Environmental > Terrestrial > Soil > Temperate forest > O... | reverse complement strand
TAGTTCTTCTGCGGCTTTGCGGGATGGCGCGTAGACGATGGCGGGGCGGTTGGATTTTTCTTTGAGGAGGGTGGCGGTGAACTCGTTGCGGCGAGGCTTGGAGAGCTCGACGACTTCGATGGCGAGGTTGTGACGGCGGAAGCCGTGGATGAAGAGATCGGGTTTGGTGAGCTTGAGTTGGGTGATGATGTCTTTCTGGACTGTGGGTGTTGCTGTTGCCGTGAGCGCGATGACGGGCGCGGGGCGGAGGGCGGGAAGGAAGTCGCCGAGGGTGCGGTAGTCGGGACGAAAGTCGTGGCCCCAGGCGGAGATGCAGTGAGCCTCGTCGATGGCGATGAGGGACGGCTTGCGCCGTGCGAGCATCTCGGGGAAGTTGGGGACGCGCATGCGCTCGGGTGCGATGAAGAGGAACTGGAGGGTGCCGTCGAGATAGTCGCGGCAGGCTTGACGGGCTTCGTCGCGGGAGAGGCCGGAGTGGATGCGGGCGACGCGGAGACCGGCGGCGGTGAGTTTGGTGGCCTGGTCGTCCATGAGGGCGATGAGGGGCGAGATGACGAGTGCGGTGCCGCCGCGGGCGATGGCGGGGAGTTGGTAGCAGAGAGATTTTCCTGCTCCGGTGGGCATGACGAGCAGAACGTCGCGGCCGTCGGTGGCGGCGCGGCAGACGGCCTCCTGGTTGGCGCGGAAAGATGCGAAGCCGAAGGTCTGGTGGAGCAGGGAGGTGAGGTTCATCAGCTTGCTCAGTTTCGCATATTGTTCGGGTAGAAGAGCAGCGGAGGAAAGGATCCGATTGTGTCTTTGTTGGTACGAGGTTTCGACGTGATCGCAGGCTGCTGCGAAAAAAATCTAATGTAAACTAAGCGCGATTGCCGGTCGTTGGTCTGTGTGTGTGATTAAAGTGCGATGCAGGATGAATGAGAGCACGAAGGTAAGTTGGAAAGGAATATCTATGGCTGTGAATGTGGCCTCTGAAGTTGAGATTCAGCAAAGGTATTACGCGGAGAGCGCTCACAAATATAGCGAGATGCATGACCAGGACGATGATGGGCATTACCTTGCATTGCTGCTTTTGGTAGCAACGATCGATTATTTCGGGATCAAATCTATTCTGGATGTTGGGTCGGGGACGGGGCGCGCAGTCTCTTATGTGAAGAAGAAGTGTCCGGGCATAAAGATAGTTGGGATTGAACCGGTGAAAGAGTTACGTGAGGTCGGCTACCAGAATGGTCTCTCACGCGAGGATCTTGTTGAAGGCGATGCGCTGAAGCTGGCTTTTCGTGACGGCGAGTTCGATATGGTTTGTGAATTCGGGATGCTTCATCACGTTCGAAATCCAGAGATTGTGGTGGCCGAGATGCTGCGAGTCGCTAAAAAGGCGATCTTCATCTCCGATTCGAATAATTTTGGGCAGGGATCTTTTTTAGTCAGGACTTTCAAGCAGGTGCTCAACTTCTTTGGCCTGTGGGGAGCGGTGAATATTATCTGGACGAAAGGGAAGGGGTACACCTTTTCGGAGGGGGATGGACTGGCTTACTCCTACTCGGTCTTTAATAATTACAAACAGATAGAGGAGAAGTGTAAGCGCATGTATTTGCTAGGTGCTGCTTCTGGAAAGACCAGCGTTTACAAGACCGCAGAGCAGGTGGTTCTAATGGGTGTTAAGGATGTGGTCGCTCCCTAGTGCGACAAGCTGGACCGGAGTCGCGGCTTTGGAGCAAACGACACTGCAGGTGGAGATGCTTGTCGCGGTGCTTAGGCTGCAAATAGATTTTGCGATATAACGGCTTCAAACATATATAGATTGGCCATATTACCCGTATCAGTGGGATTGGAGAATCTTTCGACGGTATAGCACTATCTGATGATGTGCAGGATGTCGGGGAGGACGGATATGTACCTGATTGGTATTTGCGCGGTTGGATTCTTTGTTCTGGTGTTTGGGCTCATCCGGATGAGGTACCTGCGGAACCGGCGAGAGTTGGAGAAGTACAGCATTGAGCCGGAGGCGCTGCACGCTTTGATGGCGACGAAGGAGGTGTTGCTATTCGACGTTCGGCAACCGCTGGACCTTTTGGCGCATTCGGAGATTATTCCAGGAGCGACGCGAGTTCCACCTAAGGATGTGTTGGAACAGGCATCGTTGATTCCTAAAGAGAAAGATTCGGTGATTTACTGCACGTGCGTGAGTGAGAAGACCAGTCGGATGATTCTGGATAAGGCACGGGCATTGAACTTTACACGGATCAAATTTCTGAGGGGCGGATTGGATGGCTGGAAGGCGAAGGGCTATCCGGTTGAGGTGTATGACAAGCCATTTCACCTGGACACAGCTTGATAGCTGTGCCGCTTTGGCTTTGGGGCTCGGTTTGTCGCGATTCGGTTCTGCGATGGATGGGTTGGGGAGAACGGTGGCAGCGGATGGCAGGTATATGATGATTTGCATCCGCTGAAGCGGGAATCGCAAAACTGAAAGTTCAGGAGCCCACGTTGAGTCCGGCCATGATTTCCAAGTCTCTGCATTTTTCTGTGATATCTCGCATACCACGTGTTTTTATCATGACAGTTTTAGCCGGAGCGGTGGGATTGCCCTTGTTGGCACAGGCCCCGGCATCGGCTCCCGATGTACGGCAGCGTGGGACTGCCGATGCTGCGCCGCAGAAAGATGCTGCGGCACAGAAAGAGGAACAGGCCGTACCGATTCCTCCTGAGACAACTTCGGTGACCAAGCATGACTGGACTGCCGGTGGGCAGACGATTCACTACACGGCCACCGCAGGAAATCTGCTATTGCACGACGAGCAGGACAAGGCGAACGGCAGCATCTTCTACGTGGCTTACACCGAAGATGGAGTGGACGCGAAGACGCGGCCGGTGACCTTCTTCTATAACGGCGGTCCGGGGTCGGCGACGATCTGGCTACATATGGGATCGCTTGGGCCGGTGCGGGTGGTTACGCAGAGTCCTGAGGCCACGGGGCCCGCGCCGTTTGAGTGGGTGCAGAACCAGTACAGCTTGATTGACAAGAGCGATCTGGTGTTCATCGATGCGCCGTTGACGGGTTTTTCGCGAGCGGTGGGGAAGGGGACGGCGAAGGACTTTGCCGGGACCGATCAGGACATCAAGGCGTTCGAGCAGTTTATCGTCCGGTACATTACGGTGAATCAGCGGTGGAACTCGCCGAAGTTTTTGTTTGGGGAGTCGTATGGGACGACGCGCTCGGGTGGGCTGGTGGCTGCGTTGCAGAACGATGGGATCCAGTTCAATGGGGTGACGCTGCTGTCGTCTATTTTGAACTACAACGTGGAGGCGCCTGGGCTGGACAATGCGGTGATCGGATATCTTCCGTCGTTTGCTGCGATCGCTTACTTTCACCATAAGGTGAAGACGGATTTGAGCATGGCGGAGTGGGTGCAGCAGGCGCGGTTGTTTGCGCGAGGCCCTTACGCGGAGGCACTGCAACAAGGCGACAAGCTGCCTGCGGCGGAGTTCGATGCGATGGCGGTGAAGGTTGCAGCGATCACGGGCCTGAGCGTGGAGTATGTGAAAGAGGCGAAGCTGAAGATCTCTGCGAGCCGGTTCCGGAAAGAGCTGCTGCGCGACGATGCGCGCACCTTGGGCCGGTATGATGCTCGATTTGAGGGATGGGACCCGGATTCGGCAGGCGAGACTCCTGGATACGATCCTTCCGATACGGGAATTAGCGGGGTGTTTGTTGGGGCGTTCCACGACTATCTTCAAAAAGAGCTGAAGTATGTGAGTCAGGAGCCGTATTATCTGCAGGGGCCGGGGCTGAACGAGGTCTGGGAAATGAAGCACAGGCCTTCGGGAGCTCCAAGGACTGGACGTGGAGAGCAGTGGGCGCCGGATGTTGCGGTGGATCTTGCGGATGCGATGCGGAAGAATCCGAAGCTGCGGGTCTTCTCGGCAAATGGGTACTTCGATCTGGCTACGCCGTTCTTTTCAACCGAGTTTGACTTGAGTCACATGGACTTGCCGGAGAATCTGGCGGGGAATGTGCAGTTTGGCTACTATCCGGCGGGACACATGGTGTATTTGAATGTGGATGCATTGAAGGAGTTGAAGGCGGATATGGCGAAGTTCTACGCTGTGGCCGCGCCGCGCTGAGAGCAAGTGCCTACCGCCGATTTCGCGGATAAGAGCGGGTCAACAAGCCTTCGTCGAGCATGTCTGATTGGTGGTGGGCTGTCGGTGACAGCCAAGGCCCTTGGCTTGCCTTTTGCGGCTAACCGCCTTAGAATGAAGATTGCGGTTTTTTCCCAGAGTTTGGCCCTGTAGTTGGGGACGAAGAGTAGAAGATTATACGAGAAGAGGTACTGAAAACGTATGGCGAAGCGTCGTGGAAATCCCAACTGGGGCAAGCCTGAGCCAATAGGGCCGGTTGTTCCGACGGTAACATCTTTCGAGCAAGTAGTGAAGGAATACAAATTGACACCGGACCAGTACATTCGATCGACGAGACTTCGCGAATGGGCTCGGCGGAATAAGAATTCGAAGTATATTCCTGAGGCGCTGCTTGAGGCCTGGGGATTTGAGATTGAGTCTACTTTGTAACGATCAAGTCGTAATTTTGTCATTCGATTGTAAAAACGAAGCGCCACCCGCAAAGGTGGCGTTTCTTTTTGTGCGACGGTCGTATGATGAGAGGCGTCGAATGGGATGTAACAGCGGAAGGTGGCGTGATGTTTGCTGACGTGACAGAGGCGATTGCGGAGATTCAGGCGGGGCGGATGGTGGTTGTCGTCGATGACGAGGACCGCGAGAATGAAGGCGACCTGACGTTGGCGGCGGAGTTTGTTACGCCGGAGGCCATCAACTTTATGGCGAAGTATGGCCGTGGGTTGATCTGCCTGACGCTGACGGAGGAACGCGCGGACTATCTGCGGCTGGGGCCGATGACGCAGGAGAATACGTCGCGATTTGGCACGGCGTTTACGGAGAGCATTGAGGCGCGCGAGGGTGTGACGACAGGAATCTCGGCGGCGGACAGGGCGCATACGATCAAGGTGGCGATTGATCCACGTTCGACGGCGCATGATCTGGCGCGGCCGGGACATGTGTTTCCGCTACGGGCGCGTAAGGGTGGCGTGCTGGTGCGGGCTGGACAGACGGAGGCTTCGGTCGATCTGGCGCGGATGGCGGGGCTGGTCACTGCTGGGGTGATCTGCGAGATCATGAACGATGACGGGACGATGGCGCGAGTTCCTGATCTGGTGAAGTTCTGCGAGACTCACGGTCTGAAGATGATGACGGTGGCGGATTTGATCCGGTATCGGTTACAAAATGAACGGTACATTCATCGCGTGGCTGAGTCGCTGATGCCTACGGCGCATGGCGAGTTTCGCATGATTGCGTATGAGAGCGAGGTTGAGGGCGGAGAATCTCATATTGCGCTGGTGTATGGGGATGTGAGTGGCGATGAGCCGGTGCCGGTGCGGGTGCATACGCATTGCCTGGCGGGGGATGTTTTTTCTACGACGCTGTGCGATTGCAGGGCGGTGATGGAGAGTTCGCTGCGCATGATTGCAGAGGCGGGGCGCGGAGCGTTAGTGTATCTGCACAATGGGGGCGCGGGTTTTGGCGTGGACAAGGCGATGACACCGGCGCGGGTGGTGTTTCATCGTGAGCAGCGGTCGCGTGAAGGGAGCGATGACAAGGCACATCGGACGCTGCGGCAGGTAGGGCTTGGTGGGCAGATTCTTTCCGATTTGGGGATTCACAAGATTCGGCTGCTGACGAATACGCCTACGCATGTGCCGGCGTTGCAGGGGTTCGGCATTGAGATCGTGGAGCAGGTTCCGGTTCAGACTGGGGTGGTTCGGCGGTAATTTTCGCGCGGAAAAATCTGGACGTGGTGGTGGGTGCGGTTTCCACGTGTTTGCTGGTGTTTTTGAGGGGTGTTTTGGGAAAAGTGGTGTGCAGCGGGTGGTTTTTTGTGGTGAAGTTGTGGTGAATTGTGTGGTGGAGGTGGACGGTGGGATGGGTGTTTTGGGGTAGTTGAAAACAGGACAGTTCCTTCAAATATTTTTTTGCTATCTCGCGTTGAGTGGTGGGTTAGGCATAAAGGCAGGCTGAAGAAGGCGTAACTTTTCTTTCCGTGGCGGCGATTCGGGGTGATAATTGCTCACACGCCATCGGGAAAGGAGAATTCGCGATGAATCGTGGTCGGCTTCATAGTGCAGCTACGTTTGTGCTTTTGGTGGGCTATGGCTTGATTGCTGGCGCTCAGATGCCGAGTATGCCTCAGCCCCCTCAACCTCCATCGATCGCTCCACCTCCTCCTATAGCTTCTCCTTCTTCGTCGCCCGATCAGATGCCGTCGATGCCTCAGCCGCCGGACTTGTCTCCGGGGTCACAGAATTCACAAGGCAACCAAGGCAATCAGGGCAACCAAGGTAATCAGGGGTATCAACGGAATGGCACGCAGGGCGCGGGGTTTATGGGAGCCTGGTGTGCGCAGGGAGATCCTTCGAAGCAGGCATCGATCAGCAATAACGGGGTGTTTCTGAATCTGACGAATGAAAATGGGGATACGTCGATCGGCAATATGCAGGGACCGAATCAGATTCAGGCGCCGGGATGGCAGTTTGTTACCGGGAATTTGAGTGGGGATGGCAGCCGGATCAACTGGTCGAATGGGTCGTTCTGGGCGCGGTGCTATAACGGCGGCGGTGGTGGTGGAAGGTATAGACGGCTGAATCTGAGCGGCAATTGGTATCCGAATGGGAACCGGTCGCAGTCCTGCTCGATTCAACAACGGCGCGGCAACCTGACTTTGCAGAATGAAGTGGGGGACAGAGCGACGGGGTCGCTCAGCGGGAGATCGCAGGTGTCGACAAACTGGTCGGGCACGCAGATTACAGGAACGGTCAGCCGCGATGGGAATCGGATCAACTGGAGCAATGGGACTTATTGGATTCGGTATCGGTTGTATGGGCAGTGAGGGGTTGCAGGGCGTTGTCCTGCCAGACCGGCTCGCTGCGCGTATGTCCTGCCGGACCGGCTTGCTGCGCGTGTGTCCTGTCGGACGGGCCCACTGCGCGTGGGGCGGCCACTTCGTGGCTTGTATACCTTTTCTGGGCTGGCGAGACTGCTTTTGACCTCCCGTTGGTCGGGATCAAGAGCCGATTTTGGAGGACTGCTCTCTATTCCGTCTTCAGGGCCTTCATGGGATCGACCGAGGCTGCGCGACGGGCGGGCAGCAGCGCGGCCAGTAGTGCCGTGGCTAGCAGCAGCAGGGTCGTTGCTGCGATCGCGGGGGGATCGACTGTTTTGGTCTCGTAGAGCAAACTTGCGACCCATCGGGTTGCCACTAGAGCGAACGCCAGTCCCACGAGAATTCCACCTACTACGGGAACGGCAGCCTGACGCATGACCAGCCGCATGAGCGCGGCTTTGCCGGAGCCGAGCGCGATGCGAATGCCGAACTCCTGCTCGCGCAGAGAGACCGAATATGCCAGTACACCGTAGACTCCGAGCAGAGCCAGCAGCAGCGCAGCGACGCCGAAGCTTGACAGCAGCATGGTCTGGAAGCGTTCCGTCGCCACGGAATCGTTTACCTGATCGTCGAGCGATTTCAACACTGGAATGGGGACCTGGGGATCGATCTTCCAGATCTCGCGGCGAATGGAATCGGTAAGCGCCGAGGCGGGTTGTGAGCTGCGGATGAAGAAGTACGCTCGCCACCATGGGTTCTGCCAGTACGGTAGATAGACCATGTTGGACGTCTTCTTCAGGTCGTTGATGCGTGCGTCGGCTACTACGCCGACGACGGTGTATTTGTCGGTGTCGCCTGTCGTGAAGGTTTTGCCTAGAGGGTCTTCGTTTGGCCATTCTGCGCGGGCCATCTGTTGCGAGATGAGAGCGTTGGTCGGGTGATCTTTGTCGGACGGCTGAAGATTGCGGCCCTCGATGAGCGGGATCTTCAGCGTATCGAGGTAGCTGGGACTTACCCAGCGCATATTGGCGGTACGCTCCTGGTTCGGAGGGACGGGATGATCAGGACGTTGGATATTGTCCACCCAGGTTTCGCCGGCCAGCGGCAGCTCGCTGGTCATGGCGACGGACTGAACGCCTGGAAGCTGACCCAGGCTCTCCAGCGCGTGGTCGATAAAATTCGCTCGCACTTTGTCCGACCCGGAGGCCATGTCGCCGTACTGCGTGGCGTAGAGGTCAACCTGCGCCAGAGTGACGTGGCTGGAGTCGAACTCGCGATGCTGGGTCAGCAGCTTTGAGAAGCTGTGCATCAGGAGGCCGGTGACGATGAGCAGGACGACGGTGCAGGCGACCTCTGCGGCTACCAGCAGGTTGCGTGTCCGCTGGCTCTCCCTGGTATTGGCTATGCGGTTCGGATTTGCCTGCATGGCCGATTGCGGATCGACGCGCATGGAGCGCAGCGCGGGCAGAGCGCCAAAGAGCAGGGCGGTTAGGATCGACAGGCCGGCTGCGGCTAGCAGGACTGGCCAGCTTACGTGGGTCTCGTTGAGCCGGGGCAGGCTGGATGGAGCGGCCGCGATGAGGAGCCGCACTCCCGTGAACGACAGCAGGATGCCTAACGCTCCTCCTGCTACTGCGAGAACGATGCTGTCCATCAGCGTGGAGCGTACCAGTCGTTCGCGGCTTGCGCCGAGCGCGGCACGGACTGCGATCTCGCGTTCGCGTGCGACAGCGCGTGCGAGTTGCAGATTCGCCAGGTTGACGCAGCCGATGAGAAGCACCGCACCGACAGCTGCCAGCAGGAGCCACAGGGCCTTGCTTACAGCGCCTGCTACCTCCTGCTTGAGCGATTCCACGATGATTCCTGCGTTAAAAGGAATGTGGGCGGCTTGTACGAAGGCCTGCTGCAGACCTCCCAGTTCGCTCTCCACCTGCGCTATCGAAACGCCTTGCCTGAGCCGTGCGACGACCAGGAAATCAAAATCGGCCATATCGCTCATTTGGTTCGGACTGGGCACGAGCGGTTGAAAGATCTCGTATGGCGGGGTCTCCCGCTGGGAGACGGCGCTGGGCATCTCGTTCATGTGGGGAAAGCTGAAGCCTCGCGGCAGGATGCCCACGACGGTCTCTCGAGTTCCACCTATGTTCAGTGTGCGTCCGATTGCGCCGGGATCTCCTGCGAAGTATTTCTGCCAGGTGCTCCAGGTGAGAATGACTACGTTCTCGTGTCCTTTGGTGGATTCAATGGGCTGGAAGCTTCGGCCTAGCGCGGGCTCTACACCAAGAACGGAAAAGAATTCAGGAGATATATCGAGTCCGCCGACGATCTCGGGATGGTCGGTGCCGGCGGAGACGCTGAAGGTATTGTTGCGGAAGATGGCCGCGCCGGCGAGGGTCTTTGAATTGGCCTTCCAGTTGAGATAGTGCTTGTAGTTGTCGGGGAAGGGAGCGTAGTTCATCTCTCGGGCCGTCTCGCGGAGTACGACGAGGCGGTTCGGTTCGGGGAAGGCAAATGGCTTCAGCAGAACGGAGTTCACCACGCTGAAGACAGAGGTGACGGAGCCGATGCCGAGCGCCAGCGTCAGAATAGCGGTGAGCGCGAAGCCGGGCGACTTGCGCAGGGTGCGAATGCTGAACCGTAGATCCTGAAGCAGTGTCTGCATGGAAGAAACCTCTGAGCACACGACTAGGTGCTTGAGATACTAGAGCACTTTTTTTGCCAAATTGGTTGCGGGGAGAGTGCTCTGTTTTCAGTGCATTGCATTGATGTTCGGACGGG
>Ga0206805_1185_pt1 | contig 9940 bp, 5 predicted proteins | sample Alteio_BWOrgCont_59_FD_152890 | JGI IMG/M metagenome (GOLD analysis project Ga0206805, IMG submission 152890) | Enriched cells from forest soil in Barre Woods Harvard Forest LTER site, Petersham, Massachusetts, United States -... | ecosystem: Environmental > Terrestrial > Soil > Temperate forest > O... | reverse complement strand
CCACTGGAGGAGCCAGCGCATGTAGACGGCAGGGGTAACGGCCTCTATCTGTTTGCGGAGGGTGGCGACGGTGCGGCGGTGAATGCGTTGGAGGATGCGGCGCTCGCACCACTCGATTTCGTGGTCGGCTGTGGTGGTCGGGTACTCGAAGGCTCCGCGCATGAGGAGGCCTTGCATTTCCATGGCGAGGAACGCCTGAAAGATGGAGGCTGGGTTGAGGTTTAGTCGCGATGCTAGTACATTGGCGGTGGTGGGGCCGAGAATTTGTAACCAGCCTTGAACTAGTTTTTGGGTGGCTGTCTCTTTTGTAACTGTAGTTGTTACGATGTCAGTTACGGTATGTGGGTGCGGAGAGGAATAGAGCGCGGCGATGTGAGAGAGACGTTCGGTGGCGACCCAGCAAGGGAATCCGTTGAGGTCAACGGTATGGGCGCGGCCTTTTGTAACGAGCCGCTCGTAGAAGATTGGCCAATGACGAGCCTCTTCCCTGTCGAGAACGTGGAGCGGAAGGGCGATCAGGGAGTGTAGAAGATCGTGAAGCTCGTGTTCGTCACGGAGGTCGGGCCAGATTTCTTTGCGGATAGCAGCGATGGCTGCTGGATCCAGCTTGCCAGGTTCATCGGGAAGGTTGCGGCCTAGGGAGGTGGCGCGGGCGCGACGCTCTTCGAGCCCGGCTTCGTCGAGGAAGGCGTAGGGGTTAGCGTTGAGGAGTTCGTGGGCAAAGACGGATGGAGTGGGGGTGTCGACGGCGAGGCAACGGATGGTGCCTTCTTTTATGCCGCGCAGGAGTTCGATGAGGCCTTCGAGGTCCATCGCTTCCTGAAGAACGTCTTGCATGACCTCGTTGACGAAGGGATGGTCGGGGATCTGGATGTCGCCGACGATGGTCTCAAAGCAGGCGGCGGCCTGGGGGAAGACGGAGGCCATGAGGTCTTCGGCGCGAGTGCGCTGAATCTGCGGGGCGATGCGTTTTCCCTTTGAGAACCGCAGGAGTTGGAGGCTGCGACCTGCGGCCCAACGCCAGCGGTTCTTGAAGATTGGCGAGGCTATGGAGGCTTGTTCCAACAACTCTTTCGCGGTGTGCTCGGTGAGGAAGTGAAAGACGTCAGCCAGGGGGAAGCTGTGCTGCTCGGCGAGGGAGATGTTGATGCCGTTGTCGGTGGCGGCGGCCTGGAGCTCGAAGTTGAAGCCGCGACAGAAGCGTTTGCGGAGAGCGAGGCCGAAGGCTTTGTTGATGCGGCCACCGAAGGGAGCGTGCAAGATGAGTTGCATGCCGCCCCCATCGTCGAAGAAGCGCTCAGCGATGACTGTGGTCTTGGAGGGGACGGCTCCGAGAGCGGCGCGGCCGGTGACGATATAGGCTATGAGCTGTCTGGCACCACTTTCACAGACGCCGCATTCTTCGATGAGCCAAGCGATGGCGGTGTCTACTTCGGGATCGGCGGGCGAGATGTAGCTGGGGATGACGTTGGCGGTGCGGGCAGAGATCTGTTCGCGGAGTTCGCCGACGCCATCGGAGAGAACAGAGGTGCGTTGCGGGGCTTCACCGAACCAGAAAGGCAATGTCGGTGGCGCGCCGTGCGCGTCTTCCACGAGGACACGGCCGATCGCTTCGACACGCTGGATGCGCCAGCTGGTGTTGCCGAGGAGGATGACGTCGCCGGGCGAGGAGTCGACGGCGAAGTGCTCGTCGAGCGTGGCTATTTGCAGACCCTCAGGTTGGAGGATGACATTGTAAAGATTTGTTTCGGGAATGGCTCCGCCATTGGAGATTGCGATCATGCGGGCGCCGCGGCGAGGATGGAGATGATGCTGGACGCCGTCACGGAGGAGGTACGCGCCATAACGGCCGCGGGTGGATTCGATGCCTTCGGTGAGGAGGGTCAGGAGTTCGTCGAAGGCTTCGCGGGTGAGGTTGCGATAGGGGTAGGCGCGATGGAAGGTGTTGTAGAGGGCGTCCTCTTCCCATGGTTCGGCTCCGCAGGCCGCGACGATCTGCTGCATGAGTACGTCGGCGGGTTGAGGAGGGATTTGTAACTGATCGAGTTCGCCGGCACGCAATTTTCTGACGAGGGCAGCCTGTTCGAGGAGGTCGTCGCGGGTTGTGGCGAAGAAGCGGCCTTTGGGGATGGCTCCGCGCCAGTGGCCTGCACGGCCTATTCGCTGCATGGCTACGGCAACAGCGCGGGTGGTGCTGATCTGGCAGACGAGGTCGATATCGCCGATGTCTATTCCGAGCTCCAGCGATGCTGTCGCTACAAGAATCTTTATTTGTCCATTTTTCAATCGCTGCTCGGCGTCGAGGCGAAGGGTTCGCGAGAGAGAACCGTGATGTGCGGCGACGTGTTCGGGGCCGAGACGGGCGGCGAGTTCAAAGGCTATTTTTTCGACGAGGCGGCGAGTGTTGACGAAGACGAGGGTGGAGCGGTGATTTTGAGCGTGGGTGGCGAGTTTGTCGAAGATTTCGGACCACATGCCATTGCTGATGACGGAGCTAAGCTCGTCGCTGGGAACCTCGATCGCTATGTCTAGTTCGCGGCGTTGGCCCACCTGGATGATGGTGGCGGGCTTGCGTGATTCGTGGACGCCAGTGAGAAAGTCGGCGACGAGTTCGATGGGATTTTGGGTAGCCGAAAGGCCGATTCTTTGTGGTGGCGTGGAGAGGCCGATTAAGAATTGTCCGGGTGAGAGCCTGTTGGCACCAGTGACCAGAGCATCGAGGCGCTCGAGGGAAAGGGCCAGATGCGCGCCGCGTTTGTCGTCGGCTACGGCGTGAATCTCGTCGACGATGACGGTGCGGACGCGGCGGAGATGTTCGCGCGATTTGCCTGCAGTGAGGAGGATGTAGAGGGATTCTGGTGTGGTGACGAGGATGTGGGGCGGGTTGCGGAGCATGGCGGCACGCTCTTTGGGGAGAGTGTCGCCAGTGCGGACGCCAGTGTGGATTTCAGGACAGAGATAGCCGCGTTGCATTGCGAGTTGCTGGATCTCGGCCAGGGGCGCGTCGAGATTTTTCTGCACATCGTTAGAAAGGGCTTTGAGGGGGCTGACGTATACGACCTGAGTGCAGGGCGCGAGTTGGCCAGAGAGTGACTCGCGGAGAAGCTGGTCGATGCAGACCAAAAACGCGGCGAGGGTTTTTCCGCTGCCAGTTGGAGCGGAGATGAGAGTGGTAGCGCCGGCGAGGATGCTTGGCCAGCCGTGGGTCTGTGGCTCGGTGGGGCTGCCGAATTTGTTGAGGAACCACTCAGCTGTGACGGGGTGCGCCCAGGCGAGGGATTCGGGGATTTCCAGCGGCATGAACTGATTGTAGCGCGATTTTGTTCGTTGTTTGTTCGCTTGGCTTTACGTGCTGTTCTGCCGGACGGGCCCGCTGCGCGCGGGGCGGTCACTTCGTGACTGGGTTATACCTGTCTCGGCGGGATGACCTACATAGGTGCTCGCGATGCTCGCGTGCACTACATGTTGCCCTGGCCTACGTCGGAGGTTGCCGCGACGCTGCTGGATTCGTCGAGGTATTGCTCGATAACTTTTTCGAGGGTTCCCTGGGCGGAGAGGATGAAGTCGATGGCATCGCGACCAGCTCCGAAGCCGCCGGGGTTGGGAGTGATGTAGTGAGCGGTGGATTTGACCTCTTTGCGAGCGTTGGCGGTCGCGATGCCGAGGCCGCACTGACGCATGACGGGGAGGTCGATGATGTCGTCGCCGACGTAGGCGAGCTGATCGATGGTGTAGCCGGTTTTGGCTAGAATATCTTTGATCGCGTTCATCTTGTGGGACTGCCCCTGGTAGATGAACTCCAACTTGAGATCGTTGGCGCGGATGGCAACGGTCTGGGATTGGCGTTTGGTGATGATGCCGATGCGAAGGCCACCGAGACGACCAAGGGAGATGCCGAGTCCGTCATGCGCGGCGAAGCCTTTGGCTTCGATTCCATGGCCTTCGGAGTTGGGGATGACGAAGATCTGGCCGTCGGTGAGGACTCCGTCTACGTCGAAGATGAGGACTTTGATATTTTTGGCGCGGGCTTCGGCGGTCATTGCATGATCATAGCCTGACGGGCCGCGTTGGTGCGGCCCGTCAGAGTGTCGGTTAGCGCCAGTGACCTTCCACCCAGAAGTAGCCTCGTGACGTTTGACGATAGTGGCCAGGCACCCAGCGGGCTCCTCGGCGCGGTGGGGCGGCGTAAGAGCCGGGAGCCCAGACATAGTGGGCACCATCCCAGCGTTGGTAACCTGGGCGCCATACCCAATCGGGATGTCCGTAGGGACGTGCAGGAATGACCTCGCGTGGCGGTGGCGGAGGACCAATGCGGATTGCGACTTGAGATTGCGCGATGCCTGCGGTGAGCAAAAGGCCACAGACGGCAGTGAGGACGGCTTTCTTCATCGTGTTATCTCCCTAATCGTTAGATAGTACTGGTGATAGAACGTGGATTTTATGAACAAGTTGTTGTAAAAATTGCTGCTTTCTATGCCGAGTTATGGACGCGGCAAAACGGCGCCCTGACAGGCTAGAAGGCATGATCTTTCTAGACTCCAGTGATCTGGTTGACTGTGCTTGAGACCCGATCTTTTCTTCGGGGACCACGGTTGCTGGATAGGAAGTGGCGCGCGCAATCGACGCACTTCCAGGGATGCAAACCGAGGCGCAACAAAATCTCTCGTTGGAAGAAGTTTTTGCGTGCAAGCCGAATCGTGTGCGTGGAGTGGCACCGCTTGCAGATAACCTTATCGCTGTTTCTCGCCATCGCTCCGTCATTTACTGCACATGAAGTATGCACTAAAGAGTGGCGGGCTGGCGATCTTGTTTTGAGAGATTGCGGCCCAGAAATTGCTATTTGCACTGAACCGTTGGATTAGGAGATTTACAAGAAAAAATGCAAAAGGCTGCAAGCGAACGTTTTCACGTCGCTTGCAGCCCTTTTGTTGCTGATCTCGATAGATCTGGTTTCGGCAAGGTTATGCGTCAAACTTCTTCGCAGCCTGCGGGTTAAGGGTTAGGCGGGCTGGATGTTTGCAGCCTGCTTGCCCTTGGGGCCAGTGGTGATGTCAAACGTTACGCGCTGGCCTTCCTGGAGAGACTTGAAGCCGCTGGAGTTAATTGCTGAGTAATGCGCGAAGAGGTCTTCGCCACCGTCTTCCGGGGTGATGAAGCCAAAGCCTTTTGCGTCGTTAAACCATTTCACTGTTCCGCTTGCCATTTTGATGCTCCTGATTCGGGGCGATATTTCGCCACACATACATGATGGTAGCAGGTGTACTCAAATTTTGGTCATCAGAGTTCTCATGCGCTCCCGAAACAGAGTCATCCGACTTTCAGGATTATCGAGCTGATCCTGGTTTGCCGAGTGTGAGGCTGGCTAAGGTTTGCTCTACAAAGAGATAGACAGTTAGATTCACGCCGGAAGGAATGGTCTGTTACCTTCATCGTGACGAAAACGAAAGACGGATGAAGCGCGCCTTCTTTGCTCCGCGGTTGGGAGAGGCCCAGGGTTTGACCGCGCCCCGATTGTTCTCAGATTTATGCACCCTGTCGATCACTTCGTCGCATCAGAAGATTTACATAGCTTTATGCGTAAATCATTTTGTTGGTTTAGTCTGTTTCCAGCCGAGTGACTTTTCAGGCGTCCTTTCAACCATTGCGTCATCAGAGGTAGCCAACTTTGTCTATCTTCGCCAGAGGCCGAACGATGGGTGGCAACAAAGGCATGCTTAGTTCTGCGTTCTCTTTCGGATATGCGGGATACAGCTTATCTCTTTTTCCCGGCACGGCGTTTGCGCAGTCCCCAACCAATATCTTCGATCCGGCTGCTACGCCGGCGCATTCGGCCTACGGACTTTCGATGCTGGTGCTCTCCATCACACTGGTGATCTTTCTGATTGTCGGGGGCTTGCTACTGTATGCGTTGATTCGCTATCGGCATCGGCCAGAGGATTCAGACCATGAGCCTGCCCAGATTTACGGTAGCAACCAGATTGAACTTTCGTGGACGGTAATTCCGATTCTGATTGTAGTAATGCTGTTTCTGACGACGACGCGAGTCATCTTAGGAACGGAGGCGATTCCTAAGCCGGACAGTGCGATGGATGTGACCGTCATCGGCCATCAGTTCTGGTGGGAGTACCGCTACCCGAAGCTGGGGGTCGTGACCGCTAACGAGTTGCACATTCCTATCAGCGACCCTGCGAAGCCCACGCCGACTTATCTTAAGATGTCCTCTGCCGATGTCTCGCACAGCTTCTGGGTGCCTCGGCTTGCGGGCAAGATGGACGTGATTCCGAACCGCGTGAATACGATGTGGATCGATCCGCCGCAGCCTGGGCTCTACCTTGGTCAGTGCGCGCAATACTGCGGAACACAGCATGCGAAGATGCTGCTGCGGGTCTATGCGCAAACGCCGGAGGAGTTCGCGGCCTGGGTGAGCCAGCAGAAGAGGCCCGCACAACAGGATTTCGCGGGCAATACTGCCGCTGCCGACGGACAGACGGTCTTCATGCATAACGCGTGCATCAACTGCCATACGATTTCAGGGACAGTAGCGACGGGACGATTTGGGCCCGATCTGACGCATCTGGCGAGCCGCGATACGATCGCCTCCGGGCCGATTGAAAATACACCGGAAAACCTGCGGAAGTGGATCGAAGATCCCAATACGATGAAGCCGGGATCGTTGATGCCGGCGATGCATTTGAACGATCATGATCTCGACGTGATTACGGCCTATCTGACACAGCTTCACTAAACCGTTGCCGGAAAGACGCTATCTATGACGACGACTCCTGTATTGGAAGCAATCGATGTGACGCCGGGGCAGCAAGGACGTCCACCGCTAAATGTGATTTACGAGTGGGTGACGACGGTCGATCATAAAAAGATTGGGCTGATGTATATCGTATATGCTCTGGTCTTCCTCTTGATCGCCGGCATCGAAGCGGCTCTGATCCGGATTCAACTCGCGGTTCCGAATAACCATTTTGTCTCGCCTCAGGTCTTCAATCAGCTCTTTACGATGCACGGCACGACGATGGTTTTTTTTATGGGCATGCCGATCCTTTTTGGCGTGGGAAACTATCTTGTTCCGCTGATGATCGGCGCGCGCGATATGGCGTTTCCGAGGCTGAACGCGTTCAGCTTCTGGATCTCGGCCTTTGCCGGTCTACTGCTGTACTTCAGTTATTTCGGCGCGAGTGGACTCTACGCAGCAGGTTCGGCTCCGGACGTCGGCTGGTTCGCGTACGCGCCGCTGACGGCAAAGATATTCTCGCCCGGCCACAGCACGGACTACTGGACGCTTTCAATTTTTCTGAGCGGCGTTGGGTCAATCGGAACAGCTTTGAACATCGTGACTACCATCCTCTGCATGCGGTGCAAGGGGATGAAGATGAGCCGCATGCCACTTCTGGTCTGGCTGTACCTGGTCATGTCCGGTTTGGTATTCGTTACGATCAGCCCGCTGACGGCGGCGCAGATCATGCTGACGTTAGACCGCTATCTTGGTGCACACTTCTTCGATACGCAGGCAGGCGGCTCGGCTGTGCTGTGGATGCACTTTTTCTGGATCTTCGGCCATCCCGAGGTCTACGTCCTTGTGCTGCCGGCCTTCGCCTTTGTTAACGAGATCGTACCCGTCTTCTCCCGCAAGGCCATGTTCGGTTATCCGGCCATGGTCGCTGCTTCGGTCGCCATTGGCTTTATCAGCACGAGCGTGTGGGCGCACCACATGTTCACAGTCGGCATGGGACCAGCGGGCAACACATTTTTCGTCTTTTCAACGATGGTGATCTCGGTACCGACTGGGATCAAAATCTTCAACTGGCTGGCGACGATATGGGGCGGGAAGGTGATCTTTGCCGTCCCAATGATATTCTGCATCGGTTTTCTCTTCCAGTTCCTGATTGCCGGACTGACCGGCATCATGCTTGCGGCTGCTCCCTTCAACTGGCAGCTCAGCGCTTCCTATTTTGTGGTGGCACATTTCCACTATGTTCTGGTCGGTGCGATCATATTTGCGCTCTTCGGGGCCTTCTACTACTGGTACCCCAAAGTGACCGGCCGGATGATGAGCGAAACGCTGGGCAAGTGGCATTTCTGGCTCTTCATTATCGGCTTCCATCTCACCTTCGACTTCATGCATGTTCCGGGACTGTTGGGCATGCCGCGACGCATCTATACCTATGAAGCTGGCCGTGGGTGGGAGGTCTGGAATCTGATCGTCGGCATTGGAGCCATCTTCCAGGCAGCCGGGCTTCTGTGCTTTGTCTACAACCTGGTGTCGTCGTACTTCCATGGCAAGGAGGCGGGCAACGATCCCTGGGACGCGTGGACACTGGAGTGGTCCACGCCGTCTCCACCACCCGCGTATAACTTCGCGGTTGAGCCAACAGTCAACAGCCGCCGCCCACTGTGGGATTTGAAGCATCCTGAAGATCCAGACACGGACTACGAACTATGAAGACTGCAAGTACGATTCCGATGGGTGGCACGGCGGAGATGTCGTGGACGCTGCCGTATCGCGGCACCATGGGGATGGCGTGTCTGATCGTGGCCGAGTCCGCGATCTTCATCATCTTCGTCGTCGCCTACATCTTTTATATCGGCAAGAGCCTTAGTGGGCCAACGCCAGCGCAGGTACTAGAGCTGCCGATCTTTGGCACGATCTGTCTGCTTTCGAGCAGCATTACCGCTCACTTCGCTGTCAGTGCGCTACGCAAACAAAACTTGCGCAACTGCACGCTTGGCTTGGCAGGCACAGTTCTGCTGGGAACTATCTTTCTTATCACGACAGCTCGCGAATGGTACCACCTCATCCACGATGAGGGTTTGACGATTCAAACCAATCTCTTTGGAACGACCTACTACTCGCTGGTGGGACTGCATGCAACCCACGTCGTCGTGGGCTTGATCATGCTGTTGATTGCCCTCGTGCTATCGCTACGAGGCCTAGTGAAAGAGGAGCACGCAGAAAAGCTCGAAGTGCTTTCACTCTACTGGCACTTCGTCGATGCAGTGTGGGTCGTAGTGTTTCTGGTGGTCTATGTTCTTGGCAGGTAATTCGAAGAGGGAGGAGCACGATGCGGGATAGCGATTTGACCAACCAAGCAATGCCCAATCCGGAACGCGCCCTCCAGATGGACAGCGTCGTTCTGCCGAAGCCGACGGCGTGGCCTATGGTGCTGGCGCTTGGCCTCGCGCTGTTGATTACAGGCATGGTGACGCATTGGGTCATCAGTCTGCTCGGGCTGGTTCTGTCGTTGCGGTCCGCGGTGGGATGGTTCTTCGAGGTGCTGCCACACGAACATCACATCTCGGTTCCGGTTCAAACCGAAGTGATCACGATCTCGAGCACGCGCACGACACGGAGACAGTTGCCGCTTGGTGAGAATCATCGCAAACTGCTGCCAATCGAGACGTTCAGCATCACGGCAGGGATCAAGGGAGGTATCGTAGGCGGATTAGCGATGATCGTTCCTGCGGCCCTCTTCGGCCTGATTCGCTATCACAGCGTCTGGTATGCGGTGAACCTGCTCGCCGCGGGCGGATTTGTCAGTTGGGCCGGCGAGAGCAACGCTTTTCTGGCGCAGTTTCACCTGCAAGGGCTGCTCGCCGCTACTGGAATTCACGCCCTTACCTCCGTGCTGATCGGGTTGCTCTACGGCGCTATGTTGCCGATGTTTCCGAGGAAGCCGATTCTTACCGCCGGCTTCATCGCTCCGTTTCTATGGACGGGCATTCTCTACTCGGCGCTTGGAATCATCAGCCCCATTTTGAATGCACGCATCAACTGGCTTTGGTTCGTTATCTCGCAGATTGCCTTCGGCCTGGTCTGCGGCTTTGTTGTGAACCTGCAGGTGAAGGTGCGGACACCACAGTTTCGATCCTTGCCGTTCTCTGTTCGTGCCGGTATCCACGCGGATCAACCCCTTGAGCAAGACGACGC
>Ga0206805_1184_pt1 | contig 10097 bp, 12 predicted proteins | sample Alteio_BWOrgCont_59_FD_152890 | JGI IMG/M metagenome (GOLD analysis project Ga0206805, IMG submission 152890) | Enriched cells from forest soil in Barre Woods Harvard Forest LTER site, Petersham, Massachusetts, United States -... | ecosystem: Environmental > Terrestrial > Soil > Temperate forest >... | reverse complement strand
TCATCTTCGACTAACAATAAATGGCCGGAAAAAGGCGCGGCGGATTCGGATGTATCGAGTGTGCTTGTCAGTAGATCGAATAAAACCGCTTGTTTGCGCTGGTATTCTGCGCGCAGTAAATCGATTTCACGGATACAGGCTTGGTAAATTTCCAGATAATCGGCGGTTTTTTTGCCGTATGGCTGATTCAAACGTATGAACTGCCGCACGCAAACGTGGCACACCACAATAAGCGGCGGCGCCATTTAATTTGTGCACGGTCGCCTGCAGCTCATCCCATTTTTTTGCCTGAAATTCTGCTTGAATTTTGCGTTGCGTTTCCGGCAATTCCTTCATAAACTGTTCGACTATTTCTTTTACTAATGCAGTGTTGCCACCCACATTTTGCAAAGTAGATTGCAAATCGATAATAGGGGGTGTAACCGAAGATTGTTGTGTTAAAAATAAATCGAGTTTTCTGCCGTTGATGTAATTGTTCATAATGACTTCAGCGGTTTCTATTTTTTCATTATTCAGTGGTTTGGCTAAAAGATATTGAATACCGGCTTTCGTACATTCCGTTTGCACTTCGGCATCTAAATACGCTGTTAAAGCGATAATGGCCGTTTTGTTATTAGGATTGGTGGCGTCTTGGCGGATGGCGTTGGCTATTTGTAAACCGCTTTCATCGGGCAAGCCTAAATCGAGGTAAATGATATCAAAGGTTTTTTCCCGACATTTTTGCAGGGTTTCTTGTGCTGTGCTGGCCGTGTATAAATTATAACCATTTTTGATTAGCAGTGTAGAAGCAGATTGCAGAGAGAGGGCGTCGTCTTCTACTAGTAGCGCCTGTAGTTTTTCATCTTGTGCTGAGCTTTGCATGTAGGTCTCCAAAATCTTCATTCTTAAGATTGTATTATAGAGGATATTAATCTATTTACCATCTATTTGCAGCATAAATATCGTTATTTAATTCGGTGTCCTTTGAAACAAGGACGAGCAATCACAGCTGCAAGTAGGGGGATTTAATTCACGGGCCGGTAATAAAAGTGAAAGCTCAGTGGGCAGCTCGGTCTCCGGGATTTTGGCCTTAATCCGGTTTATTTCGCGCATCCACAAATAGGTTAAACTGGCTAAGCGTAGACCAAGTCCCCCCGCGTAACCTCCCATCAGCCCGTAAATAGTGGTTTCAGATAACCCGTAAGCGGCAACAAGTCCTGAGCAGGTGCCAGCGAAGGATACCATAGTAGGCAATATATTGGTGCGGAAATTATCGGCAGGTTTTTCTTGCATGCTACGGATGGATGCCAGCAAACCATAACCATTTACATCCAGGAGCACGATAAGGCTGATTAGCGGCCCTAAATAGGTCAGCATTTGCAAAATCTCAGGGTTGAGTTCAGCATTGGTGGTGATCCATTGCAGCAATTCAGGATAAACCGCTACGGCAATGCAAGGCAGTAAAAAAAGCAGATTAGTGCCTAATAAGCCATAACGTGTTTGCAGGATGACATCTGAATACTGTTTCCCAGTGATGAAAGCCGCCAGCTGTTGCGTAATATATTGGCCGCAAGCAAGAAAAAAAATAACCGCGAAAAAATAAAAACTGCTGCAAAGCGTAAATGCTGCTTGTTCATTCGGACCTAAAAAGGTAGTAAATAAACCAACGGCCCATAGCGCAATGGCCTCACTGACAAAGTTAAGCTCAATAGTCCAGCCACGCTTAACGATGGCCGTTATTTTTTCCATTATTTTTCGGCGGGCCTCTTGCCCAAAACGGAAGTTTTTAAAAAAATGAAAATCCTTAAATGCTTTTGCGTGCGCTAAGTAAACCGCATAGGAGCCACAGGTTAGTAAAGTTTCGAAAAAATAACCGCGACCAATGCCGACCATGCCTGATGGTTGGATCTCCATCCCACTGTTATCAGAAGTGTTGGTTATAGTTAAAGAGTTGTCATCATTTGAGTAACCAAAACAAAGCAAATAAGCTAATCCTGTGCCAATGGTAAAATTAGTCAATGCGATGGCCATCAATGGTAAACGTATCTTGAAACTGAGCGCTACGATTTCTAAACAAATACGCCATACTAAAAAGAATATGGCAAAACTATAAGCGCGTAAAAAATCTTGCGCTAAATAGGCAATTTTCTCCGATTGGCCGCAAGCGCGCAGAATATCGCCGCTGAAATACAAAACACTGGTGGCGGGAATAGCAACCAGAGTGGAGCCTAACAGGCCGGCATGTAAAGTATGTTCAATTTCAGTTCTGAGTGCTTCTGCAGTTGTTGGTGCTTCAGCGTTGTAGCTCTCGGGCAATGGAGAGCCTTGTTCGTTGATGAGGAGAGCGTTTGCATTTCTATTTGTATTTAATCGACCATAAAGATTGCTGACGATCATGCCGATGGAATATAACCCGCTGTAGGAAAAAGTAGCCACCATGCTTAACATCGTGACGGCAATCCCTGCCGCCGCCAGGATATCTTCGCGTGTTAATTCTTCATTGGGCTTAATGCGACCGGCCAGTATCAGGACAAATACCAGCATAAAGCTAAAGGAGTAAGATAGCCCTATAATGGATGACCGCAACATCGTTTGCAGGGTAATTTCAGCGCGTTTTCCCATAATGCTCACACCACATAATACATTTTTCTTATTGTATAATTAATGTGATGGTTAGGCTAGTCGTTCTTTTAGGGGACTGATTATCTGCATGCTAAAGCCTCGCCCGGCCCAGTTTCCCTATGAATTTTAAGCCAATTTTGCTATTATAGTCGGCCCTCCACCAGAAGTAGGTATATTATGAGTGTTGAGAAATTACGCAATATAGCGATTATTGCCCATGTCGACCATGGTAAAACCACTTTGGTGGATAAGTTATTGCAACAATCCGGCACATTGGCTGAACGCGGGCCCAAAGTGGAACGGGTCATGGATTCAAATGCCCTGGAGCGTGAACGCGGCATTACCATTTTAGCTAAAAATACCGCTATTCAATGGCGTGATTATCGCATTAACATCGTAGATACCCCTGGGCACGCCGATTTTGGCGGCGAAGTAGAGCGCATTTTATCAATGGTCGATTCCGTTTTATTACTCGTCGATGCGGTGGATGGCCCCATGCCGCAAACTCGTTTTGTCACGCAAAAAGCCTTTGTGCACGGATTGAAGCCTATTGTCGTCGTGAATAAAGTTGATCGCGAAGGCGCTCGCCCTCATTGGGTGGTTGATCAAGTTTTCGATTTATTTGATCGTTTAGGCGCCACCGATGAACAATTAGATTTCCCCATTGTTTATGCTTCCGCATTAAACGGTTATGCCGGTCTTGCGTTAGATAAAATGGCCCAAGACATGACACCTTTATTTGAAACCATTGTGGAAAAAGTCTCACCGCCGGTTGCCGATCCCAATGGCCCCTTGCAATTGCAAATCAGCTCCCTGGACTATTCCAGCTATGTGGGCACGATTGGCATTGGACGTATTAAGCGCGGCAAATTGTCTACCAATCAAGCCGTCACGGTTGTGGATCGCGATGGCAATCAACGTTCCGGCCGCGTTTTGCAAGTGTTAGGTTATATGGGACTTGATCGTACCCCTGTGCCGCAAGCCGAAGCCGGCGATATTATTGCTATTACGGGCATTGAAAATTTAAATATCTCCGACACATTATGCGATCCGCAAACCGTGGAAATGTTGCCGCCGTTAACCGTCGATGAACCTACTGTCAGCATGAACTTTTTAGTAAACGATTCACCCTTTGCCGGCAAAGAAGGCAAATATGTGACGAGTCGTAAATTGCGCGAACGTTTAGAAACTGAGTTAATTCACAATGTGGCCTTACGTGTAGAAGATACCGACACCCCCGAAAAATTCAAAGTATCCGGGCGCGGTGAATTGCACTTATCCATTTTAATTGAAACCATGCGCCGTGAAGGTTATGAAGTAGCCGTATCACGTCCGGAAGTGATTGTTAAAGAAGTGGGCGGTGTTTTGCAAGAACCCTTTGAAGCGTTAACCGTCGATGTGCCGGAAGAATATCAAGGCACCATCATGGAAATGTTGGGCGAACGTCGTGGCAATTTGCAAGACATGGTACCCGATGGCAAAGGCCGTGTGCGCTTGGATTACATTATTCCTGCACGCGGTTTGATTGGGTTACACACTGATTTCTTAACTTCCACATCGGGCAATGGCTTAATGTACCATGTATTTGATCATTATGGCCCGATGCAATCGGAAGGATTAGCCGGTCGTAAAAATGGCGTGTTAATCGCGAATGGCCCCGGTAAAACGACCGGTTATGCTTTATTTAGCTTGCAAGAACGCGGACGGTTATTTATTGGCCCGCAAACCCAAGTTTATGAAGGCATGATTGTCGGCATTCATTCACGCGACAATGATTTAGTCGTCAATGCAACGCGGGAAAAACAATTAACTAACATTCGTGCTTCAGGCTCTGATGAAAACATTATTCTAACGCCAGCAATTAAACTCACGCTAGAACAAGCGCTGGAATTCATCAACGATGATGAGTTAGTGGAAGTAACGCCACAAAGCATCCGCCTGCGCAAGAAATTCCTGCTGGAAAATGACCGCAAACGCCAGGGACGTGGTGCCTGAGCATGTCATCCTCGACGGGCAGTTAACTGTACATACATCCAACTGATTAGCCACTCATAACTCAAAAGAGCCATATAATCATAGGTAATTGACATTTTAGTTATACTAAGTAATACTATATATGTAATTATAGCTAAAAGTAATACCGGAGATTGTTATGTCTTTTCATGCCACTGTAACAGTTAGTCTTAAACTTGATCCTGCTATTAAAGAGCGTTTACACCATCTTGGTGAAATGAAGCAGCGCTCAGCACATTGGTTGATGAAAGAGGCTATTGCTGCTTATGTTGCCCACGAAGAAGAAATGGAACAATTAAAACAAGAAACACTTAATCGTTGGCAGGAAGCACAACAAGGAAAAGTGGTTACTCATGCTGCGGTGAGTGATTGGTTGGATACTTGGAGCACTGATAATACAATGGATAGGCCTGAATGTGGAAGTTAGTATGGTTGGACAGCGCTGTTGAAGATCTTTTTCGTTTGCGTGATTTTCTCGCCAAAGAAAATAATGCCGTTTCCAAACGAGTAGCGTCACTAATAAAAGAAAGTGTTAATCGCCTAAGTGAGTTTCCACTGGTGGGCAGACCTGTAGCAGATTTACCTGATTATAGAGATTTGCTAATCCGTTTTGGAGCAGGCGGTTATGTGGTGCGTTACCGTGTCTATGCTGATAGTGTATACATTGTGCATATGAGACATTATCGAGAAAATAGTTTTTAGCCTCTTATTTTTTTAAGATACGAGGGAACATTTAGCTTTGCTCTTACAGGGCAGTATATGCCCCTTACAAATGTAGCCTGATTGTGCCACATTTTTAGTATAGATATTATTAAGTGGGTACTGTTATGAAATCTGGCATTGTAAGAGCAATGGTTGATGAGCATCTTAAAGAAGATACCGAAGTTATTTTTCACAATTTGGGCTTGTCTACGCCTGAGGCCATTAACCTTTTTTTAACACAGGTTAAGCTAAAAAGGGGTATGCCATTTCCTTTGCGTGTTCCTAATAACGTGACTTTAAAAACCTTTGCTGATACGGATGCAGGTAAGAATTTAGTGCGTAGCAAAGATGCTAAAGACATGTTTAAAAAATTAGGAATATAGAGTGCGGCACCCCATTTATAATACGCGGTTTAAAAAAGACATTGCACTTGCCAAAAAACGCGGCAAGGGTCTGGATAAGATAAAAAAAATTATCGAGTTGCTTCTAAGCAAAAAGCCGTTACCTGTACACCTTAAAGATCATAAGTTAACCAGCAATTATAAAGGCCGCCACAAATGTCATATTGAGTCGGATTGGTTGTTAATCTATAAACCTGATGAAAACGCCATCATTTTTTAACGCATAGGCACTCATTCGGATCTATTTAAATAATAGGCCATAATTATTGCATGACAACATGATCGCCTACAAGCTGCGGAAGAGGTTAGCGATTATGTGGACGTTGTTAAAAAAGTTAAAGTCTTTGATTAAGGAAATGTTTTAATGAGTATTAAAAGAAAAATCGTTACCGGCTTAGGCGTAGCAGCTTCATTAGTAGCTATTCTTGCGTTTTTTGGATTTGGGGCGACAACCGGAGCGGGTACAAATAATAATGAGGGCATCGTTGAACAAAAACGCGGCGTTGCAGTAGAGGAGACCAATACCAATAAGCATGAGGTAAACAGTTATGGGCAAGAGGGTGGTGTTACCGCTTACGAATATCATGAGCACAACGCTGTCCCTAAACCTGAATTTAAAATAGATAAAATAAAACCTCTAAGTGAAAAACAAGGAGAAGAGTACTATACAGAAGTACCTTTTTCTATTAAAGCTCCTTATGCTGAGAATGTTCGGATTCTTATTTGCGCCACAACAGCCACAAGAGTTAACGTTATGCCAGCGAAAGGTAATGATGCATCAATGAATGATAATCGGGGTACAATACACCCTCCTCTTGGATGGGCTATTGCTGATATAAATAATCCAAAGGGAAAATTTTTAGCGAAAATAAAAACTCTTAAATCTATAAAAGAAGAGGACATAATAGTTAAGCATGTATTTGATATAGACCTAACTAAGCCCATGGATTTAACTACCTTAAAACTAAAATAACCTAACCTATTTGCGAAATTTTCTAATGCTTTCAAGTAAATTTGCTAGGCTTGACATACCATCAACAAGTTTAGGTATGTCTTTTGAATCAGTTACAATTGGTTTAAAAATAATTTCATTAAATTGATTTAACATATCGGTTTTATCATGGGTCTTTGCGTATTCCATATAAGGGATAATAAATCCACATAAAGTACGTCTATTTTCAATTTGTAGGATTTCAGCTTTTAAGCTGTAATATCGTTGTAATAAGATTTTAAAAAAATAAATAAGTAGCCCTTCTATTGCAATTAGAGGTAAGTTTTTAAATAAAATAATTTGCCATGCGCTATAATTTGATTCAGTTAGATCTAGCTCTCCTAACAAGCCGCTTAAATCTGGAAGCCAACCTAATCCAATACTTAAAGGAACTGCAATTAAAACCATAGAAAATAAGATAAGCGAATAAAAATACCAATCGTTATTCTTAACCTTCTTGTCAAGAAGTGTTGAAAATTCATTGCCAATATTGCTAATGCTTTTTTCTAGTAGCTGCTCCCATCTGTTGTTTGCCGCTTCTATCTTAATGCTTATTTCTTTTCCTTCCTCTATTATTTTTATATTTTCTTGACTTATTTTTTCTAGGTTGGGCAATCTTTCTCCACTTACTTTTTTTAAATCTATTTGGATTTCCTCTATATTTTTTAAAATAATTTTTTCAGGGTAATACTTGACCGTATAGCCATAATATTTTTTTCCACCTGACTCTTTTTCATATGTTTCAAAATATCTTGTTGAAAAAATATCCATTAAATCAGATATATGTCGGGGCTTATCCAAATGACTTGTTGGTATATTACTTGGCCGAGTATAAATGGTATAAGCAATTTCTCGTGAAATTAAAGCGATAAAATATATTACATTTTCTATATCTTGATTATTAATAGTAAGCTGATTATCTTCTTCAGCTACTTTTTCAAAAGTGGTTTTTAATGCAGGAACCTCTATTTTTCTGGTATGTTTGCTAAATTCATCAAGTGCACTGAGATCGCTATCATCTAATTTTTTAATTTCTTCCAGCAAGCTTTGTGCCCCCACTTTAGATAATTGATTAGAGCTTTCTGAGTTATTTAAAATATTCAATAGTACTGGAGAATTTGCTTTGTTTTTATTAACTCTCTGAATATTTCTCAGTGTTTTTTCCGCACCTTTTATTAAGTTTTTATCTTGTTTAAATGAAAAAAAATCATGAGTTGTCATAATGTTATTAATTCCTAATTCTGCCAAAAATCATTAAACTGATTGACATTTAATTCTGTGTAAATCACGGTGTTTTTAATATTGGCATGATCCATATACGCTTGTATGGTGCGCGTGTCTTTGCCTTTATTTGCCAGATTGTAGCCTGTGCTATGGCGTAGCATATGCGGGTGCATCGGAAAAGTAAAACCCCCGCAAGCTTTCCCAGCTTAGCAATGAAGTGGTGTACCGTGCGTGCCGCTAAAGGGGTGTTGCGCTCACTTTTAAATATTAGGTGAGGCTGTAGTGAGAAGAAGCCCGTTGCAACTGGCGCAATGCGCACAGCTCTGCCCCATACAGCGGATGAGTAGCGGGTTTGCCATTTTTGATCCGCTTTACATCGAGTACGGCTTCTTTGAGATCGACCTGATCCCAGCGCAGGCTAATAACTTCACTGACGCGAAAGGCATGGAAAAACATGAGCATGACTAGCAGTTCATCCCGATACATGATTAGGTGACGGTTTTGCTTGTGTGCCACTTTGCATAACTGCTCTATTTCCGTGGCCGTCAAATATTCATGGGTACTTACCTCGGCGTTGGTTTTTCGGGGCGGTGGTAAAAACATTGCCTTTTTCGGTGTTTGGGCAGTTTTAGGCATGGGCTAAAAGTCTCGTGTAAAACAAGGGCTAAATTTCATTGGCCAGGCTAACATTGCCATAAAAGGTCAAAAATGGCAATGTTTTATTTTCAATTGGCCGGAGGAAGCTTGGCTGGTAATGAGCTTGACCTTGGTCTTGGGGCTGGGGTTGGTAGTTGTTCTTGCGGCGCTGCTTGTGCCTGTTGCGGTGGCATTGGCACAGGGTGCTGATGAGCGAAGATTTTTTTATTCTGGTTTGTTAGTCGCTGTCGAAGTGCTGTGATTTGTTGATCCTTGGCTACTGCTTGTTGTTGAAGATTTGTAATTTGTTGGTTTTGAGCTGTTGTATATAACTCAACTGCTTGGAGTACATGGCGGTAAAAAAGCATTGAATTTTTTGCAACATCAAAACCTTCATAGTAAAAATTCTGTAGAGATACTGGAACAAACTTTGTAATTTTATTTCGAATGTTAAGATCATTGACTAAAAAATCAATTTTTTGAGTCAATTGCTGAACGGCATTCACTATATTAGTATTACCATTATGTTTAAAGTGAATACCAGTATTTACACGGATATTAGTGTTTGCAGGCAATGCAAACTTAATTTCAATATGTTTTGCATTGTCATGATAAGATGGGTTTTTTAAATGTGGCGGTATATATGGCGCCCCTGGCCCTCCTCCTGGTGGTGGCGGGACGATTCCTAAATTTATTCCTATTTCAAATAAATTATACACAGTGCCATAGTCGTCAACGAAGGTGGGATACGATGCTAAAAGACGAGGCGTTGCAGGAATACTACCATGATAATCTGTCAAAACCCCTTTTGAGTTTAGTACTCCTTCCTGTATGTATTGTGCGTATGCCGCATCATCTATGCCTAAAAATGTTTTCAACAATCCTTTAATATCACCATTTGCGCTAAAATTAATACCTGTCTCATAAACAATATTAGACCAAACTTTTAATCCATTACCATCATACTCAATAAATTTACTGACATCTTCAATATCATTTCGACCAATATACTTAACGAAGCGAACTTTTACCATATTACACAGCCTTAATTATTATTAAGTATCTTAATTAACATATCTATCGAATGGTAGGCAACTTACATCTGATATTTAATTAAGAAACAAGTTTTAAGCAATACAAAGAATAGTCAAAAATGGCAATGTTTCAAAAATAGATTGGATAAGTTCTAATAATATGATTATGCTTCATACATCACATACAAAGGCAAGACAATAAAATTATTTTACGAAAACTGGACATGATGTACAAGATTAGGAGGCGGAGGGAAGGTATCTGCAATAACATTTGCCTTTAATTTTATTGGGTTATTAACAGCTAGTCTAGTGGCAGCATCAAAGACTTGATACTCGTACTTTATACGTGGTGGTAAATAGACCACACAATCCCAAGTTTCGCCGCAATGTATCATTTTCCATTTGTTGTCTTGACCAGTAGGATTTATTCCCTATTTTAATTTATCAGACGCTACTGAATCTCTTGAAAATATTTTATCTCAAATTGGAAACAAT
>Ga0206805_1182_pt1 | contig 10239 bp, 9 predicted proteins | sample Alteio_BWOrgCont_59_FD_152890 | JGI IMG/M metagenome (GOLD analysis project Ga0206805, IMG submission 152890) | Enriched cells from forest soil in Barre Woods Harvard Forest LTER site, Petersham, Massachusetts, United States -... | ecosystem: Environmental > Terrestrial > Soil > Temperate forest > O... | reverse complement strand
ATTAATTTCCTGAAAAAGCCTTAAACATCCTTATGGAATACAAGCACAACTTTTCGCTTAATGAAGCATATAACTTTCTCAATACAAATGGACTTGAACAAGAGAGTAACGAAATCAAGAGCTCATCCGACAAGTACAAATCCTATTCAAGTACTTTAAAACGAGCAAAAATTATTGTTCTTGTCCGGAATAAAAAGCTGTTTGATAATTTCTGCACCGCTGTGTGGCCAGACGGGCTGACTGATAAGGCAAAAACCAGAATTAATTTTTTGGAAAACCTTATAGTGAGGTTTGATGGGGACCAAGAAGGAACTATATCAGAAAATGAAGAAGATGAAAATATAAGGGAAGAAAATGAATTTGCTTACGAAAACGATTTAAGAAACTACCTTGCGAAAAACCTTTCTGTTATTGAAAATGGCCTGAAAATATACGAGGCAGATGGTAAAACAGGAGAAGAATTTTATATACCTGAAACCTCAAGACGTATTGATCTTTTAGCAGTCGATAAACAAAATAACTTTGTTATAATAGAATTAAAAGTAAGTCGTGGCTATGAAAAGGTTGTTGGACAGGCACTATTTTATCAATCAAGTATAAAATCAATCTTTCAGCAAGAAAAAGTACGAGCAATAATAATAGCAAGAGAGATTACGCCAGAACTAAAAACTGCAACAAAGTTTTTACCTGATTTCGAATTATTCGAATATCAGCTTTCAGTAACACTTAGCCCAATTAGATAAAGCCTACTCCCCTTGCGTTTTAGCCGCCAGCAGGTATAGCACCGCCATCCTTATAGCTACCCCATTTTCCACCTGGTCGAGAATGATGGATTGGTCGGAATCGGCTACATCGCTGGTTATTTCGACCCCACGATTGATGGGCCCCGGGTGCATAACGGTTATTTTCTTTTTCAGTGAATCGAGGCGTTGTTTGGTGAGCCCATATTGCATAGTGTATTCCCGTGTAGATGGGAAATACTTTATATCTTGGCGCTCAAGCTGGATGCGCAACATATTTGCTACATCACACCATTCGAGAGCTTTCATTAGGTCATATTCCACTCTTACTCCGAGCGTTGAAATGTATTTGGGAATAAGTGTTGGAGGACCGCATACTACCACTTCCGCGCCTAATTTTTGCAGGCAAAAGATGTTGGAAAGTGCAACTCGTGAGTGCAGTATATCACCTACAATAGCCACCTTCTTTCCTTTTACCGAACCATATTTTTCGCGGATGGAGAATGCATCGAGCAATGCCTGTGTGGGGTGTTCATGGGTGCCGTCGCCAGCATTTACCACCACAGCATCAATATTATCCGCTAAAAACTTACAGGCCCCTGCGCTGGCATGGCGCATTACCACCATATCTACCTTCATAGCCAGTATGTTGTTCACTGTGTCTATCAAGGTCTCTCCTTTCTTTACTGAAGATTGGGAAGCGGAGAAGTTCAGCACATCGGCAGAGAGACGGCGTTCTGCCAGTTCAAAAGAGATGCGGGTGCGAGTAGAGTTCTCAAAAAATATGTTGGCTATGGTTACATCACGTAACGACGGAACCTTTTTAATGGGGCGGTTTATGACCGATTTAAAGTTATCGGCAGTGGAGAAAATTAATTCAATATCATTAAGCTTCAAGTCTTTTATTCCTACCAGATGTTTTACGCTTAATGCTTCTTTCATACTATTTATTCTAATCGTTCATAATAAGCCAAACTTTATCGCTGCCGTCGGCTTCCTTCCATTCCGCCTTAATATTCTGCGAAACAATGGTATCCACTCTTTTCCCCACATAATCGGGCTGAATAGGTAGGTGTCTGCTAAAGCGACGGTCGATAAGTACCAATAATTCTACTTTTTTAGGCCTGCCAAAATCAAGCAAAGCATCTAGGCCTGCGCGAATGGTACGGCCCGTGTGGAGTACATCATCTATCAAGATGACATTCTTGTTTTCGATGACAAAATTCATCTTCATGGTGCTGGGTGATATAGGATGCCCCTTAGTACGGAAATCGTCGCGGTAAAAGGTGGCATCTAACTCACCGTAAGGGATATTGACTCCCTTTAATAGTTCTGTAATTTTTTTGTGAAGCCTGCGCGCCAGAAAGATACCACGCGGCTGTAGCCCTATAATAACTGTATCCTTAAAATTATCGTGGTTCTCTATCAACTGGTGGCAAAGACGGTCAAGCGTAAGTTCCAGTTGCTTGTTTGAAAGTAGTACTTTCCTTTTCATTTGAAATACAAAAGTATATAAATATTTTCAATAAAATGACATTAGACTTCAAGAAAGCGGAATACATTTACTATTCACCCGGGAAGTATACCCTACTGAAAATCTTTATATAAGAGGTACTTTTTACGAATCTTAGAAAACGTATTCAGCGCAGGCTCCCACGATTTACGAATTTCATCTTCAGTAAATCCTTGTTCAATTTGTTTTTGTAGGGCATCGTTACCGGCCAGGTTTTTAAAGTAGGCATTAAAGAAACTGGGCTTATCAGGATAATCTTTATAGGTTCCTTTCAGCCAGAAAAGGTATAGTTTTTGGTAGTTCTTAACCATGATGCTGCCAAAATCATCCAGCTTGTAGCCGTTGCATTTTTGTCCTTCAAACGGAGGATGCTGGGCTCCGGGCATGCTTTGCGGGGTAAAGCTGTATGGAGTAGTTTTAAGTAAAGGATTCCCAATTACCTGGAAAGGTTTATCTGTTCCACGTCCTACGCTTATTACAGTTCCTTCAAATAAAGCCAGTGTAGGATATAAATATACCGACGACATAGTAGGCAAATTAGGTGATGGTTTCACCGGCAACTCATAAAAATCTTTGTGGGTATAACCGGTAACAGAGATACAGGTAAGATTACATTGCTCACCATCTTTCAGCCAATGTTCGCCATTAAGCATTTTAGCATACTCAGCAGGAGTCATGCCATACACTACTGGCACCGGGTCCATGCCCGAAAACGATTTGAATGCAGGCTCCAATACGGGTCCATCTATATAATACCCGTTTGGGTCGGGACGGTCAAGTACAATAAGCGGCTTATGGTTTTCGGCACAGGCTTCCATCACTAAATGGAGCGTAGAAACATAGGTAAAGAAACGAACACCCACATCTTGTATATCATATACTACCGCATCTACTCCATCTAAGTCTTCAGCCGTAGGCTTATTATGATCTCCGTAGAGTGAAATAATCTGTATCCCCTGTGGAGTCTTATCATTACCAACATTAGCTCCTGCATCTCCGGCACCATAGTAACCATGCTCAGGCGCAAGTATTTTAACCACCTTAATACCCAGGCCCAATAGAGTATCTATCAATGGCGTGTTATGAACCAATGATGTTTGATTAGCCACCACCGCCACTTTTTTGCCTTTCAATAAGGATATATATTGTTCCGTATGTTCCGCGCCCACCTTTACATTGGCAGATGTAACCGTAATAAAATCGGATTTAGTGGTAATTTGTGCCTTACTCACCCCCGAACAAACAAAAAGTGAGAATATAATAAGTACACTCGTAATTTTAGAGAAGGTATATCTTTGCATTCGTATAGACTTAATATCCATGTTAGGTCGACAAAAATATAAAAAACAAGATAAGTACACCATAGGTTTTGGAAAAAGCTGCTCTAAAAGAAATGTTAGCGACTGGCAATGTACCGGCAGGAACTGAATACAAAACAGCTCTAACTGACATTTTACAGACCTTCCCCTATTTTCAGTTGGCGCAGGTACTGCTGGCCAAGCAGATGTATGATTCGCACGAACCTGAAGCATCTATGCGCATCAAACTGGCATCGGTTTATGCCCCCGACAGAAAAGCTATGTACCAATTGTTTAAATCAACTAGTACTTTACCCGAAATTCAGCAAGAGCCTGTTGCTGCCACTGAGACAAAACCCCTGGTAAACGTTACGGGTAAAGAAGGTGTGAAATATAATTTTGTTTACAGCTCAACTACTATCAAAAAACCGGAAGAGACTCAAACGCCTTCGGTAGCAGAAACATCTGGCAATTCAACACAAACAGAATCCTTTATACGAAAGGAATCTGAAACTAAACTCCCTACAGTTGCTGTGTCAGAAAAGCCCGCCCCTGCTGTTGAACAAAAACCTATAGCTAAGAAGATAGAGCCCATCACCCCTCTCCCTGTTAAAAAAGTAACGCCACTTCCTTCCATTGAAAAGAAAGAAGATAAACCAGTTAGTAAACCCATCACCCGGGTTGAAACAACAAGCATAGACAAAAAAGCGGAAGAAAAAAACACCGCTCCTCTAAGGCCATCCATTATTGAGCGCCCTTTTGTTCCGATTAAAAAGGAACCAGTTCCGGTAGAAACTAAAAAAACAGAAACCCCGGAAGATGTTACGCAGGGTGAACCTATATCGGAGAACCGCCTCAAGTATAGTTTCAGTTCATGGCTAAAGGTACTTCCCGAAATAAATGTTAATAAGAAAAAAGCAGAAAATCCTGTAAACCAAAAAGAAAAAGCGGATATTATCAGTAACTTTTTAGAAAACCTGCCCAGTATTTCCCGTCCGAAAGCAGAATTTTTCTCGCCTGTTAAAGCGGCAAAATTGAGCATAACGGAAAATGATGAAATTGTGAGTGAGACACTTGCAGCTATCTACCTGAAACAGGGCAATTTGCAGAAGGCTGTAAAAGCTTATGAAACTCTTTTGAGTCAATTTCCGGAAAAAAAGAATATATTTGCGCCCCGCATTGAAGAAATAAGAGCTTTGATACGTGAAAATACTAAAAAATAATTCATAGAAAAATGGGCGAAATTTTATTGAACATACTCATTATTGCAGCCAGCATATTATTAATACTCGTAGTGCTTGTACAAGATTCAAAAGGCGGAGGATTAACCTCTTCTTTCGGAGCTTCTAACCAAATATTAGGTGTCCGCAGAACCACCGACTTTCTTGAAAAAGCCACCTGGGCTTTTGCTATTGCCGTTATCGTGCTTTCGTTAGCCAGCGCTTGGGTAGGTGGAGGTTCAACTACTGCCCCCAGCTCTTCTATTTCAAAACAACAAGCCGACCAAACCAACGTACCTAATGCTCCGCAACAACAACAAGGCGGACAACAACAAGGCGGACAACAACAAGGTGGCGGGCAACAACAGCCTCAACAATAATTACAACTTAGTTTTGTTTTACCACAGCCTTAACCTGGGCTGTGCCATGAAACAGGTATTCATGCTTTGTATTAATGCGCGTGCATAAATAGCGTGTCCTTACCTTTTTTACTTTCAGGTAAGTGTGATTATCTTCTGCAATAAATTCGGTTTGTACAGGAAGCTCATCCAGGAAAATTCGCCCATCGCTATTTTCGTCGTATTTACGTAATGTTTTAAATAGCTCCTTATCGCTGCATACAGTTGCAGCTGGGTTTTGCAAATACTCTTTCAATGCAACCATCACATCGGCCGGAAAAATTTCTTCGTGCAGAAAGGGCTGCAATAATGTCCTGTATTCCTGCTTCCACTCTTTTCCGTGAGATTGAATTGTATCTCCATGCTTTTTCCAGGCGCTCAAATGGGCTATTTCATGAACTAGGGTATTCAAAAAAGCATATTTATTCAAATCGTAGTTAATGGTAATCTGGTGATTTAGCCCCTTTATGGGAGGGCGGTAATCGCCATACTTAGTAGAACGGGCATATTTTATTTTCAATTTAAAATCGAAAACATATACCCAATCGGCAATGGTATCCACAGCATTGGCCGGGATATATTTGCGCAATACGGCCTTGTTCCGTTCTAATTGTTCCATGCTGCAAAATTAGGCTTCTGTCAACAGACGGAGAATAGCAACAGGCACAGGAATTATGAAAAGTTATGAGCATTATCCCAACTACCTGTTACCTAGAAAACTTCTTCCAATACGAGGTGCGATTTAAGGGGAGACATGCCTGTATGTATTTCAAAATATTTCAACAGGCCGTGCAACATATTTTTACGCAAAGCAGGTGATATGGCGATCGTGGCAAACGATTTCATATCAATTGCAGATAACTTGCTTATATACTCACTCTCACCTGGAGATAGAAAAGCTTTATGCATTGGAGTATTCGCCCGGTATGTACCTTCTTCCAAATCTAAATAGGGGGTTTGCGCCGAAAAACTGCTTTGAGGTAATAAACCCAAGTGGTTAGCCAGGTTCAACATAAAGACAAGATGGAAATTGGCACATTTTTCGGGAGTGCTACCCAGCAATAAAATAGATTCTTTCAAAAAATCAAAAAGAGATTCATCTGTTTCCGTTTCTTTAATAAGATGGGAAAGCAGCTCCGCAATAAAAATGGCTACAGCGCTTTTTTCTATTGTACTATTGATGTTGGAAGGAAAGAAGGAAACCTGCATTTCCTTCAGAGTGAGTAGTTGCCTGTTTTCGCGCTGGGTAATTACAGCATTCACTAACGTAAGCGGTTGCAAACTTGAGGAGCGTATGCCTGACGATTTACCGCGTAAAGAGCTAATCCAGCAGGCGGTTAACCCCGAATCGCGGGTGAAAAATTTTACAATGGCGCTGTTGTCTTTATGCGGAATTAATTGCAGCACAATGGCCTCAACAGAGCGAAACATATACTATCAGTTAATTAGCAACAATTTGGTTACTATAGATTGGCTACCATCCGGGCTGGTGCAAAAAACCAAATAAACCCCGGTTTGAACCCGTTCGCCGCTAAAGTTAGTTCCGTACCAAACGGCTTGTCCGCCAAGCGCAACCGTATGGTAAACAATCTCCCCGCTAACCGTAGCTATTTTAATATCGGAATTTGTAACCAGGTTCTTAATAGTAATGGGACCGGTATATCCATGCTGAACAGGATCGGGATACGCATAAACATTCCCAAATGAAGAGCTGCCTTGTGTGGCATCGCCACGGTAAGATACCAATCCCTCATCAGTACCGAAAAACACTTCCCCATTCACCTGGTCAATGGTAATTGACAAGATATTATTGGAAGGCAGTGGACTATTGGAAGAAGTAAAGTTTAATACCTGCTTGGTGCCGTCTGCCGACATAAGGTATACCCCGCCACCGTCTGTACCAATCCATTTACGGTTGGCGCCATCGATGGCTATACAACTAGTATACTGGCCTTGCATAAGGTATTGTGTATACCCCGTTTGTTGTACATACACATTTTGTGCATCCCATCCGCCGGGGCCGTTAAAAACATTATCGGGAGAATAGAACACTACCACTTGCTGATCGCTTCCAACCCAAACTGCTCCGTTCAAATCTTGCACCAGACAGTTCACATTCAAGCTGGGAAGTGCTCCATTGCCAGGAGAATTGGTAATAAATACCGAATTTGACGTATTGGGAGCCGCAAAAGTTCCATTGTCCTGGTAAGCTAATATACCATAGCCGGGAAACAGAACCCACTTAGCCCCGCTTTTAGTTATTATCATGTTTGCCGTACCGGCATCGGCAGGAAAATGCGGAATACCTAAAAAATTGAATGATTGCCATGTATTATTGCTTTTCTTCTTTACTACAATGGAAGTATTTACTGCGGAAACAGAAGCCCATAAATTATTGTTACTATCAAATGCAACGTCGCTAACGCGCATGGAATAGTACCCGGGCGCATTGGGGTCATAAAGGCTTTCAAGAGCGTCGTTAGTATTAGAAGGATTATACAGATTTATAACAGCGCCTGTATCATATTCCACTATTCCGTTATTGAAACTTGCCGCAAAAGCATGGGCAGGATTAAGCGGATCAATAGCAATAGCGCTTAAAGCGTTGATAGTATCCTTTATCGATTTTTCAATTAACCTGTACCAGGTATTATTGTAATATTCTGAAACTCCAATACCCGGATTTCCTATAGGACTTCCACTGGAATATCCACCCGGAGCAATATATAAGGTAGGGCCTTGGGATGCAATTGCAAATATGGAATTGGAAAAAGGTCCCGGTGGAAAATAATACACTCCATAACCGCTTGTAGTACACTGAACCAGGCCAAAGTTTGCATCGGCCATCCACAAGTTTAAGTTGTTGTCTAACACGGCATCATGTGGAGATGGGATGCCATGTTTAAATCCATAATCATACACGTGGTCTTTAATATTTCCGGCGGTATCGTATACGTTTATATCGTTATTACTGCCGCAATAAATCAAATAAGGTACATTATTCACCGTGCAACTTTCCAGTGAGTATACATTATCATTTTGAATGTTCAAATCGCGCGACCATTTGTCCCCACTATATTGATACACGGTATCATAAGGGTTTACCAAGTTTGCATCGGTTAGGAGTCTCGAAAAACTGGCATACATTTTATTTCCACAGGTAACAATTCCATTGTAAGTTCCAGCCGGAAGAACCTTGTTTGATATCGTCTGCCAATTTTGATAATCGCTGATGTTGGCATTTTGATTGGCATAATAAATTCCATTTGCGGTAGCCACATATATGGTGTCCTTAAAAATGGTGGCATCGTATGCATTAATAACTGTGCCTAAAGGACCTATGTAACACAACTCCTGTATAATATCCTGGTTAAGGTCGAGTACCATAAGCCCCTGGCCACAGGATATATAGGCCAAATTGTTTTGAAAATAAATATTGTTAATAGCCCTGCTGCCTTGCACAGAACTATTTTCGAGGTCAGGAATATTGATTACATGACTATTTGTCATTAGGTCAATATTTCCGTCCGAATACCCGATAACCAATGTATTGGTTGCATTATTATATCGCGCAACTGTACATCCTATATCCGATAATCCGGTAACCTTGCTATAGTGTTGTATCGTATTATCTGCAAATGAAAACACCCCTGATGAGCAACAGCAATAAATAGAATTACCCGGCCCGGTACAAACTGTTAAGCCGTCCTGGTAAGAAAAATAATCGGCCCAGTATCCCAGGGGTTCATTCTGGCTGTAGCAATGAAGAGAGGCGATTAAAAAAACAATTAAAAAGGATGTTCGTTTACGTTTCATTTAAAGTAACAGATGTGCAAAGATAACTGATTGGCGGCTTTATTATTGCATAAACGAGCGGTAAACTTGCCAATTTTAAGCTCTTTGCTCTGTGAATTATCCCTATTTTTGCTTCTACATTAAAAAAAGGCAATGAATTACATTCTCTTTGACGAAAAAATAACCAGGCAAAACTTTTTACCTTTCACCTTTACCCTGAAATTAGGATTGGCATTTTAACCATACGGGAAAAATGGGAAAAGATCTCGGGGCAAAAAAAGGTATCTGTTCTTACTGAAGACTATTTAGCAAAAAAATACTCGCTTTATGTTTCGGCTAAAGAAGACAATGTATGGATTAACAGCAGCTTGTTGCCTACACCCGAATTATTGAAAAGCATCAAGGTATTAAAGAAAAATGAGTGCTTAAAAAACGGAGACCTGCTCATTGCTATAAATACCGGGAAAGAGAAATTCAACGGCTCGGCTGCAAAAGCAAAAAATACCGAATGGAAAGGGAAACCGCTTTTACAATTGAACCACTTGTGGGATATTTTCTCCTTGAACGGCGAGGCTTTGGAGCAAGATTTCAAACTGCTTACAAAGGATAGAAAATCGGCAAAAGTATCTAAAACCAACACCCTTGTAGGCAAACATATTTTCATTGAAAAGGGTGCTAAACTAGAATGTGCCATTTTAAATTCTACCACCGGCCCCATATACATTGGAAAAGATGCAGAGATTATGGAAGGCACATTCATCCGGGGGCCTTTCGCCATTTGCGAAGGATCAAGTACTAAGATGGGCGCTAAAATATATGGGCCTACCACTATCGGGCCTCACAGCAAGGTAGGCGGCGAAGTGAGTAATTCGGTGATTTTTGGATATTCTAATAAAGGGCACGATGGATTCTTGGGTAATTCAGTAATTGGAGAATGGTGTAACCTGGGAGCTGACACCAATACCTCTAACCTGAAAAATAATTATTCTGCAGTTGATATTTACGACTATGCCACCCAAAAAATGGTGCCGACCGGACTAACTTTTTGCGGCCTCATGATGGGCGACCACTCGAAGTGCGGAATTAATACCATGTTCAACACAGGAACGGTGGTAGGCGTGTGTGCTAATATATTCGGGGGAGATTTTCCACCCAAGTTCATTCCTTCATTTAGCTGGGGTGGCTCAAAAGGATTTATAACTTACCAGTTAGATAAAGCTTTTGAAACCGCTAAAAGGGTCTTTGAAAGAAGGCACAAAGCATTTGATGAAACTG
>Ga0206805_1181_pt1 | contig 10356 bp, 6 predicted proteins | sample Alteio_BWOrgCont_59_FD_152890 | JGI IMG/M metagenome (GOLD analysis project Ga0206805, IMG submission 152890) | Enriched cells from forest soil in Barre Woods Harvard Forest LTER site, Petersham, Massachusetts, United States -... | ecosystem: Environmental > Terrestrial > Soil > Temperate forest > O... | reverse complement strand
TCGCGGTCGACAAGCTTGATCAGAATCTGAGCCTGTTCAGCCGTGTTGTCTTTGAATGCTTTTTCAAATTGCGCCTTAAGTTCGGGTTCAATTTTTTTAATGAATTCTTTTTTCTCCCGTTTGTCCATGCTGGCCATTTTCCGGTCGTACTCTTTCACTTTAACACTGATCCATATGGCATAGGGGTATACCCTCCTCACATCCCTGACCAGGCGACGATATTTTTTTGCTTCCTCTTCGCTGGCAAATCCCAGACCCGAGGAGACAATCACTTCCCTCAGATCGAGTTGCGGAAGGGTGTCCCCATTGATAACGATTTTACGCAGTATGAAGCCGGGTGGTTTTTGTGAAAAACAGACTGAAAAAAGAGAAAAAAACAATATCACCAGGATACCCTTCACCTGTTTTCCCTCCATGCTGAACCTGAGGAATCCTCCTGACGGATACGGGCCGAAAGGTTTTTCTGCCCTGCTTCATGTAGCAGGGCAGCCGTCAGTGATGCAATCGCGGCTTCCTCAGCATTCTCCTTTCGCAACACATCGGGAGTAAAATACCTGTTAATAAAGTGAGTGTCGAATTTTCCCGATACAAAGGCCTCGTGGCCCAGCACAAATTTGCAAAAATCAAGTGTGGTTTCAACACCGGTAATTTTGTATTCCTCGATGGCCCGTATCATGCGGGCAATGGCCTGTTCCCGGTTGCCGGCATGAACAATAAGTTTGGCGATCATAGGATCGTAATAAATCGGAATTTCCATCCCCGACTCAAAACCGTCATCCACACGTACACCCGGACCCTTGGGTGTCCGGTAATTCACCAATCGGCCGATATCGGGGAGAAAATTGCTCGACGGATCCTCCGCATAAACCCTCACCTCAATGGCGTGTCCGTTGATGTTCAGATCCTCCTGGCTGAAACCCAGTTTTTCGCCCCTGGCCACGTTGATCTGCTCCCGAACCAGATCAATTCCGGTGATCATTTCCGTAACCGGATGCTCAACCTGCAGGCGGGTATTCATTTCCAGAAAATAAAAATTCAGCTGGTCATCCAGCAAAAACTCAACGGTTCCGGCCCCGAGATAATTGCAGGCTTTCGCCACATCAACGGCACAGGTACCCATTTTTTTCCTCAGCTCAGGAGTCAGCACCGAAGAGGGTGCTTCTTCGATAACTTTCTGGTGCCTGCGCTGAATCGAACATTCGCGTTCAAACAGGTAAACCGTATTGCCGTGAGAATCCCCCAGTACCTGAATTTCGATGTGCCGGGGTGACTTCACATACTTTTCAATGAATACCGAGCCGTCACCGAAAGCCGATTGGGCTTCGCTGATCGCCAGATTCATCTGTTCTTCAAAGTCTTCTTGTTTTTCGACAATCCGCATCCCCTTTCCGCCCCCTCCTGCACTGGCCTTTATCAAAACCGGGAAACCCGTACTCGCCGCAATGCGCTTGCCTTCTTTAAGATCGGCAAGGGCCCCGACGGATCCCGGAACCAACGGAATGTTGTATTTTTTTGTAGCCGCCTTGGCCGAAAGTTTGTCGCCCATTATTTCCATGGCTTCCGGTGAGGGGCCAATAAATGTTAGTCCCGCCCGGGCCGCTTTTTTTGCAAAGCCGGCGTTCTCCGAAAGAAAACCATAACCCGGATGAATCCCGTCAGCCCCAAGCGTTTTACACACCTCAAGAATCCGGTCGCCATTCAGGTAAGAAGCTGAGGAAGGCGAAGGACCTATGCAGACGGCCTCATCAGCATAACGGACAAAAGGTGAACGACGGTCGGCTTCTGAAAAAACAGCAACTGTGGCGATTCCCATTTCCCTGCAGGTCCGCATGATGCGCAAGGCAATTTCCCCCCGATTAGCGACGACTATTTTCTTCATAAGCCAATAATATTTTGTAGGTAATCCATTAAACCTTTATTTTTAGACACGAAAACCGATTCGTTTATAAAATTACCATTTAAAACTGCCAGGGCAAATCCGATTCTCAGTATGTTGAAAAAATTCAGCCTTCTCCTTTGCACAGTGCTGGCTGTTTCGGTTGGGTTTGCACAAAAAAGCAGCGCAGGTTTTTCAACCGACTCCCTGGAGTTGCTTATTCACCGGGGCATCAATGCGATGCGTATGCAGCAGGGATTTGACACCCTTGTCAGCAACGCCGTCTTGCAGAAGGCAAGCGAATTCCAGGCCACGTACATGGCCAAAAACGAAAAAGCCGAACTCCAGGGGCCCGGCAAAAAATACAGAGACACCGGAAGCCGCCTGAAAACCTTCGGAGGTTCAAAAAAAGGAGAAGAAATCATTTACGCCGTATCCGTTTCAAAAGGAAAAGAATTCAGTTCGGCGAAAGCGGCTGCCGAAATTGTGCTGAAAAAATGGAAGGATTCGAAAAAAGAAAAAACCATCCTGGTTAACGGTTCCTATATACTCAGCGGACTGTCCGCCAAAATGGACGACAAAAGCAAGAAAGTTTACGTCTCCGCAATCTTTGCAGATTACGACCTGGTGAACGACGGGGCAAAAAAAAAATCAGAACTGAAAGTTCCCTTCAGCAGCAAGAACAAACGGATAAAACCCCCGACACCCCAGGCCTGTAAAAATTGCGCCAAATTCAAAGATTACGACAGCCTTCGCGAAGGGCTCTACATCAACGAAGAAGGCTACATCTGCATGAAATACAGCAACCTCAAATTACTGAAGAAAATACTCAAAGGTCCCAAAGACGGGTTTGCCATTGACATTGTTCAGCGGGCCCAGTATGAAAAACAGAATTACAACATCCTCGACAACAACCTGCTGACAAAAGGCACGCAGACCAAACCGATTTACAGCGAAAAGCTGTTCAAGAACAACCTCTCGCATTACAAAGCCAAATCGAAAGGAAGCCATACAAAAAGCGAGGAAACCTTTAATGCAAAAATCGCCAAATTTCCAAAAACCATTACCGGATCTTACGAATTAAACCTGCTCATCATCCAGGACGGACAGCTTTGCAAAACCGTCAGACACACCTACCTCGAAACGGGTAGCCAGAAAGGCAGTCCGGTAACCATGTTGCTGATGCCCGACAGCACGGCTTACCTCAAACCGGTATTCAAACCCCAGGCCGAGAGCGGCCTGCTCACGTTTAAAATTCCCTTCGAAAAAAACAAATCGACCTACCGCGAAGAAGATATGCTTCCTTTTCTGAACGCCCTGCAGGAGCCTGATTTCAGCATCGAAGGCGTCTACCTCACCGCCTATTCTTCGATAGAAGGAGATTCGGCTGCCAACACCGGATTGCAAAAAAGCAGAGCCAAAAGCATCATCGAAGCCCTGGGCAGACAGCAGAAAAAATCAAACCTGCTGACCAACATTCAGACCAAAGACTCCTGGTTGCTCTTTACCATGGAAATGGAAGAAGGGAAATACGATTACCTGACCAAAATGTCCAAGAACAAAGCCATTCATCTGATTAACACCAAACCCGGCCTGGCCGATTCCCTCGAGCCGGTGCTGAACAAGGAACGTTTTGCCCAGGTTGTACTCGACGTCACCTATGACATTCAAGGACCCAAAGAAGAACGCTTTTGTGTCCTGAAATTCAATAGCGCAGTTAAAAAAAAGGACATTCGCCAGGCTGAAAAAATACAGTACTACATTCAGAAAAATGTACGCGAAGGGCGGTTTACCCAAGAGGCACTCAGCAAGTCCGAGATTCCTTTTGAACCGGCCTACTCAGGCCTGCTCATGAACAAAGTTGTATACAGCTGCCTGGCTAACAAAGGAAATTTCACGCCCGAACAAAGTGCCGAGCTGAAAAAAATTGCTGCCCTGGATCCGAAAAACGGCTATGCGCTTTACAACAGCCTCTACTGCTCAATTAACGAGGAAGCGCTCAACAACCCGGCAAAAATCAACGAGCTACAGGGGAAACTGGATGGCCTCTCGGTTTCGGGCCTGTTCCCGTCCAAACAGGCCAACGCACTGAATACCGAGTTTCAGTTCAGGATTATGGATGCTGCCGATACCCTCGAAGGCGCTGAGGCCATCATCGACAAGTGCATCGGAAAAATCAAGTCGTATTACAACCTGAAAGACGCCAATTGGCAAAATTCACTCAAGCTGGCCTATGCCTTTATGAAACACCGTGAGTTCCTGTATTCGGCAAGGCTGCTCGAACCCTTTGTGGGCAACCCGAAAGTGAACGAAGAGCTGCTGTTTACCTACCTGGCAGCCTGCTCCAATTCCCCCGAACTGATTTGTTCAAGACCCTTTGCGGCTGCCATGAACAAGGCCCACCAGGTGAATCCCGACCGCTACTGCAAGCTGTTCGGCGAGCCCAATATGAGTTTCCAGGTGCTGGATATTCCACAGGTGAAAGAAGATTATTTTAAAAATGGCTGTTCTGGACAAGGCAATTAATGAGTTAACTTTGCATCCGACTATGCAAGAGCATCCGACTATGCAGGAACGACTGACGCATCCGGTATTCAGCGTGCTGTCCGATTGCGCATCCCTGATGGGGGTAAAAGCCTACGTAATCGGAGGATGGGTGCGTGATGCCCTGATGAAAAGGGTCTCCAAGGATATCGACATCGTGGTAGTGGGGAGCGGAATCGAATTCGCCGAAAAAGTTTCGAAAACACTCGGTGACCATTACCACGTGAGCTTTTTTAAAAATTTCGGCACCGCCCAGTTAAAATACCAGGATCTCGACATCGAATTTGTGGGTGCCCGAAAAGAAAGTTACCGGAGAGAATCGCGCAATCCCATTGTCGAAAACGGAACCCTCGAAGACGATCAGAACCGGAGAGACTTTACCATCAATGCGCTCGCTGTTTCACTGAACAAAGAAAATTTCGGAGAACTGATCGATCCCTTTGACGGAATCGGAGACATCCGGCGCCGCCTGATCAGAACCCCGATGGATCCCGACATCACCTATTCCGACGACCCCCTTCGCATGTTGAGGGCCATACGCTTTTCATCCCAGCTGGGCTTTGAGATTGAACAGCATTCCCTGGACGCTATACAAAAAAACAAAGACCGCATTAAAATTGTTTCCCGAGAACGCATCGCCGACGAACTGAACAAAATCATTCTTTCCGACAAACCCTCGCTGGGCTTTGTAAAATTAGCTGACTCGGGTTTACTGAAATTGATCTTTCCGCAGATGGTGGCACTACAGGGAGTTGAAATTGTCGAAGGAAAGTCACACAAGGATAATTTCTACCACACCCTCGAAGTCCTGGACAACATTTGCAAAAACACAAACGACCTGTGGATCAGATGGGCTGCCATTCTGCACGACATTGCAAAACCGATGACCAAACGGTTCGAACCCGGAAACGGATGGACCTTTCACGGCCACGAGGACAAAGGAGCCCGCATGGTGCCCCGGTTGTTTGCAGAACTGAAGCTTCCCCTGAATGAAAAAATGAAGCTGGTCCAGAAACTGGTAGCCCTGCACCTGAGACCCATCGTCCTGGCAAAAACCGAAGTGACCGATTCGGCAGTTCGCCGGCTGCTGTTTGAGGCAGGTGATGACATCGATGCCCTGATGATACTTTGCGAAGCCGACATCACCACCAAAAACCCCTTCAAGGTTCAGCGCTACCTGAAAAATTTCGCCGTCGTCCGCGAAAAACTGGCCGACATCGAAGCCAAAGACAAGGTCCGCAACTGGCAGCCGCCGATAAGCGGCGAAGACATCATGAAAGCCTTTGATTTACCTGCAGGACGCGAAGTGGGTGTACTAAAAACGGCCATCCGGGAAGCCATCCTGGACGGCCACATACAGAATGATTACCAGCAGGCATACCGGTTTATGCTAGAAAAAGGAAAAGAAATGGGTTTAACAAAAGGAAACCACTAAAATACCTCAACATGGCCATTTATCGTTTTAAAGTAACATTCGAAGAATCCGACGAATTATACCGAATCATTGAGATTCAGTCCTTCCAGACTTTTGAGGATTTTCACAGGTGCATTCAGCAGGCCATCGGATTCGACAACTCCAAACCCGCCTCTTTTTTCATGAGCGATGATTATTGGAGAAAAGGAACAGAAATCACCCTGAAGGAAAGCGAAACCGATCCGGGTTTTGATCCCCGTTTAAAACCCAAGCGCCTCATGCGCAAGTCGAAACTGGCTGATTTCATTGAGGATCCTCACCAGAAAATGCTTTACCTGTCGGACTTTGAGGCCCAGTGGAATTTTACCATTGAACTGGTCAGGATTATCATCGATCAGCACACGCCCGGAACCTACCCCCAGTGTGTGAAGAGCTCCGGAACAGCCCCCCGACAATACAAAACGGTTGCGCTTCCTCCTCCCGCAGAGGACGAAGAAGAAGAGCATCATCCTGAAAAAATATTTCACCACGAAGAAGGGCTTGACGACGAAGAGGACGAAGCACTTCCCGGAGAAGAAGGCGAAGAAGCAGAAACAGAAGGTGAAGAAAGTGAAGCGGGCGGCGAATCCGAAGCCGAAGAAACCAATCCTGAACTTGAATAAACAGGATTCAATAAGCGCTCCGAAAACCCTTATCGTTGTCACAGGACCCACTGCTGTAGGAAAAACCGCGCTGGCCATCGAACTCGCTGAACTGTTCAGCACCGAAATCCTATCTGCTGATTCCAGGCAATTCTACCGCGAAATGACCATAGGAACGGCCAAACCCACAGCAGCCGAACAGAAACAGGTGATTCATCATTTTATTGATTTTCTTCCGGTAACAGAAAGCTATACGGCCGGGCAGTTCAGCCATGACGCAACAGCGCTGACAGAACGCTTATTCGAAAGCCTTGATGTGCTGATCCTGGCCGGAGGCTCAGGCTTATATGTGGATGCCGTATGCCGGGGCTTCGACGAACTTCCGCCCGCTGATGAAGCCGTAAGGAATCAGCTGAAAACAGTTCTGCAGGAGGAAGGTCTTGCGGGCCTTCAAAAACGGTTGCTTACAACAGATCCTGTCTATTACCGGAAAGTAGACCTCGGCAATCCCCAGCGCCTTATGCGGGCGCTGGAAATAGGGCTCAGCACAGGAATGCCCTACTCCACTTTTCTCAAGGGACGCAGCAACCCCAGACCCTGGCGGATAATTAAAATCGGCCTCAACCTGGATCGCGAAGAGCTCTATCAGCGCATCAACCAGCGGGTTGACCGGATGATGGAAGAGGGTTTGCTGAAAGAGGCCGGACACCTGCTGCCTTACAGACACCTCAATGCCCTGCAAACAGTTGGCTACAAGGAGCTGTTCGAATACCTGGATAAAAAAACAAGCCTCGGAAAGGCGGTTGAGCTGATCAAACAGCATTCGAGAAATTTTGCCAAACGACAACTGACCTGGTTTAAAAAAGACCCGGACATCACCTGGTTTGAGCCAGGGGATACGCAAAAAGTGGCTGACTTTATAAAAAATGTAATGCGAAGCATTCAGGAATTCAAATGAATTAAAATAGATGAATGAGTACTAGCACAAGCAAAGAGCAAAAAATGAATCCAAAAAACCAATGTTAAAATCACACTTCAGCAAAAAGTTTACAGAAGCCGGATGTGACGAAGCCGGACGGGGTTGCCTGGCAGGCCCTGTTTTTGCTGCGGCCGTAATCCTTCCGAAGAATTTCAAAAAACGAACTGCTCAACGATTCCAAAAAACTGACAGAGAAACAGCGCAGCCAGCTGAGGCCCCTCATTGAAAAAGAAGCGCTTGCCTGGGCCGTGGCCAGTGTTTCGGCTGAAGAGATCGACCGCATAAATATCCTCAACGCCTCTTTCCTGGCCATGCACCGGGCCATTGATCAGCTGAAACAAATACCCGAACTTTTGCTGATCGACGGCAACCGCTTCAATCCCTACAGCGGAATACCACACCGCTGCATCACAGGAGGCGATGGGCTTTACCAATCCATCGCTGCAGCATCCGTTTTGGCAAAAACCTCCCGTGACCAGTACATGCAACTGCTTCACCTGCGTTTTCCCGATTACAACTGGAACATCAACAAAGGTTACGGAACTGCTAAGCACCGCAGTTTCATTGCCGAATTCGGCGTAAGTCCCCAACACCGGAAAAGCTTCCGCTTACGGGCTGAAAATCCATGAAAAAAACGCTGTTGGCTTTTGGCATTCTTCTTTTGGTTGCGGCTGCGGGCCTGTATTGGTATTTCCAACCCAGACAAAAAATGGCGAGACCGAATGAAACGTTTTCTGCCATCCCGGTAAACGCCGTTATCATTCTTGAATGCAGACACCCGGCCCAGCTCCGCCGGAAACTTGCCGGCTCCGGCATGCTCTGGAACAGCCTGCTGTCACTGTTGGATATGAATACACTCAACAGCCAGCTGACAACGATTGACTCTCTGCTCAACAACGATTCCGGAATTTCCGCTTACAAGGACAGCCTCTCGCTGCTGGTCTCGGTTCACCCTACCGGAATCCATTCCTACAGTTTTCTTTTTACCCTGGGGCTCTCTGACAAGGTGACTCCCGAAGCGATTGACCTTTTTTTCGTCCGGAATTCCGAAGGTGGTGCGCCCCCAAAACGAGCCTATGACGGGGCTTCGATTTCCTCTGCAACCCTAAAAGGCACCCGGCTGAAATATACAGTGGGCGACCATGCTTTACTGATATCCGGCAGCGAAATGCTGATTGAGGATGCCATCCGGCAACAAAACATTCACCAGTCACTTTTTAACAATACCGTTTTTGAACGTTTGTTAAAATCCAAAACCTCCTCCGGAGGACTCTCCTGCTATTTCAATCTCAAGGCGCTCAGCGGATTTCTTGAACCCTTCGCTTCAGAATCCAAACGTCCCCTGATCCGGACGGTCCGGAATTTCTGTGACTGGGTAGCACTGGACGGGGACCTGAGCGATAACAGCCTCAGCTTTTCGGGATTTTCTGCTTCGGGCGATTCGGCCGGCAATTACCTGAACATTTTTAAAGGCCAGGAACCCCAGCATCCGGGCGCCTTCAAAATTATGCCGGAGAACACCTCTTTTATTCTGGACTTTGGCATCAGCAATTTCAAAACCTTCTACAATTCGTATAAAAATTACCTCGAAGGCCGGCATGCCCTGTTTGATTATCTGAAAGACCTCGGCGGAATAGCAAAAACAGATCGCTTTGACATCCACCGCAGATTCATCGATCAGCTGGAAAAAGAAATGGTCCTGTTTACCAAACCCCGTAATGGAAAATCAGGGACGTACAGTTCCTATGCGGCCTTCAGAGCAGCTGACTGCAATGGGGCATTTGCAGGCCTAAGCAACGAAGCAGATTCGGCAAACCGAAGACACGGTCTCCGCCCGGACACAGCGAACTACCGGAATTACCTGATCATCCACCTGCCGGTTCAGGATTTACTTCCCCGGATTTTCGGGCAGCCATTTGAATCCTTCAGGGAAAGCTATATCCTGAAAATGGATAACTACCTTGTCTTTTCGGGCAGCACCGCCGAACTGAAAAGTCTGATTGACGATTATGAAAACGGCAAAACCCTTGAAAACAGCGCTACATTCAATGCCAGTTCAGAAAACTTTTCAGCAGAATCGAACCTCTTCATCTACAACTCCCTGAACCGTTTTCCAACTCAGGCCAATGATTTTTTTTCCGCTGCCAATCAGCGGGACGTGGAAAACAAATTGAAAGCCCTGAAAAAATTCGGTTTCCTTGCCCTCCAGTTCAGTTCCACATCGGCCTGCTTTTACACCAACGCCTGCCTGAAATTCAACGCCAATCCGGACAACGCACCGGACGCGCTTTGGGAAACGGCGCTGGACACCGTCCTCAGTTACGGCCCTGTTATACTGAAAAACCCTTCAGGGAAGAATCTTTCAGAGAAGGATCAGGAACTGTTCGTTCAGGATAAAAACAACACGGTCTACCTGATCAGTTCCGGCGGAACCCTGCTCTGGAAAAAAAAGTTACCCGAAAAAATAATAAGCACAACGATTCAGATTGATGCAAAAAAGAACGGAAGGTTGCAGTTGCTCTTCAATACGGCTTCCAGCCTTTACCTGCTCGACCACAAGGGAAACAATGTCGGGCCTTTCCCGGTTCTCCTCAAATCCCCGGCATCTGGCGGCCTGTGTGTTGCGGACTTTAAAAACAACAGGGAGTACCGCATCCTGATTGCCTGTGAAGACAATTCGGTTTACCTGTACAACACAAAAGGCGATCAGGTCAGGGACTGGAAACCGGTCAAAACAGAAAACAGGATACGTACCAATCCCATGACCTTGCAGACCGACGAAGGGAATTACTTCCTGCTGGTTGATGAAAAGGGTAAAATTTACGCCCTCAATACCCGGGGCCAGAACGTATCGGATCCGAATTCAACATTCCGCTTTCCGGTTGCCGAATGCTGGCTCAAT
>Ga0206805_1127_pt2 | contig 10474 bp, 6 predicted proteins | sample Alteio_BWOrgCont_59_FD_152890 | JGI IMG/M metagenome (GOLD analysis project Ga0206805, IMG submission 152890) | Enriched cells from forest soil in Barre Woods Harvard Forest LTER site, Petersham, Massachusetts, United States -... | ecosystem: Environmental > Terrestrial > Soil > Temperate forest > O... | reverse complement strand
TGGCGGGGCGAATCCGTGCTGGTGTTCGCCGAACTAACCGACGTTGACATCTTTAACCAGGCAACCAAATTTAACCAGCGGGCCTGGGAACTCGGCGATACTTTTGAAATTTTTTTGCGGCCGGTGGAACAGGAGGCTTACGTTGAATTTCAAGTCACTCCGGAGAATCAACAGTTGCAATTGAGATACGCGGATGCCGCCGCCTTTGCGCGCGCAACCCATGCCGGGTCGATCGAAAGCGCGCTGGTCCAGGAAAGGGCGTTTTGCTCCCGGACATGGCTGCGGCCGGAGGCGAGGCGATGGTTTGTGTTTGCGGAGATCCCCTCCGTATCGGTTTGCGGCCAAGCCGGGCCTTTGCCCGGCAACCGGTGGCGTTTTTCATTCAGCCGTTACGACTACACGCGCGGTCGCAAAGGTCCGGTGATTTCATCCACTTCACCTCACGCGGAAGCGAGTTTCCATCGCCAGCAGGAATGGGGAACGATAAATTTTCAATGATAGCGCCCCCCAATTCAGGGGATTGTAGAGATTGAGCGCGTCCGCTATAAACAAATACGTTACGGGCGGCAGGGACCGAAAAAAAATCAATTATGAAACGAAAATTTTTTAGCAAATCCTTAAAACAAACAATCCTCGCCGTTCCCGCCGCCGCTTTGATGCTGGGCGCCAGTCATGGCGCAACGGTCGGGATCAACTACACTGAAAATTTTGGGGCAGACTCCGCGGATGGAAATGGTTCCAATTATGGAACCTATCATTACAACAGCACCACCTATGTCGGTTTCTACAGTTACGGTTACATGACGACGGGGATGGATGTCACGGCCACTGCTTTTGGAGTCCCAACCGCCAACTGGACAAGCGTCCAACTGCCCTTTGGCTATGCGATTGACAGCACCAACACTGTCGGCGCCATGACCATTATTACCACGGCAGGAGCAGCGCAGTGCAGCGGCATAGGAAATACCAATTTTGTTTATGCAGACTATTATAGCTGGTTCGTAGCAGCAGGTGTCCAACCCGGTAACGACCAGGTAACGTGGGCTTATTTGGACGATGAAGCCCAATACTCGGCCACAAACCCGCTCCCTTATACGCCGTGGAGCGTGCAACTCTCTGGATTGAAGACAGCCTATCCCAATGGCTACACTATTCAAACCATTGGTTATCCCTGGATCTTTGACACCACCCAGAATCCTTCTGCTCCGCCCGTGAATGTCACTGATTTTACAACATTCACCAATACGATGGATTACACTGACCTGGGGGCACGGCAGGGTGCGTGGGGCGTTGACATTTCGCATGCCGGGCTTAGTTCGGTCAGTCCGGCTATGACGGCCGATAGCGTCACGATCTATGGCTCCGCGCCATTCAACTCCACCACACCACCGGGCGGTGGTGATCCAAGAATTCACTCTACCCTGTGCGGGTTCATCATCACCGATGCTTCGTCAACTCCATCCATGAGCCTCCAGGTGGTCGGCAATACCCTGGTATATTCCGGCGGGACGCTCCAAAGTTCGCCTTCCTTGGGGGCAAGTGCAGTATGGACAACCGTGCCGAGTGCGACCTCACCTTATCAATTTTTGCCTTCTGCCAGCCCTGCGATGTTTTATCGCCTGACGAGCAGCCCATAAAACATCGGCCGCACAGACAACCCAAGCCGGCAATGGTCGGTTTCAACGTGATTCAACGAAGTTGATTTCGATACATGCCCGGCGATAATTATCATGGTCGCTGTTCTTTGAATGCCCATATTAAGATGAATTTCATTTCTTTCCGAAACGCCGTTTTGATCATTGGCTCCTGGCTCGTGCTGTCTCTTTCACCGGCCAGGGCGGCCGTTCCAAACATCGTGATCACGAACGTGCCCGCCTTTGGAACTTATGGTCCGACTTGCTTTATCAGCGGTTATGTGACCAATGCCAGTACCACGACCAACTATATCCTGGTGTGTGACTATTGGCCCAATGAAAATCCAAGCCCTTCCTATGACGCAAAATTGTCCCCCTTCGGCTGGTTTGGCAGGCCAACCTCTGCCAACTATTTGACTCCCATCCAGCCAAACGGCGCCTGGTCTTGCAACATGCCGAGCAATTTTGACCAGTATGCAACAGAGTATGCTGTCATGCTGGTGCCTACCAATTTCAGCCAGGCTTATGTGAACGGGGCGGGTGGACTGCCACTCGCTGACATCAACCAGGCAGAGGCCATTGTCTATGCAGACCGTGTCAACCCCAACCGGCGGCAGATCAACTGGGGAGGTTACGGCTGGTGGGTCAAGACTGCCGGAGCTGACAAGGATGAATTTCTTAGCCAGACAGGTCCCGGTCCAAATTCCTATTCTGACAGCACCAATAACGCCTGGGTTGATTCGCAGGGTTTGTTGCATCTACAGATTCTCAAGACCAATGGCGACTGGCAGTGCGTCGAGCTTTTCAGTGATGAAAGTTTCGGTTACGGGCAGTATCGGTGCACGCTCAACGCCAATATCAGCAACCTTGATGCGAACGCCGTTTTTTCCCTGTTCACCTGGAGCGATGACACCAACTATAGCGATCGCGAAATTGATATGGAAGTGTCTCGCTGGGGCTATAGATTTGGCTCTAATAACGTCGAAGATTTTGCCGTTGCCCCCTACAATTCCGGCCAAACTCTCCGCTTCGGTTTGCCTCCGGCCACGACCAATTCCACGCACATCTTTACCTGGACGCCCACCAACGTCGTTTTTGAGACGATAAATGGTAATTTTGCTTCCCCTGCGGCATCTGCGGCATTAACTAATTGGACTTGCTCAGTCAGCCCAATTCCACCGGCTGGCGGGGAAAATGCCTTGTTGATTTTGTTTCTCCAGCAGGGCGATGTACCCTTCAGCGGCGGGCCGATATCAGTCACTCTCTCGCAGTTTCAATTTGTTCCTCTGGGGCCGCAGCAACCCGCCCAGTTGACCCAACCGGCATGGACGAATGGCCAATTTCAATTTGGTGTCCAAGGCGTGCCCCAAGCGCATTATGGAATATCATCCTCTTCAGATCTGGTAAATTGGGTGACGAACGGGACTGTCATCAGGGCGACGAACAACGTGATCTCCAGTTCACCGCTGCCGGCTGCCTTCCAGTTCACCGATACGAATCCACCCTCCAGCACATCTGGCTTTTATCGTGTCGCGACCGAACCTTGAGACTGGTCAGGTATTGGGGCGAAAAATTTTACTGCGGCCCGGCGAATCTTTTGAAATGATGTCCTGCCGTGCACGGTAACCTGGCACAATTACAACGCTCGCCCCGGGACGCCGCTCTCTGGCATGAAGCACAACAGCAAATCCTTGGCGGCAACTCCGGATCCGCTCTTCTCACCTACAAAAAACTGACGAAACGCTATCCCGCCGTGGCCGAACTATGGTATGAGCTGGGCAATGCTGCCATGGGAGAACTGGATTTTAAGCTGGCAAACCAGGCCTATGACCGGGTTGCCCGGTTGGCGCCCAATAATGCCAATTTGCTTGGGATGCTTGGCCGTCAGTATCAGGGACTTCGGCAGTTGGACGACGCGCGCGCCTGCTTTGAGCGCGCGGTAGCCGCCGCCCCGGATGCGGTGGACGGGCTTATCAATATGGCCGTCTGGTTCGAGCGGGAACGGCGACTGGATGAAGCATGGGAATGCATCGAAACCTGTCTGGCCAAACATCCGCGCGACGACCAGGCGCGCTATTTCCGCGCTCTCCTGCTGCATCGCAAGAAAAAAAATACGGAAGCCGAAACGGCGTTGCGCGATCTGATCAAGGATGGCCCGCAATATCCCTATGTCAAATATGCCAGCCGCCATCTCCTGGGCGTCGTGCTCGATGAATTGGGCCAATACCCTGAAGCCATGCGCTGGCTGGTCGAAGCCAAGGCGTTGGTCCGCCAGCTTACCGACATTTCATTACTGGAACGGGGATATGATATAGCCCAGCAAAGACGTAGTGAATTGATGGCCAGGATAACGCCGGAGGTGATCCGCCGCTGGCGGGAGGAAGAATCTCATGCGCCCGGCCAATTTCAGATCGCTTTTCTGGGCGGCCATCCCCGTAGTGGCACGACGCTTTTGGAGCAGATCCTGGGCGCGCATCCGGGGATACTTGGCTTCGATGAACCCGTGGCATTCATCCAGGAAGTGGTGCGCAATGCCCGGCTCCCTGCCTCCGGCGACGCTCAATTGCAAACATTGGATTCTCTCACCCCCGTCCGAAGAGAGCAATTGCGCCAGCGTTACATCAAGAGCCTGCTGCGGGAGGCCCCTGAAACATCTGAAGCCCGGATATTGCTGGACAAAAACCCTTCGCCTACGATGTTTCTTCCACTTTGGTTGCGTATCTTTCCCGAGTTGAAGGTCATCATTGCCCTCCGTGATCCGCGGGATGTCGTGATCAGTTGTTTTTTCCTCAACATCATGCTCAATGAAACGAATGCAAACTTTCTCAGCCTGGAACGCACCGCCAAACATTATGACGACTTGATGGGAATCTGGCTGCGGATGCGCGAATTGGGAGGTTTCGATTGGATCGAAACACGCTACGAAGATGTGGTCAATGACCTGGAAAAAGAGGGGCGCAAAGCGACGGAATTTCTCGGCCTGTCCTGGCATCCGGACCAGGCGCGGTATCAAGAGACCGCGCGCAAAAAATTTCTTTTTGCGCCGACGTATCATGATGTGACGCAACCGATCTATCGGGGGGCGATGGAGCGATGGAAACATTATGCTGAAGCACTGGAGCCGGTCCAGGCGCGCCTCGCCCCTTATTGCAAAACGTTCGGCTACACGACATGAGGTTGGAACAAACTTTCAACGCAGACGGTCACGAGGCCGCGCTGGAAGTCAGCCTGAATTTTCCAGAAGGAGTCGGGGACAGCAAACTCATCGCTTCAACCTCGATCCGGTCCGGAGGTTGAAGCAGCGTTTCAAGCCGGGAGACGAGACCTTTCAACTCTTTCGCCGATGGCCCATTGCCATCCGGCACGAAACGCAACCGGCAGACCCCATCATTTGCCTGCCGCAATTGATAATGGGCGATGCCGCCAATTCCGATGAAACATTGATCGGCCTCCCAGGTGGTCACCCGCCGTCCGCTTTGATCGCGAAGCAGATCGCGCAAACGGCCATGAACGATGTAGGCCGTTTCATAAGGTCGTTCGTGCCGCTCCACCAGATCGCCAATGCGGTAACGGATCAGCGGCATGTAGTCGTTGGTCAGCGTGGTGGCCACCAGTTCACCGCGCCCTCGCGCATCCGGCTCGATCACTTCAAGGAACGCATTTTCACAGCAGGATTTCATCTCACCCTGCTCGTCTTCCATGAGCAGATGTCCGGTTTCCGTTGAACCGTACAGGTTGAAAACGGGAAGACCAAAAACCCGCTGCAAGATCCGCCGATGGACGACACTGAGAAATTCGTAGCTGCACAATACGAATCGCAACGAGGGAAACCGGATGCCCTGCCGCTCGCAATAAAGCGCAAACCAGGCGCCATGCACGGGATCAACCTCCAGAAATTGCGGCGACCAATCGGCGATCTCCGCCGCCATTCGCCCCATTTCATCGTCCTTCAAAATAAACGGAATCCTCGCCTGGTTCACAAACAAGGTCTTCCCGGTCGTGCGATAAGCGCGGGACCGCCAGGCCGAGAAACAAACCCGTCCGCCACATGCAGGCGTGGTGAGCGTGGCCCGCCGGACATCCGGTTGGCTCTCCAATATCCGGCCAACGAACGGATTCAGCCGCAAAGCCCGTTCTTCCTGATGGTCCCACCATCCGCGCCGGAAAAGCACCGATAACTGATCATCCGAAGTACCGGAGGTGTGTTCCAACTCGACCAAATCCTGCTCAAGCAGCCGTTCGAGACTCTGCCCGGGGCGAAGAAAATTCCCTGGAAAATCCCGGCGGATTTCCTGCTTGCTCGTGAATGGCAATTGCTCAAAACCAGCCAATCTATTGGCGTCGCCAGTCCCACCCCCGACCGCTTGGAACGGGTAATTGCGGTAGATGGGCACTTGCTGCCATTCCGGCAGGAGCTTCTGCAACCGTGAAGGTTGCGCCGCTTCCCGGATGATTTCAGGTGTCGCCAGCATATTACTGCCCATAAGATGCGCCGACAGCCCCGATTTTCAAATAAAACTTCTTTGGAATAAATTCGCTGCCGCGAAACCCACGGAGACGGATTGAACTTTATCCTGCCCGGACAAGGCCCCGGCGCGTTTGTCTCATCTCTCAAGATTTCGCCGAAACCTTAAGATGATGCAACCGAAAATCCCGTTGTCACCGGATTATTACGCGCCGCCGGACTTCACGCGCACCGTGGCCGTCCTCAGCTTATCAGACGTGGCTGTGACGGTAATGGCCCCGGCCTGGTCAGGCTCGGAGCGGATGATGACGAGGCAAAGACCATTGAACGCTTTGCGGTCCTGGGACGGAAACGAAGTCAAATCCGTGGGATCACCGTTATCTGTGGCCACAATTTCACCAGGACCGGAGAGGGCAAAATGAATGGAATTATCGGCGTCAGGCACAATCAGCCCGTTCTTATCGGTCACCGCCACGGTGATATAAGACAAATCTTTGCCGTCGGCAGTGATACGGTTGCGGTCGGCGGTCAAAGTCAGTTTGGCGGCGGGTCCGGTTGTTTTTACGACATCCGTCGCCCATTTCCTGCCGTTCTTGTAAGCGACAACCTTGAGTTCGCCGGGCTGGTACATCACATCGTTCCAGCAGAGCCGGTATTGGTCCGGTCCTTTTTTCAGCAAGCCGAGCGATTTTCCATTGAGGAAAAGTTCGGCAGAATCGCCGGAGGTATAAACGTAAACAGGCGTGACCTGGCCGGCACGATCCGGCCAATTCCAATTTTGAGGGACGATATGCGCCATCGCCAATTCGGGCCGCCAACGCGCCTGGTAAAGATAGTAGCGGTCTTTCTTGAAGCCCGCCAAATCAACGATCCCGAAGTAAGAACTGCGCGAGGGAGCATTGGTATTATATGGAGTCGGTTCGCCCAGATAATCAAAACCCGTCCAGACAAATTCGCCGGCCACAAACGGATTGTCATCCTGCCCCGCAAATTCAACATCGGGAATCGTGGCCCAATGCGGCGCGGACAAATCGTAGGAACTCATTTGGAACCCGGACATGCCGTCGTCTTTATTCGTGTGGACGGGGAAAAAGTATTCGCCGCGCGAACTGATACAGGAGGCGGTTTCACTGCCAAAGATCGGCAGTCCCGGATTGGCCGCATGGACTTTGGCATACTCGAACGGTTTGTAGTTGTAGCCAAAAACATCTAAATTGGTCTGAAAACCGTCATATCCTGATTCGGTTTTGTTGCACGCGGCGGTGGTGGGCCGGGTCGGGTCTTCCTCGTGGGCGATGCGGGTCAATTCGGCGGCAAGGTGCAGGCCGCGGGCGGTTCCCTGGTCGGGAATCTCATTGCCAATGCTCCAGAGAATGATGGAGGGATGGTTGCGGTCGCGGCGCAATTCAGCGCGCCAGTCTTTCTCATGCCAATCCTTGAAGAGGATGTGATAATCGTTACGGGTCTTGCCGCGCTGCCAGCAATCGAATGATTCGTCCATGACCAGCATTCCCATGCGGTCGCACAGGTCGAGCAACTCCGGCGCGGGCGGATTGTGGCTGGTGCGGATGGCGTTACAACCCATCCCCTGCAAAATCTGGATCTGCCGCTCGAGCGCGCGGGTATTGATGGCCGTGCCGAGCGCGCCCAGATCCGCATGATCGCAAATGCCGTTGAGACGGACATGCTTGCCGTTCAGGAAAAAGCCCTTGTCCGCGTCGAACTTGATGGTGCGAATGCCAAAAGGAGTTTCGTATCGGTCAACCAACTGGCCATTCTGCTCCACTGAAGTCACTACCGTGTAACGTTGCGGTTTTTCCAGGCTCCATAACCGCGGATCTTTCAGGACAATCTGTCCTTCATTTAACAAATTGGTATGCGACGAAACCGACAGGCCCGCCACAGTGAGGGACGCAACGGATTTGCCCAAAGTATTGTCGGCGTTCAATTCGTAGATCTCGTTTTCCACCGACACAGTGGCGGCGGAATCTGAATCATTGTCCACCGTCACCTTGATGTTGACAGTGGCAGCGGAGGGAGAGATGTCGGGCGTTGTGACATAAGTTCCCCAATGTTCAACATGCACCGGCGCGGTTTTTTCCAACCAGACATTGCGATAAATGCCGGCCCCGGGATACCAGCGCGAAGAAATCGGCGGGTTATCCAAGCGGATGGCCACCACGTTGTCCGCGCCGGCCTTGATATAAGGCGTCAGGTCGAGCTGCCATGACGAATAACCGTAAGGCCACCCGCCGACATATTGGCCGTTGAGCCAGACATTGGCATAAGACATTGCCCCATCCACATCCAGGTAGATGCGGCGGCCCTCGTCCGAAGCGGGGATGGTGAAATGTTTGCGATACCAGCCGACGCCTTCCCATGGCAGTTTGCCGGTGTCACCCGGCGCGTTGATATCAAACGGCCCCGCAATGGCCCAGTCGTGGGGAAGATTCACATGCTGCCAGGAACCGTCATCAAAATCCGGGCGGGCCTCATCCGCATCCAGGTTGCCGGACGGGCGTGAATTTGTTTGGCCGCCCTTCACAAACTCTGAACCCGTGGCCATGACCCATGGCTTGATATTGGCATAGCTCAGGGCACTATCCGTGGATGACGGATCCTCCTTGTAAAAATACCAATCGGCATCGAAGGGCAATTTTTCGCGCGGCATTGCCGGCGCAGCCACGACCGAAAGGTTCAAACTAAAAAAAATGGCGGCGACGCAACCGGGGATCTGGAGGAGGTGCTTTTTCATGGTTTCGGATTTAGATTCTAGACGAGAAGATTCTATCGGCAAAGTTTTTATCATCGCGGGTGTGTTGTCACTAAGGGCAACCTTTTAGAGAGCATTTGCCTAGCCTCACAAATGTATGGTTTTGCGGGTCAAACCACATTTACTGATGCAAGCATTCGGCAGCGGGGTGTAGAATCAAACCATGCGCCAAAAAATTACAAATCCACGCCCTCTTTCCATTCAGGTCGGCGGCCCCGGGCAAATTTTGAAAAATATTTTTGCCTGCATCCTGTGGTGCGCCACGATCGCCGCGGCCTTTTTAGTAACGGGTTGTGCGAGCCAACCCGCCAGGCCTTCCACCGCCTCCCCCGCCCCGTTCTATCTGGGAGCGGACATTTCAACCTTGTCGGAGGTCGAGCAGCGCGGCGGAGTTTACATGGATGGCGACAAGCCCGGCGATGCGCTGGCCATCTTCATGAAAAATGGCTGGACGTGTTTTCGGCTGCGCCTTTGGGTGGACCCGGTCAATGGCGTGAATGGGCTTGAATATACGACCAAACTTGCCAAACGCATCAAGGACGCCGGCGGTGTCCTGATGATCGATTTCCATTATTCGGACTGGTGGGCCGATCCGCAAAAGCAAAACAAACCGGCGGCGTGGAAAAACCTGGATTTCGACGCCCTCGTCAACCAGATGCACGACTATACGGCCAATGCCATCAAGACATTGAAGGACGCGGGGGCGACGCCGGATTTTGTGCAGGTCGGCAACGAAATCACCGGCGGCATGTTGTGGCCGGATGGACAGGTGAAAGTCCCGCTCTCCAAAGTAAAAGTGTTTTCCGGCGACGTGAAAGTCATCACCCCGCCCGAACCTTACGACGACGCCAGGCAATGGGACCATTTGATCCGGTTGCTTGACGCGGGCATCAGCGGCGTCCGTTCCGTGACCACCCCGGATGACCACGTGCGTATCGTCATCCACATCGATTGCGGTGGCGATTGGCCGGTGACCCGCTGGTATTTCGATCATTTGACCCGGGCCGGCGTCGATTACGATGTCATCGGGCAAAGTTATTATCCGAATTGGCACGGCACGCTGGAAAATGTGCGTGACAATCTGCGCAATACCATTAAGCGTTATCACAAAGACGTCATGATTGTGGAAACCGCATACCCTTCGCGGGACACGCACCCTTCACCTGCGGCGGCGAAAAACATGGTCTGGCCGATGACGCCCGGGGGGCAAAGGGAATTTTTGGCGGACTTGATCCGGACAGTGAAAGCCGCGCCCGAAGGCCGTGGCATCGGAGTCAATTATTGGCATCCCGAGGCCACTTACATTCCCGGTGCGCCCGATCGCTGGGATGGACCAGACGCAAACTCGCTGTTTGACGCCAGGGGTTATCCGTTGCCGGCCATAAGTGTGCTGGATGACCAGCGTCTTTTAGAAAAAGACAACGCCTCGTATCCATGACCGAATTCTGGCGACGCAGCCCATTCAGGCCGGACAACTGCATCAGAACTTTTTGCCGGATGGCTGCCCTCGCCACCACGTTGAGTTTTGCGTTGAACAAAATCCATGCGGCGGATGAAATTTCATCCGCCGGCGCGCCGCTGATGCCCGCGTCAAGCAACCGG
>Ga0206805_1180_pt1 | contig 10485 bp, 9 predicted proteins | sample Alteio_BWOrgCont_59_FD_152890 | JGI IMG/M metagenome (GOLD analysis project Ga0206805, IMG submission 152890) | Enriched cells from forest soil in Barre Woods Harvard Forest LTER site, Petersham, Massachusetts, United States -... | ecosystem: Environmental > Terrestrial > Soil > Temperate forest > O... | reverse complement strand
AAACGGCAGGATCGGCGTAAAAGTCAGGTTGTTGTCGGAGGAGTGATCGGTTTTGGTCAGCAATTTTCCGTTGGCATCGCGGATTTCGATACGCCAGGGATTTTCCATGACGGTCACTGAACCGAACCGGTCGGCATAACAGTAGCCGCCCGCGATCTTTTCACATTTCCACGAGTGATCCGTTGGCACCGGCCCGTTGAGCATCAATTCCTCTTGCGGCTGGTGGAATTGCGGTCCGCTGGTCATGCGGATGCGGAGGGTGCGGGGCGAAACGAATTGGATGGAAAAGGGCAGCGACGGGTTGGCGGCGTATTCGGTGGCGGGAAATTCGTTCGGATCGACCGGCTTGAGGCCGGCGAGCATGTTGTCGAATGCCTGGCGCGTGAAATACTGGGCGCGCTGCCATTCGATTTTCCCTTCGCCGGTGGCCGGGTCAAAGCCATCGAGCTTGTTCGCCAGAAAATAGGTATTGGCAAAATTACGGAAATCACCACTGATATCGACGGGTTCATTGAGGAGCGGTTGGTCCGCAGCCGCCGACTGGAAAGCCGCGCAGAAAATGAAACACAATACGGTGTTGGCAAAAACCTTATTCATGGCTGCGTGGCGAACATATCGCTTTTGGGGAGGGTTGTCTTGCCAATAAAGTTGATGCGGATGGGCCGGGCAAGGCCAGTCAAGAAAGGGAAATTCTGAATTTTAATCGGCACCGAGAGGCATTAGACTCCGGGGATGAAGATCAGCGGGTTCACCTTTTTGCGCAACGGGCAGAAGCTCGGCTATCCTTTTGTGCCCTCGATCCGATCAATCCTCCCGCTGGTGGATGAATTTATCATCGCCCTTGGCCCGTGCGATGACGATACCGAAAAAATGCTGCGCGAAATCGGCGACCCAAAAATCAGGATCGTCCCCACGCAATGGAACGAAAATATCCGGCCTGATTACAGCGTCAAAGGCTTCGTCTACGGCCAGCAAAAGACGATCGCGCTGTTCAATTGCACGGGGGACTGGGCATTTTACCTGGAAGCCGACGAGGTATTGCACGAGAACGACCTGCCGAAAATCCGCGCCGCCATGGAAAAATATCTGGACGACAAACGCGTCGAGGCGCTGGCGTTTGATTTTGTTCATTTTTACGGCAATGCGAACACTATCGCCTGGTCGCCCGGTTGGTATCGCAGCGAGGTGCGCGTTATCCGCAATACGATCCCGGCATGGTCGAGCGAGTCGCTATTTTTTAACGTCGTCGTCAGTCACAAAAAATCACGCCAGCCCCGGGCCATCCATACTGGAGCAACGGTTTTTCATTACGGCTGGGTGCGTAGCGAGGCGCAGATGAATCTGAAATCTGCTGCCAGCCTGAAATACTGGCAAAACCGTCCGTCGGTGGCTGTGAATTACGCGGCAGTTGATGCGGCGGCGTTGAAGCTGTTTTCAGGCACGCATCCGAAAGCCGTCCAGGACTGGCTGCCGAAGGCCGAGGGGATCTTCCAGGCAGATCCAAATCATCAATTGACCGCGCGTGAAAGGAAACATCGGCGCATGCTTTGGCTGGAAGAAAAGTTAGGGCTGTGTTTCAATAAGAAACATTACCGGCTGATTCGCTGAAGGCTTTGGCACAGGCCTCAATGACCGCCGGAATTTTTATTTCTGCGACACGATCACCTGTCTCCGGGGTTAATCCCCACTCCCGATGCTGATAGGGGAATCCGGGTTCGCCGGCTGGGCCGATCAGCATGACCACCCGTTTTTGCATGGCCACCGCCAGGTGCAATAATCCGGTGACGCCTCCGATGGTGACGGTGGAAAGCTTGACCAATCCGGCTGAGACCAGCAATGGATTGCCGGCGGCAATGCAATGGCCCGCAGCGCGGGCCGGTTCCAACGCGGCAAGATCGCCCCTTCCGCCGCCGAAGATCACCTGTACCCCCCGCTCGCGCCAATAGGCGGCCAGCTTCAAGTAATTTTCCAGCGGCCAGTTTTTCTGCGGCGAACTGGTAAAGGCCTGGATGAACAAGGTCTGGCGCTTTGGATCCAGCTGGTTGGCGATGAAAACCCGCCGGGCAGCGTCAAGGACATCGGCGGGCAGGATATATTCATTGCCGGTGTGGTTGACGTTCAAGCCGCATTGTTTGAGTAATGAAAGATTCCAATCGGCGATCAGGAGGTGGTCGCTGCGCACGATGCCTTTGGTGTAAGCCCAGGAGCGGCCTTTGCCATAGACGCTGCCCCAGCGATGCGGCGCGCCAGTCCACCATGACAGCCATGCCGTTTCGCCATAGCCTTGAAAATCCACGACCAGGTCAAACTTTCCGGTGCGCAGACGCTGCAACAGTCCGAAAAAGGCGACGCCCATTTTCAATGGGTTGCCGCTGCGCAACGCGGTGCGGTCAAGCGCGATAACTTCCTTTACTTCACGGAAGCCCTGCAATAACTGCGCATTTTCGGACGAAGTGAGAAAGGTGATTTTGGCAGTTGGAAAATTTTCGCGCACGGCGTGCACGGCGGGCAGCGTGAGGATGACATCGCCGATGGATTTGAGGCGGATGAGGAGGACGCTTTTCATCAATGCAGTGGAGGCCACGTCGGTGGTTGCATACGATGCCAGTGATGGCGCTTGACCAGTTTCCAGCGGCCAAACAGGCGACCGAAGGAGAAACCCTTCCGGCCGGCTTGCGCCACAGGAGTGATCCTGGTGGTGAAAATCTTTTCAAAAAAATCGAGAATTCGTTCCTGATCAAAAAATTTGTTCGGTTGATCGTTATAAAAATAGGGTTCGCGAACATATTGCAGGTATTTGGAGTCGTCCTTGTCCAACTCGATGATTTTTTCGATGAGGGCCTCGTCGCTGGGGAAGTCAGCGCGGTTGAGAAAACTGCGGGGGTTGAAATGCTCGTTGATGTCCGGGTCACCCCAGTAGATGGGGAGGCAACGGGCGACCATGGGCTCGAAAATTTTCTCCGTGGTGTAACCGGGCAGAGAACGGTTTTCCCAGGCGATGTTGAATTTGTACGGGCGCAGGAACTCGATTTTCCTGCCAGGACCATAGGGGATGTGCCCGCCGATGTTATTGAACATGCGGCCGCCAGAATCCACCCGCTTGTACTTTGAAAGTTTTCGGAAAAAATCGACCCGGTTGTGGTTTTTCCTCCGGTTATAATTGCCCACGACAAAAGCGCAGAACTTTGTCTTGGAGGCCATGATTTTTTCCACGTCATCGTGTTGCTTGACAATAGATTCGTCAGGCCCGGCCCAGGGGACATAAAGCGGGAGAAGGAGATGGCGGGGATCATCCATCCTGATGCAGCTGATCGAGTAGTCGCATGCGCGGTAATCGGGTTTGTCCGATTCGCCGGTATAAAAAATTCTCACGCAGGAGTGCAGGCGGTGTTCATGCCCCGCGCAGTTGTAAATCAGGAAATCGGGCCGATCACATATTTCCACATCAAAACGCCGGGAAAGGACATTGAACAGGAAATTATCGTTCTTTTTGAACTCCTCGTAAAAATCGCAGAAATCTATGCGAATTTTTCTTTTGGTGAACGGCATGTTTTGTGGCCTTGATTCTGTGAAAAGAACGAGAACCAATCAAGTTGTTTGCACATTCAGCAGGCCGGGAAATCGAAGACGGCCTTACGGATGTTTAAATGCCGAAATCAGGACACGCCGAAATTCTGATCGGCTGGATTTTGCCGCGAAGGCCGCGGCCGCGGCACGCCAACGGCTCAATTCGTCATCAGTGGCAAGAGTGGTGGAGAGGATGGCTTTGAGCAGTTCAGCAGCACTGCCGGATTTGAACAACAGTCCGAGGCGAAATTCGCGGACAAGCCGTCCAACCAATTCTTCATCGGATGCGATCACCATTTTGCCGGCGCCGGCCGCGCGTGAAAGAACGGCGCTGTTTCCGAAATGTTTGATGTACGGCAGCAGGACAACATCGCTGGCGGCGAACAGCAATTTCTCCTCTTCTTCAAAGATGTAACGACTAATGACGAGGGCGCGGCCCTCGTGGACCAGCGTTTCCAATCCCATTTTTATCTCGGAGTCTTTAGCTTGCTGCCCGGCACAAAGGAGGAACGCTGCGTTGTCTTTTGGCAGTCGCAGAAATGCTTCGATGGCCAGATGTAATCCCTTGCGCCGGTATGCGCCGCCGTAAAATAAAAAAACTTTCCTGCCGGAGGGGATGTCAAAGTGTTCGCGGGCAGGCCCCGCTTCCGCAAAAAAATTGTCCGGGCACGGGTCGGGCAGGGCGAAGACCGGTGTTTGCGGAAACCGCGCCCGGCATTCTTTATAAATCCAATCATCAAGAAATAAAATATGCCTGAGCCATCCGCCCCGCATGAGCCGCGCAAAACCTGAATATTTAAGCCATTCGTTTGGAGAGAATCCACGGTGTGCCAGAAATCTCGGGCGCACATAAATTCCACCCATTTTCCCGCGCAGCAAGGCCGGGGGCATCCGTCCTATCGCAGCCTGGCGCAAAAGGGGAGACGCGATTTCATCAAAGGTGTTGAGAAACACCTGCTCTGCTTCGGATCTTTCAAAACAATTCGCCACCGATAAAACGCCGTCTCCGCCTCTCTTTTGCCCGGATTCGTCATAGACGGGAAGAACGCGAACCTGTTGCAATAATGGACCCAGGCGCTGTTGCACTCGCTCGTATGAACCGGGCCGCATATCCACCGCCAAAGTCAATGGCCGGCCCGCGGCCAGCAAATCTTCAGTGACGAATTTGAGCCACACAAGATGGTGTCCTTCGATGCGCGGTTCATAGAGCAGAATGCGGCCGGAATGATTGGAATGGGCGCCGGTCATTCAATTCGTTTAGACAATTGTAATTCGCGCACCTTTGCGTAGCGCAGAAAAGTATAAAAGGCTCCCAGCCACGCAATGCTAAAACCCTGCCATCCATCAAGAAAACCCAGTCGCAAAAAATAACCGCGAACAAAGCGCCACAGGGGCCTGAACCACAAGGTGGCCAGTCCCACTTGCAGGCCGGCATCGGATTTTTGCCGGGCAAAAATGTCGGTGTACGAAATCGTTTTGCGAACCAGATGGTTTAGGTCCTCCATGCTGTGATGGAGCAGGTCGCCTTTCAATCTGCCGATATTGCCATTAACAACCAATTGGGCATGAGGGTCAATGCCACCCCATTCAGCGCTGCCCCGCCGCCAAAGACGGATCTGGCGATCCGGATACCAATCGCCATGGCGGATCCAGCGTCCGCCATAAGAGGTGCAGCGCGGAAAATTGAACGCGGCAAAATTCAGCAATTTTTCCGGTTGGGCGAACAGTTCGTGGATCTCTTTTTTTAATGGGGGGGAAATCACCTCATCGGCATCCAAACCCAGGATCCATTGCTGGCCGGCTTTTTGAGCGGCGGAATTTTTTTGAGCCATGAAACCTTTCCAAGGCTCGCGAAAGACTTTGGCTCCGTATTCAGAGGCGATTTCGTCAGTGCCATCGCCCACGTCGTCGTTAAGGACCAGAATGATTTCCGCGACCCAACCGGTGATGCTGTCGAGGGCGCGGCGGATGCGGTGCGCCTCGCTATTGGCGATCAGGCATACGGAAATGGGCAGGGGAGTTTCAGCCATGACGGCAACCCTGTTAGTATATTGATTTGTCTGCGGGCATAAAGTGATTTTAGCTGCCATTCAGGAATGAACCCGCGGCTTCGACCAAATCGGCGGTGGACACGTTGCCCAGGAAATTATCGCCCGGGAGGTTGGCGCCAACAATGGCGCGGCATTTTTCACCCGGTGGAACCCAGGCTTTAATACTGGGGTTTGGCCAAAACCAGGAAACCGTCCGCGCGCCGGTCATGAGGGCCAGGGGCAGGGTGCCGGTGTCCCCGCAAAAATGCAGGGCACTATGGCCGATGACCGCTGACAACTGGACCAGGGACAAGTTGCCGGGAAATTGACGCCAGGGAGTGACCGGCAGGAGAGGGAGGAGCGCCTTCATTTTTTCGAGCTCACGGCCGGTCGGTGCGCAAGAGAACACCCATCGTTTGTCCGGGTACTGTGCGGCTAGCGCACCGATGAGTTTGGCAAGCTGTTGCGGCGGCAATTCCTTGCGGTCGGCAGTGGTGAACGGACTTACATGGAAATAGGTTCCGGTATCGGATGCGGAGATATCGGCGGCGTGCAGATTTTCTGGTGTGATCTCAATATGAAATTCCGGAGAACTGAAGGGGAAGCCGGCTTTTTCCAGGCAGCGGCAACGTTGCCAGTAGAGCGGTTCCTGGTCGAAAGGATAGTGAATACGATCGGTGAACATGTGTTTCCAGAACGGCGGGCCGCCATCATCGGGAGTCCGGCCCAGGCGTTCGTGCGCGCCGCTCAAAAAGGAGAGCCAGCTTGAGCGGTCGGAGCCGTTGAGATTGATGAGCACGTCAAATTTCTCGCGGCGCAAACGGGCAACCATTTCAATATTTTCGCGCAGGGTCGCATGACGGGGATAGCGCATATAGCCCCAAACGCGATCCACCCACGGCACACAATCCATGAGCGAGACGACGTGAGAGGCTACGGCCGCGTGCAATTTTGCATTGGGATAGGCCTGGCGCACCATCCACAAGGCCGGAAGAAGATGGACGGTATCCCCGAGAAAGCCGAGGTCCAGCACCATGACTTTTTTGGCGTCGCGCGTCCGCGCGAGAAAATTTCCAGATGTATTATCTTTCATGCCTGGGCAGATATTTTTTGGCCAGCCTTTCCAATATGGGCGGCAATCCTGGAACGTTCACTTCATTGGCCTTTCGATGCATCACGATGTTTCGCGCGCCGGAGGATCAAATTGATTTTCCGAAAAGGAAGGCCCAAATATATCTTTCTGAACAACTCGAGCCGTTCGAGCCAAAAAGTCATCCGGAACGGTTGCTCACCGGGGATATACCAATTATTCAACGTCGTTCGTTTTACCAGGCGGTAGCCCCGCTGCTTCAGAAAACGGTGCTTGTCCAGGTTGCGGACGCCATCTTCGATCAAAATCAGCGAGGGCCGGTATTTCTCAAAATTTAATCCGCGCATCACTTCGATTTCGTGGCCCTCGACATCGATGGATAAAAAATCGATTGCATCCACCCGCGCCTCGTCCAGCACTTTGTCCAGTGTGGTGATTTTGACGCGCTCGGTCCGAGCAAATTGCACATCATGCGAATCGATTTGCTTTTCCAATGTGGAAAGGCCGTCTTGCGTGCCGATATGCAAAGTGGCTTCGCCTTCCTTTCCAGGGGCGCTACAGGCAACCTGAAAGACTTGCGCATTTTTTCGGGCGGGCCGCAATTTTTCGCACAAAGCAGACTGGGGTTCCACCAGGATTCCGCGCCAGCCGTTTTGTTCGAGCAACCAGGTCTGGGAGCCGGAATGCGGGTCGTTGGCGCCGACTTCGATGAAAAACCCCTCCCGTTTCCGGCCGAAAAACTCCCATATCAACTGTTTCTCTATGATGTCTTCCAAAACCGGCGATTTAATTTTGAGAATCATCCCGGCGGCAGCATAATTCAACGGAAGACAGGCTTGCAATTCATTTGGCAGGGATTGACTTGGTTCGCCTGACGATGGCAAGTTAATCCTAATGGCGCCATGAAGCCGGCAGGCAAGGCCATAAATTATTCGGCGGTCAGGTTGCTGCGATTTTACATCAAGACATGAAAGTCAGTGTCCTAGTACCAGTATACAACGGGGAACTGCATTTGGCCGAATGTTTAGATTCCATTCTGGCGCAGAATTTTCGCGATCTCGAAATTCTTATCGCCGATGACGGATCCAGCGACGATTCTCCAGGCATTATTCAGAGCTACGCGGCCCGCGATGCCCGCATCCGCTGGTGGAGGAATTCCCCCAATCTGGGCATGGTCAGGAATTTTGACGCGTGTATTCGCGAGGCCCGGGGCGAATACATCAAATTTGTCCTCCAGGATGACAAATTGTTTTCCGCCTCGGCAATCCAGCGAATGGCAGAGGCATTGGATAATCATTCGTCGGCCGTGTTGGTTGGTTCCCGGCAACACATCACTGGCGCAAAAACAAAGCCACTCATCTTTTCCAAAAAATCCCGGATGTATAACGGCAAAGAAATGGTCGTCGCCTGCCTGGAACAAAACAGCAATCTTATCGGCCAGCCCACGCTGACGATGTTTCGCAAGAGCGCGTACAAGCAGCCGCTGGACAGCCGATTTATAGGCCATCTGGATTTTGCCTTATGGTTCCAGCTTTTGGAGCACGGTGATTTTTTTTATCTAACGGACGCATTGGGAACCTGGCGGGTCCATGAAGACCAGCAAACGGCCAAATTTGAAAAGAACGGGGCGTCAAACCACGAGCACCTGTTGTTCGTGGAGGCTTACTATGCCAGGCCGTGGCTGCAGGAAATGGCCACGGACAGGATGTTGTTTGCCCAGATTTATTATCTGCGGAAACATTATGGCGCAGATGCCGATCATCTTACCACGGCCATGATGTCGCAACTTTCGCCGCGCCGCTATGCGTGGCAATGGTTGAAGCATAAGATTTCGCACCCGATGCAAAAACTTGCGAGGAAATTCCATCGTGAATGAATTGCGGTACTTTTAAAATGCCGGACATGCATGGGCAACGTATTCAACACAACATCAAATGCGATTAAAATTGACTTAACTATTAAGCCCGTTGAACACTCACAATCATGTCGCTGCAAGCCTGCATCCGGCAGAAGCTCGATCAATGGCAAAGGTTGAGACGCCAGGTGAAAAGTAAACTTTGAAATCAGCCATGACGAAACCCGATTCTGTTCCGAACATTCTTATTTCTGTTGCAGCAGGTTACCGCGAAGAGCAAATCCGTCCGTTTCTCGCTTCGCTCCAATATTATGCCCCGGGCACTTCGCTACGGCTGATTGTAGGGAAACCGAATCTGGAATTTGAGGACGCGGTGCGGGCCTGGTTTCCAACCTGTTCGTTTCATCTGTTGCCGCCGTCGCCTCTGCGTGATTTAACCATGAAGCGAAAATGGGCCCGTTCTGTCTTCAAACGTGTGGCCCGGTGGTCGCGTTCGCCTGGTTTGGCGTCACGACTGCACAAGATTGATTGCGTGCGGCATATCGCCATTCGTGATTTGCTGAAATTGTGGGGGCTCAAACAGGCGAATCTTGTGCTTTGTGATTCGCGGGATTTGGTGTTTCAGGGGGATCCATTTGCCGGTGATTGGCCGGCATTGTGGACTTGTGAGGAAGATAAACTTATGGGGGATTGCAGGGTAAACTCTTTTTGGTTCAAACGATCTTTTGGAGAAGCTGCGCTGGTAAAGGCGCGGGGCTGGACAGTTGTCTGTGCCGGGGTCATGGGCGGACAAGTTGAACCATTGTCCCGATATCTGGAATCTTCAACCAAAATTATAGAACAATTGAGTCCAGACATGCCGTTGGCTGACAGTGACCAGGGAATCCATAACTATTTGGTGCGGGAAAGGACTGATTTGGGTTTTACCGTTTTGCCAAACGGTTGCTGGTTGGCGGCAAATTTGGGCCACACGCGGCCGGAGGATCTGAATATCAGGAACGGCCTGGCCTATGTGCGCAATGGCACAGAGGCGCCTGCCATCCTGCATCACTATGACCGCCATCCGCAATTGATTGCGGCAGTTCGCTCGCGTTGGGCCAAGGCTACGCCTGTATTTCATTAGCCATTGCACCAGCCGGTGCAATCCGGTCAACTCTGCCAAACAAAACGCTCGCTTTTCTCCTTTGACCGTCAACAATAGATTGCCAGCCGATGATAAAATTTCTTTTCAGCGTTTGGAGCCTGGCCAGCCCCTATCGGATGCGATTGTTCCTCGGGGTGCTCACCGGCATCTTGAGCGGACTGGTATCACCGCTATTGATTGGGACCATCATGTTTGTTTACAGCGCGGTCTTCCCGGCGCATGACTCATCCGGCCAGGTGCAAATGCCGATGCGCATGCCCGGTTTCATGCAAAATTGGTTTGAGTCCGCGAGCAACACCCTCCAAAACGGCGCGCGAACCCATCCCTGGCCATGGCCGGTGACGATCACGATCTCGGCGTTGGTGGCCGCCATTCCGCTCATCATGCTGGTCCGGGGATTTTTTGGTTATTTGAACACCTATTTTCTGCAATGGGTCGCGAGCCGCACGGTTGCGGACCTGCGCGTCCGGCTCTTTCGGCATTTGCTGGATCTCTCCGCCGGTTTCTACAACGAAAATGCTTCCGGCCAGCTCATTTCGCGCGTGGTGAATGACACCGGCATGTTGCAAGTCATCTTGAATCAAGCCACCACCATCATCGTTCGCGATCCGGTCACCCTGGTGAGCTTGCTCGCCTTCCTGTTGTGGGAACAACCGAAGCTGACGCTCATCACCATCGTCTTCCTGCCGTTATGCATCATTCCCATTGCCATCTTCAGCCGGAAAATCCGCCATTCCAGCCGTGAAATGCAGGCCCAATCTGCCGACCTGACGCAAACGATGACCGAAGCCTTCACCGG
>Ga0206805_1122_pt3 | contig 10508 bp, 7 predicted proteins | sample Alteio_BWOrgCont_59_FD_152890 | JGI IMG/M metagenome (GOLD analysis project Ga0206805, IMG submission 152890) | Enriched cells from forest soil in Barre Woods Harvard Forest LTER site, Petersham, Massachusetts, United States -... | ecosystem: Environmental > Terrestrial > Soil > Temperate forest > O... | reverse complement strand
GTGCTGCGGGGCGGCCGCGCGAAGACCAATTACGACGCGGAGAGCATCCGGGCGGCAGAGGAAAAATTGATTTCCGAGAAATTGCCGGCGGTGCTGATGGTGGATTGCAGCCATGCCAATTCAGGAAAACAACACGAACGGCAGGAAGACGTCTGGCATAGCGTCATCGAGCAGCGTGTCGAGGGCACACGCTCGCTGATCGGCTTGATGGTGGAGAGCAATCTTTTGGAAGGCAGCCAGCCGATGCGGCAGAGCTTGAAGGAGCTGCGTTACGGCGTGAGCATCACGGATTCGTGTATCGGCTGGGAAACCACCGAGCGGATGCTGCGCTGGGGATACGGCGCGTTGGAAAAAATCATTCCAGCCAAAGTTTCCGCGGCTTGATATGAGCAGCGCCGGTTACGACCCGATCCGGCCGTGGTTCCTCGCGGGAGAGTCCCTGGGTGAGTTCATCGGCATGCGTTTCGCCCGCATTCCCCCGGGAAAATCCGAGCCGGACTGGATTTACATCCGCCATTGCGACTACGACGGCATCGGCGCCATCAAAAAAATGTTCACGGAACGGGGCGGCACGGTGGGGGAACTGCCTCAAGCACGTCATCCCGCCAAACCGTCATTCGGTTCTCTTTTCAAACTGTTGAAGATGCGGATGCAGCCACGCCAGCGGTTGAAATGGAAGGACCTGGGAAAGAGCAGAAAGATGAGCAGCCCTCCGCAACCTGCGCCGGCGGCCGCATGGCACGTCTTCAGTGAAGCCGAGACGCTGCGGATGCGAAAAATCAGCAACGCGGCCGGGGTGACGGTGAATTCGTTCTTACTGGAGCAATTGAGCGTCATCATACGCCCCTCGCTGGAAGAAGGATCGGCGGCGGCCATCCCCTGGATGATTCCGGTCAATTTGCGCGGCCGGGTGACGTCTTCCGGTGAATTGGCCAATCATACCAGTTACTTGAGCGTGACGGTGCATCCGACCGATTCGTTGCGTGAGATCCATCAAAGCACACAGGCGGCGATGGATCGTGAGGAACATTGCACGAACTGGTTCGCGTACGGCCTGGGGAAGTATCTGCCGCATGAATTGAAGAAATTTATCATCGCAAAAGAGCTGGGGACATCGCAATGGAACCTGGGCGCGTTCTCAAATCTTGGCGCGTGGGATTCGGAAAAGAAAATCACCTCGCCGGATTGCGTGGGGGACTGGCTGGTGGCCCCGCCGGTGTTGCGCTTTCAACAGGTGGGCGCGGGCTGCATCACGTTCCAAAACCGCCTGAGCCTGCTGATCCAGGCGCATCCGGAATTGACGATCGATGCCGCCGTTTGCCGGACATGGATGCAGAACTGGGTGAAAGCGATTCAAATGGAGTTGGCCAAACCCGACACCAACCGCATTTCCGCAACCGGCCCGGCTTAAAATTTGTACGTCGCCGAGAGGTTCACGGCTTTATTGAAAGTCGTGTATTTTCCATCGGCGGTTTGACCATATTGCGTGGGGCTTCCTGAGACCGTGCGCTGGCCATAGGCAAATTGGAATGACGCCGCCCAATCCCAACGTTTGCCATGGTGGCCAACACCGACGCCGCCGAGGTTTAGATTGGAGTCGGGGATGATCGGATTGAAAGTAGCCGAAGGACTGGAATTTTCACTGTACTCGTAGCCGACGCTGGCGAAATAGCCGCCCCCGAGTTGGCGAGTGGCGCCGAATTCATAGATGAAGCTGTTTTGGTAATCGAGGTTCAATGTTTGGGACGCGAAAGGGGTATTCAAAGTGAGGCTTTTGACTTCGCTCCATTTAGTCCAATCCAGGTCGAATTCAAAATTCCAATTTGGAGTTGGGCGGAAGGAAAGGCCGCCGGTGATAAATTCAGGGAAAGGAATAACAGGGCTGGCACTGGCTTTGGGAAGAGGTATTGGAGTGTTTTGGCCGGTCGAACCATCATATTTTATTTTTGTGCTGGAACGGTAGTTGAGGCCAAAGGACCACTTCGGGTCCGGTTGAAAAAGCAAACCGGCGTTGTAACCCACATCCCAACCGGCACCATTAAAATTGATACGGTCGCTATTAAATGGAGTAGGAACGGCTGTCTGCAAGGACGCCTGGGAGTAATTAAAATTCGGTCCGATGCCGACGGAAAACATTTTGGAAATCCGCCACGCGACGACGGGGTTCATGCAGAGGTATTCGACGTTGCCTTGCTCGGCAATGGTATTGAACGGCGTATTGTTTCCCCAATTGAGGGACAACCCATAAGGAGCATAGACGCCAAAGCCAACGGAAAGCGGGACATTCGTGAAAGTATCGACGTAATAGAGTTGGGGTACGGGTTGGAGAGTGGTGTCGGTTTTCGCGCTTCCGGCCGGTGAAGAATAGGTGGTATCGGCGGAGATGGCATAAATTCCCGCGCTGATCTGCTGTCCCTGCAATTGGGTGATGCCCGCGGGATTATAGTAAATGGCGGACGGATCATCGGCGGTGGCGGTAAAGGCATCGCCACGCGCGATGGCTTCCGGGTCCTGGTTGGGCAGCCGAAAGGCATTGGCCCAAAGGGGTTCAGCGGACAAAGCAAGCGCGGCGGCCACCGCAAAAGCATTGGTGAGGGCACGTCCGGCGATCTTCTTATCTGGATTTTTATTCATAAAAAAAAATAATTTATCCGTCTTTTTCGCGCTTTTCACAAAACAAAGCCACGCCCTTATTCGTGACACTAATGTCAAATGTTTTGACAAACACGCATAGATTGCTGATTTACACCGGATTCATTTCACCGGGCGTGCACAGCAAAGCAACGACAATGCCAGCCCATGAGTGAAACGTTTCGCAAAAAGAGTTAGCAAACTTCCAGGGGGACAACAATCCCTTTGTTTTGGCGTGGAAAATGTTCCATTGTAATAGCAATGAAGCAGGTATTAACAGGCAATCGCCATGGCTCTGGCAGTCAGACGAGGAAAACTGCCCCGGCGCCCTCGTCCGTGCCCGTTGATAACGAGGTGACGTTCCAGACGGCCGAGCGCGTGAAACTGCGCGGCAGCCTTTCACGGGTGACGCGACACCTGGCGGTTTTTGAGCTGTTTACCCCGGTGATGACGCCGCGTTTTTCCGAGGTGTTGGGCGATTTCAGCATCGTGCTGCAATCGCGCAAGGTCTATTCCGGCCGCGCGGTGATCTCCAAAGTGATGGAGACGGGGACAAAAATCATTTGCGAGGCGAGGCTTGAGGAGGCGCATTGGAAGGACATTGATTTTTTGTTGTTGGCGCAGGACCACCGGCGGATCGAAAAAGAGTTTCAAAGTTTCCTGCGGGGATGGGAACTGGTTTATCACCTGGAGCCGGAGTTCAAAGTGGTCGTCGCCGACCTGCAAACATTTTTTGACGACCTGCGTTTATGGCTGGACAAGTTGGAACTGGAGATCCGGAATTTTGCGCAACCCCTGCGGAGACAGCTTGAAACGGAGATCATCGAAAAGCTGACCCAGCCGATCTGCGATATCTTTGACACCTTCGTCGTCCGTTTTGAATCCATCGTGGTCAAATTGGACGAGGAAAAGCACCCGGTCCACCGGTCGTACTTTCGCCGGCAACTGCATTCGTTCATCCTGACTTCGCCCTTTGCGCAGCGCGCATATCACAAGCCGCTGGGGTATGCCGGGGATTATAAAATGATCGAGATGATGACGGATTCGCCGTATCAGGGCGAAACGTTGTTCGCCAAAGTGGTGAACGTCTGGCTGCTGGGGCAATTGCTGGTGCGGGCGCACCTGAACCGCATTGCCCGGCTGGAACAAAAGATCACTGAGGAGACCTTGCGCGCGCGAAGCAGGGAACGGCAGGCAAAAATCCTTAATATCGGTTGCGGGCCTGCTTGTGAAGTCAGCCATTTTCTTGAGACCCAACATATCTACGGGTATGCGGATTTCACGCTGCTTGATTTCAACGAGGAGACCTTGAACGACCTCCGGCAGAAATTGACCGGCATCAACCGGACCCTGGATGAGCCGGCATCGTTTTCTTTCATCAAAAAATCTGTGACACAAATCATCAAGGACCGCGGAGAATCCTTGAAGCTTCCGAATGGGGAAGCTTATGATTATATCTATTGCGCGGGTCTTTTTGATTATTTATCCGACAATGTTTGCAAACAATTGATGAATATTTTTTATCAATTGCTTGCTCCGGAGGGGTTGCTGATGGTGACGAATGCCGCGGACGACCGCCAGAGTTCAAAACCCTTCCGCTATTCGATGGATTATATGCTGGATTGGAATCTGCTCTATCGTGACCGGGAGGAGTTGGCGTCCATTGCGCCGGATGAAGCGGATGCCGGCGCGGTAAAGGTGATCATCGAAGACACTGGAACCAATATGTTTCTTGAGGTCAGAAAGCAAAAAAATGGCTGATTACTCGACCAATACCAAAGAGATCCATGATGCGTTCGCGGAATATGATCGCAAGGCGATTTTCACGAACGTGATCATCGGATGTTTTATTGGGATCGTTTTGTCGCCCTCGGGAAGTTTGTTGGATTATTACCTGTATCGCCCCCAGTTTTTCTACTTTTTGAAATTGCGCCTTTTATGTTCGCTGCTCATCGCGCTTTTTATGTCCGTCGTGGTGACTCCGTTTGGCCGAAAACACCCGCGGCCCCTGGGGGTGGTCCTGGCCTTTTTCCCGGCGGGATTCCTTGCCTGGATGGTTTACGCCGCGGATGGCACGAACTGTTCCTATTATGCCGGAATCAACCTGGTGCTGTTGGTCATCGGCTATGTCCTGCATTGGACGGTGACTGAAAGTTTGGTCGTCGTGAGCGGCTCGATTTTGATGTATGTCCTGGCCTGTTTTTTTCACGGCGACGTCTCGCAGATCAAACTGTTAAACAATTTATACTTTCTGTCCCTGACGGGCCTGATCATCACGGTGGGAAGTTATTTTCACAGCAAAACCCGTTTCCGCGAATTCGCCTTTCGCTATCAGCTTGATCAAAACAAGCGTGAGCTGGAGGAGACCAACCGCAAACTTGTTGAGCTGGACCATCTGAAGAGCCGTTTTTTTGCCAACATCAGCCATGAAATGCGCACGCCCCTCACGTTGCTGCTCGGCCCGCTGGAAACATTGATGCAGCGTTTTGCGAAGTCCATCGATGAAGATTCGCGGGATTTGCTGGATACCATGCACGCCAATGGCATGAGGCTTCTGAAGCTGATCAATGATCTCCTCGACCTCATCCGCATGGAGGCCGGGCGCATGGACATCAAAAGCAACCCCCTGGTGGTGGCCGATTTCATCAAGGGCCTGGCGAGCGCCGTCAGGCAGCTCGCCCAAAACAAGCAGATTACCTTTGAGGTCCAGGTGGACCCGCAATTGACCGCGATCCTTGCCGACCGCGATAAACTTGAAAAAATTTTGCTCAATCTGCTGTTCAACTCCCTCAAATTCACCCCGGAAGGCGGCAAGGTCTGGTTGCGGGCGGAAAAGGAAGGCGAAAATTTTGTGCTGGTCGTGGGCGATACGGGCATCGGCATTGCGGAAAAGAATCTGCCTTTTGTTTTCGACCGTTTCTGGCAGGCGGACAGTTCGTCACGCCGGAAACACGCCGGGGTCGGCATCGGCCTGGCCCTGGTGAAGGAGCTGACCGAAATGATGCGCGGCAGCGTGGAGGCCCAAAGCGTAGAAGGCAAAGGCACTACTTTCACGGTGCGGCTGCCCTATCATCAGACCCAAATGCCGGAAAAGGAACAAGATCCCGATCGCTTGTCCCCGGAGAATGCCGACGAGTCCGAAGAATGGCTGGCGGGTTTGTACCGGCGGGCGGAATTATTTCCGACCGCGACCCATGCGAGAGCCAAAACAGCATTGGGAGATCTGGGCGGGCGGCGCGCCGTCGTGCTGCTGGCCGACGATGAGCCGGATATGCGCCGCTATCTGAAATCTGAATTGGACGCCGATTACAATGTGGTGGAAGCGGTGGACGGCATCGACGCGTTTGATAAAGCGTCCCAATTGCTGCCGGACATCATTTTGCTCGATATGATGATGCCGCAAATGGATGGCCTGGATGTTTGCCGCGAATTGCGCAAGCGCGAAGCGACATTGAACATCCCCATCATTTTGCTCACGGCGCGAGCGGACGAAGAGACAAAATTCGACGCGCTGGAGATCGGGGCGAATGATTTTCTGGCCAAGCCGTTTTCATCCACCGAATTGCAGGCGCGCATCAAAAACCTCATCGAATCGCACCATTACCAGCGCAAATTGTCGAAGCAAAACGTCGCCCTCACCTCGGCGATCGAGCAGATCAAGGAAACCGAAATGCAATTGGTGCAGTCGGAGAAGCTGGCATCGCTTGGGCGGATGAGCGCGGGAATCATCCATGAAATCAATAATCCGCTGAACTACACGTTGACGGGACTGTTTGCCCTGCGAAATAAAGGCAAGCTGCTCCCGGCGGAATATCGCGTCGAATACAACGAAATTCTTAACGACGTGGAAGAGGGCATCAAACGGGTGCGCAACATCGTTTCCGACCTGCGCACGTTCACGCACCCGGGGGGCGGCGGCGGCGGAATGGTGGAAGTGGATGACGCGGTGGAAGCCGCCCTTCGATTTTTGTCTGGCGAATGGAGGGGAAGGGTCCATATTGAAAAAAATCTCCCCACGCCTTTGATGGTCTGGGGGAACCGGAACAAACTGGTCCATGTGCTGGTCAACCTATTGCAGAACTCGATCGATGCGCTGGCGGACAAAAGATTTGAAAGGTCTGAGCGCCGGACGATCTGGATCGAAGGACAGGCGAAAGAGGACAGCAATGTGATCGTGGTACGCGACAATGGCCCGGGCATAGACCCGCAGGTGCTGGACAAGATCTTTGACCCGTTTTTTACGACGAAGGAAGTCGGCAAAGGGATGGGGCTGGGCTTGAGCATTTGCTACCGGATATTGCAGGGGTATGGCGGGAGTATTTCCGCGAAGAGCGAACGCGGGAAAAATTGCGAGTTTATCATTGAATTGCCGGCCAAAGAAAGGGCGGCGGAACCGGAGACACTGGATGAACAATTTTTACGATTATAAAAAATTCGGGATCCTCTACGTGGACGACGAGGAGAAGTCGCTGTTGAACTTTTCACGCGCCTTCGGCGGGGAATTCCACGTTTTCACCGCCTCCTCGGCGCAAGCCGGGTTTTCGCTCCTGCAGAAGCACGCCGATGAGATCGGCCTGTTGATGACCGACCAACGGATGCCGGGTGAAAAAGGCGTCTGGCTTTTGGAAAAGGCGCGGCAATTCCGCCCGAACATCCTGCGGATACTGGTGACGGCATACGCGGACATGGAGGCGGCGATCGCCGCCGTCAACAGCGGCGCAATCTACAAGTACGTCACCAAACCCTGGGACCCGCCGCAATTGGAATTGACGCTGCGGCAGGGGTTGGAATTTTTCATGGTGCAAAGCGAGCGCGACCAATTGCTGCGCGAGAAAATGTCCGTGCTGCGCAATATGATGATCGCCGACCGCATCGTCAGCCTGGGGTTGCTCGCCGCCGGTCTCAGCCACCAGATCCGCAATTCGCTCGTCGCCGTAAAGACCTTTCTCGACCTCGCCCCCAAAAAAATGGCCGAGGAGCGCGCCAATACCAACGGCCTGCGCAATCCGGATTTTTGGAAGGACTACCACTCGAACGTCCAGTCCCAGATTGAAAAGATCAACAGTTTGTTGAAGGACCTGTGGGTGGCCTCGGAAAATCCCTCCACGCCGTTTGCCGACGAAATTTCATTGCGGGAAGTCGTCGCCGAAAGCGTGGAAAGTTTTCGGGAACAGTTCACGGGAAGACGGATCGGGGTGGAGATGGATATTCCCGAGTCACTGCCGAAAATGAAGGTGGACAAGCCCAAATTCCAGCGCCTGTTCAGCCTGATTTTTAAGGAGGAGATCGCCACTCTGCCGGCCGGATGCAAAATTTCAATCGCGGCTGAGTTGCAGGGCGGCGCCAAACCTGAAATCTTCACACGGATCAGCGACAACGGTCCGGGCCTGCCGCCGGATGCGCTGCGCGTCGTGTTCGATCCCTTCGTCGTCCGTGAATCGGTGCCCAGTGAATATGGCATCAACCTGATGGCCTGCTTTTTTATTGTGCATCATCATGGTGGAACGATTGACGCGAAGAGTTTGCCCGGACGCGGAACGACCTTCACGATACGATTGCCGCTGCATCCCGACCGGACGCCGGTAGAAATGCCCGGCGACAACGATTATCTCCAAAAGGCGCTGCTGAACGACGAGCTCTGGACGAAATTGACCTCGGGCGGTTAAATTACCCGGAGCCTCCCTCTCCGCGGGAGAAAGAACTGCGCCGGGCATCCACCCAAATCCGGACGCTACCCGTTTTCAACAAAACTTGCCGAGTCCGCGCCGGGCCGAATACTCTGGGGGGGTGCGGTTGCTCGACCGATATCTGTTCCGTGAATTGCTTGCGCCCCTGGCTTTTTGCCTGGGTGGATTTCTCATTTTTTTTATTTCGTGGGATCTCTTCAATGATTTAGACAAGTTGCAGCAGGCAAAATTGCATCTGTTGGACGTCATCGAATATTCCATCGCCATGACGCCGGAATTCCTGGTCACGATCCTGCCGCTCGTGTTGTTGCTGGCACTGCTTTACACGCTGACCGATCTCGCCCGGCATAATGAGATCACGGCCATGCGCGCCGCCGGCCTGAGTTTGTGGCGGATTTGCCTGCCGTATTTCATCATCGGTTCCCTGGCGGGGATCGCGCTGTTTGTGTTGAACGAATTTTGCATGCCGCGCAGCGCGGATTGGGCCGACCGGATTTTGAATCGTTATGTTTCCCACATGGTGGCCGGGCCGGAAAAGGAGGGCTTTCAAGACGACCGGGCGGATCGGAAATGGATTTTTGACCGATTCGATTACCGGAAGGCGGAATTGATCAATGTCCAGGTCAACTGGCAGTTGCCGGATGGTTCGAGCCGGCAATTGAACGCCGATCACGCTATTTATGAGAAGGGTGTCTGGACTTTTTTCAACGTCTCGGAATACAGCCAGTATCCGCTGGGGCAAACCAATGTGCTGGCGGCGCCTGAATTCACCGAAACGCCCCGGGAGATGAAGATTGAGATCGAAATCAATAATGCGGAGAGGATCAGCTCGCACAAGATGACGATGCCGCTTCTGGACATCGTGGATTATCTGCGCCTGCGTCCCGATGCGGCGTCGCCGTGGCTGTTAACGCAATTGAATGAGCATCTTGCGGCTCCGTTCATTTGCCCGATCGTGGTGCTCATTGCGATCCCCTTCGGCGCGGTCTCGGGCCGGCGCAATCTGTTTTTCGGGGTCGCCGGCAGCATTTTTATTTGTTTTGCTTACATCGTGATCCAAAAGATCAGCATCGCCGTCGGCCAGGGCGGCCATGTGCCCGGCTGGCTGGCCGCGTGGTCGCCGAATTTTGTCTTTGCCGCCGCCGGGATTTTTTTGACGGCGCGCGTCCGATAAAACCGTGAACGACGAATTGGAAAAAACGAAGTCGCGCCATGAGCGGTTGCAGTTGCTCTACCAGGTGAGCAACGTGATCCATTCCACGCTCGAACCGCAGGAAGCGTTGCAATTGATCGTGCGGGAAGCGGTCCGCCTGATGAAGGCGACGAGCGGGTCGGTGGTGCTCATCAATCCCACGACTAATTTTCTGGAGATCCATGCCTCGGAAAACCTGCCGATGTCGGCCACGAAATTGAAATTGCGCGTCGGGGAAGGGGTCACCGGCTGGGTGGCCCGGCATGGAAAATCCGCCCGCGTGGGTGATGTCAGGCATGACGAACGTTACATCGTTGCGCGTCGCGGGGTGAAGTCGGAATTGGCGGTGCCGTTGGAGGTCAATGGCGAAGTCCGCGGAGTGATCAATGTTGACTCCGACCGCGCCAACGCCTTTAGTCCGGACGACCAGGAATTGTTGCAAGAGCTTGCCGTTCAAGGAGCTAAAGTCATCCGCAACACCTGGCTGTTCGAACAATTGCGATTAAAGGCGCGGCTGTTCGAGTCCCTGGCGGCGGTCAGCCGGGCGATCAATTCCACGTTGAACCTCGATGAAGCGTTGCGCGCCATCACGCGGGAGGCCAGCGAATTGATGCGCGCGCGCATGTGCTCGCTGATGATGTTGGATGACTCGCGCGAGTGGCTGGACCTGCGGGCCAGCCATGGCGCCGGGGCGGCTTATCTTAAAAAACCGCGATTGGGTGTGGGGGACAGTTTCCTCGGCGTGGTCGTGCGCCGGAAAAAACCGATGCAACTGGAAAACGTCCAGACTTCCAACCATTATCAAAATGTGGAGATGGCGCGGCGCGAAGGCCTGGTCTCCCTGCTCAGTGTGCCGCTGCTTTTTGCCGGTGAAACCATCGGCACGTTGAATGTTTACAGCGGGCAGCCTTATCATTTTTCAAACGAAGAAATCCGCATCCTGAGCGCCTTGGCGGAACTGTCGGCCATCGCCATCGAAAAGGCACGGCTTTACGAAC
>Ga0206805_1179_pt1 | contig 10510 bp, 8 predicted proteins | sample Alteio_BWOrgCont_59_FD_152890 | JGI IMG/M metagenome (GOLD analysis project Ga0206805, IMG submission 152890) | Enriched cells from forest soil in Barre Woods Harvard Forest LTER site, Petersham, Massachusetts, United States -... | ecosystem: Environmental > Terrestrial > Soil > Temperate forest > O... | reverse complement strand
ACTGATTCCGCCAAAAATCGCCACGGTCGCAGGCTGCAGGCGTCCCGAGGGCAGCGGACGATTTTGCGTGCGGCGCATTTTGGCATCGTACTCGCGCTCGAGCAATTGGTTGAGGGCGGCCGCTCCGGCGGCGACCAGGGCCGTTCCGGCGAGGGTGTTGAAGAACAGGATGAAATTCATCGGGCCTTCCCAGCCGATATAAAATCCGACGGCCGTGGTCAGCAACACCAGCGTGGTGAGCCGCGCCTTGACCAGATCGGAGAAAACCGCCGCCCAGCTTTTGTCAGCCGCGGCGTTGCTGGTGATGTCTGCGGAAAAATCTTTCATCATTTATTTTGCCAAATTTCCAAATGCTCCAAAAGTTTCGTTCTGCGTCACCGGCGATCTTGCCGAACGGCGAAAAGCGATGAGGCACCAAAAAGCGCCGGTCACCAGCGACAGCGCGCCGACCAGCAAATGCAAGGTGGCGACATCCGCGGCTTTGTTCGATAAAACCGTCCAGATGCCCAACCCGACCTGGGCGGTGATCAGCCCCAGCCAGAATAACGCAAAGCGTGCCAGGGGATCGCGGCTGCCCAGTTCACGCCAGGCCAGCGCGGCGCAAAGCGCGACGCAGGTGAAAATCGCCAGCGCGCACAGGCGATGGACCATCTGCAAAATCACGTCAAAAGCGGTGATGTCATTGACATTCGTCGTCTCGATGCGTTCTGCGTTATAACGCTGGATGGCCTCCGGGCTGGTGTCCGGCCAGATCTGGCCGTGGGCGAGAGGGAGATCGGAAATGGCCAGGCCGGCATGTTGTCCGCGCATCGTCGCGCCCAACATGAGCTGGACGAAAATCAAAAGCGTTGTGACCAATACCAGGGTACGCAAGTGGCGCGGGATATTCGCTTTTTGTGCGGAAATTTTCGACCAAATGCCGCTGGTAAAGAGGGCGATGGAGCACATCAGGACGAAAAATGATTGTCCCACGACACCGTGGATCACGCCGAGATGGGCATTGTTCAGGACCACGCGCAGGCCGCCAAGGATTCCCTGCACGATGACGAGCAGAAAAGCGGCGACGCCAAGCCATTTCATCCATTTGCGCGAGTCCCGGGCCAAAATCCAAACGGCGAGAATAGTGGTCATCATGCCCACGACCGAGGCCCAAAGCCGGTGGGTATGCTCGTAAAAGATGCCGCCGATCCATTTCGAAGGGGGAAAGGCGAACATATTATATCCGTAACTGTTCGGCCAATCGGGCACGGACATGCCCGCTTCATGGCTCGTGACGAGGCCGCCGGCGCCGAGCAGCAGAAAGGTGGAGATCGCCGCCAGCACCGCAAAACAGTGCAACCAGCAATTGTTGTTTTCCTTACTTCCGTTGTTCATTCACTAAACAAAAATGCAAATGCCGCGCACGGCAGCCGTTGCGCGCCTAAAACCTACTTGATCTGAAATGTAAAATTGACGGTCACGTCCTTGTCGGCGACATCCACCACCTGGGTCTGTTCGCCCAGCTTCCGGTGGTCGGCGGAGACAGTGTATTTGCCCGGCGGCACGTTCTTGATGACAAATTTTCCGTCCTTATCGCTGATTGCATAGTAGGGATTATCAAAAATGCAGGCCCAGGCGAACATCCATGGATGCACATCGCACTGGAATTTCATGAACATTTCCGCATTGGGAAAGGTGTAGGTCAAATCCGCGCCGCCGGCCATTTGAGCGTCGTTATGCTCGGGATTGCCGGCTTTGGAAGTGGTATGGACGTTATGGATGCAATTGTCCGAATTTTTCACGATCAACTGCTGGCCGGTTTGAAAGGCAAAGATTTGTGGCGAATAAAGGCAACCCTTTTGGTCTAAAACGACCGGCGGCTGGCTGGCGCCGGTGGATTTGCCGGTGATCGGCTGGCCGCTGCCGTCCTTAAGCGAAACGATCACATCCGCAAAAGCCCCATTAGCTCCCACGACATAAAAATGGGTGGTGGGAGGGGTCTGGTAGAGCGGACCGCAGGTCGCGTCATCCATGATGGGGGTGATTGAAATCTCCGCCGGCGGCGTGCCCTGGAGGGTGATGGTGCCGACGATGTCCGCTGCGCGCAAAGTCATTGAGGCGCCCAGTAAAATCATGTAAAAGGACGAACGAAAATTCATAACAAGCGAGGAAATTTACCATTGCGAAAAAGCCGGTCAAGATATTTGTGAAATTTTTCACAAGCAGGGCTTAAATCATCTCCATAATCCGCGATGGCGCCTCGTTATTTCTCAATAATGAAGCCATTGTTTTCATATGAGGATCAATATGGTTAAAGAATTTTTTGTAGCCGGCGCAGAGGTAATTCAAGCCCCATTCGCCGTCGGGCGTTTGGATGAAGCGATGTTTGGGGCATTCGCCATTGCAGGCGAAACGCACTTCGCATCGGCGGCAGAACTGCGGGAGGGTATCGGACTTGTCGTTGCCGAATTTGACCTGCTCGGGCGAGCTGACCATCGCGCCGAGACTTTGGTCCATCACATTGCCGAGTTTCCAGCGCGGATATACATAATGGTCGCAACTGTACAGGTCGCCGTTGTGCTCAATAGCCACGGCCGTGCCGCATTGCGCAGCAAAGACACAAAGAGAGGATCCCAGCCCCATCCAGTTGCCCAACGCCACGTCGAACAGTTGCACAAAGGTTTTCCCAACATCCTGGCGCACCCATTCGTCGAAGATTGCGCAAAGGAAATTTCCGTATTGTTGTGACTCAACACTCCAGGGCGTGACGGCAGAGGAGCTGCCGGCTTCGCCCGGCAACGGGGGTTCGGCAAAAGCGCTCACCGCAGCCGAAGCGCGCTCGACAAGCGGGATGAATTGCAAATATTCGCTGCCGATGCTTTTAAGGAAGCGATAGATCTCCAGCGGCTGCTGTGAATTTGCGCGATTGACGACCGTGAGCGTGTTGAAATCAACCTTGTGCTTTTTCAACAATTCCAGCCCGCACATGACTTTATCGAAGGTCGGCTGCTGGCGCTTGTCAACGCGATAGCGATCATGAAGTTCACGTGGGCCATCAATCGAGAGACCAACGAGAAATTTGTTTGCGGCGAGAAAACGGCACCATTCGTCGTCGAGCAGCGTTCCATTGGTCTGGATGGCGTTGAAAACAGTTTTGCCGCTGGAAAATCTGTTTTGGAGGGTGACGGCCATGCGAAAAAACTCCACTCCCAACAACGTCGGTTCGCCACCCTGCCACGCGAAATAGATCTCCGGCGATGGCTGGTCCTGGATATATTGCCGGACGTATTCCGCCAGCACCTCGTCGCTCATGCGCCATTGGGTCTCATCCGGATAGAGTTTTTCCTTTTCGAGATAGAAACAATATTTGCAATCAAGATTGCAGATCGGGCCGACGGGCTTGGTCAGCACGTGAAAGTTTCTCGCGGTCAAAATGGTTTCCGGCATCACGATATTTTATCGCAAGCTGATTTCGATTGCGAAATTTTTGAATCGAGTAAATCCGCGCGGCGGTTTTACAAAATATCGCGATTATCCTTCTGTTGTCTCGCCCCTCACCCTGACCCTCCAGTTAAGGGGAGAGGAATTAAAGGTGAGGGGTGAGAATGAAATAGGGACTTGAATCCATCTCGCGCCCCCTAAAACTCCAGGACGATGAATCCAATCATACGTGCGTTGAGGGAAACACATAGCCTCGCCACAATTGGCGATTTCAAATCGCTGTAACCGCGATAAACTATTTCCGTCCAATCACCCATGAGCACGATCACGCGCAGGAAGTTTATCGGACGCACCGCAATGGGCGCGGCAGGGGCGCTGGCGTTTCCCAATATTTTGCGGGCGCAAAAAACTTCGTCGCGCAAGCCCAACGTTTTGTTCCTGATGTCGGACGATTGTCGCGTGGAACTGGGTTGTTACAGCAGCAGGTTCGGGGCAAAAACACCCAACCTGGATGCGCTGGCGCAATCCGGCGTGCGGTTCGACCGCAATTACTGCCAATTCCCACTGTGCAACCCCTCGCGCGCGTCGTTGCTGACCGGACGCAATCCAACGAAGACGAGCGTGTTGGGAAATCGCACGGATTTCCGCGTGGCGCATCCCGACTGGACCAGCCTGCCGCAATTGTTTCGCGAAAATGGCTATGTGTCCGTCCGCGCCGGAAAAATTTTTCATGGCGGCATCGATGATCCCAAGGCGTGGGACATTTCGTCAGCCTGGACGGAAGCCGATGAGGGCGGGATGCAGTCCAACGGTGTCGGGCATGTCATGGATACAACGAAGATCGCCGAGCGCACCCCGCGCGACCTGAAGTCGCCCAGACTGGCGGGCGTGACGCCGGATTCCACGGTAGGCGAGCAACGCGCATATTATTCCGACCGGATTGTAATCCTGGATGGCAACGGAGAGGGCCATGGTGATTATCACACCGCCGACCAGACCATCGCCAACCTCCAGAAATACAAGGACCAGCCGTTCTTCATCGCGTGCGGATTTGTGAAACCGCACAGTCCGCCGACCGCGCCGCAGAAATTTTTCGATCTCTACGATCCGGGCAAACTCGAGCTGACGCCTGATTTTGCAGCGATGCCCACGGTGCCGGCCGGGTTCCCGCCCGCCGCCATCCGTCCGCACAATGCCGACCTGTTCATCGGGCGCGGCGCGAGCGTGGCCGAGGCGCAAGAGGTCATCCGCGCCTACATCGCCTCGATCTCCTGGATGGACTGGAACATCGGCCGGGTGCTGGCGGAATTGGACCGGCTCGGCCTGCGCGAGAACACCATCGTCGTTTTCCTCGCGGACCATGGTTATCAACTCGGCGAAAAAGGAAAATGGTCAAAAGCCGGTTCGCTCTTTGAAATGGGCACGCGCGTGCCGTTGATCGTATCCGCGCCCGGCGCAACCGGAAACGGTCGCACCTGCACGCGCATCGTGGAGTCGCTCGATATTTATCCGACACTTGTGGAGCTTTGCGGGCTGCCAAAATCATCGGAGTTGGAAGGCGCGAGCTTTTCGTCGCTGCTGGAGAACCCGGTAGCGGACTGGGACAAACCGGCCTTCAGCATCTGGAGCGAGGACGGAGCCACCATCCACGGCACAGCAGTGCGCACCGAACAATGGCGTTACGCCGAGTACGGAAAGGACGGAATCAATGGGGCGATGTTGCTGGATCCTCATGCCGATCCGCTGGAAATGAAAAATTTGGCGAATGACCCGCAGTATAAATCTGTTTGTGATGAACTTTCGGCACTGACGCGGAACTATGCGGCGGCTTTGAAGACAGCCGGCACCACTTGACGTCATAAATTATAGCATCCGCCTATCAATAAGCCCCCGTCCGGAATTTTTGAAAGCGGCAGAGGACTGCCTCAGTCCAAGATGCGGAGCGTTTGCGAGGACCAAATCAAACTTTGCGCCAGCTTTTGGAGTGCGCCAGTCCCCTGGCGCTTTTGTTTCCCTGCGGAATTAAGACACGAGACTTATAGCCCCTTCATCACGCGCGCCATTTCGAGCGCGGTTTGCGCGGCTTCGGTGCCGCGATTGTGTTTTTTTCCAAGACAACGGACTTTGGCGTGCTTGATCTTATCGAAAACGAAAACGGCGTGGATGACCGGAATTTTGTGCAGCACCTGGATCTCCGCGAGCGCATGGGTCACGCCCCAGCCGATATGTTGCGCATGGCTTGTCCGGCCCTGGAAAATGACGCCGAAACAAATGATGCCGGAATAGCGCCCGCGCGGACGTTGCGCCAATTTGGAGACTGCCGCGGGAATCTCGAACGCGCCCGGCACGCGCACGATGCGGAGATGCGCCCCCGCCTTCAACAATTCCTCGCGCGCCGCGTGCAACATGGCATCCACATATTCCCCGTTGTAACGCGAGGCGACGATGGCGAAGGTGCCGCTGGAGCGGATGATTTTGGTTTTAACAGGCTTGAGCATGAGATAATAATTTTTTGCCTTTATTGGATATAGAATGTTTCCCCTTCGCGCCTTTGCGTTATCACAATTTTTCCGGCTGTTTCATCAACTCGGAAACGCGCTGGAGCAACCGGCCCGCTGCGCCGCCATCCAGCACGCGATGGTCGAAGCTCAGGGTGAGGTTCGCCTCCATGATCGGCACGAATTGGCCTTTGACAGAATCCCAATGCGGTTTGTGGCGCGCGGCGCCCATGCCCAGCACCAGGGTCTGTTCCGGCAGCGGGATCGGTGTGGCCCATTCCAATCCGAACGTGCCAAAATTCGTCACGGTGGCGATGGAAGCGCCGGTGGCGTTCACCGGCAATTTTCGCTGGCGCGCCAGTTCGACGAGTTCGTTGTAAGGCTCGACCAAATCCTTCAGCAATTTTTTATCGGCATCACGGATGACGGGAACGAGCACTCCGTCTTCGGCCTCGACGGCGAAGCCGATGTCGATGGACGAGGGATGAACGATCTTGGTGCCGACGAGCCGTCCGGCAGGCTTGGTGTTTTCAGCCAGCGCGACCGCCAGTGCGCGCAAGGCGCAAAGCGCCGGCCCGGGTTTTGGCCTCGCCACCTTGCGGTAGGCAAAAAGAGGGTCGAGACACACCGGCATGCCGACGTTGGCGATGGGCCGGGTCCAGCTCCGGCGCATGGCGTCCGCCACCGAAACGCGCATGGAGGAGGCGGCGGTCATTTTGTGCTTCTCCAGGTGGGAGATGAACTTCTCGAAATCCTCAACGGTCACCCGCCCTGCTGCGCCGCTGCCGGCCACCCCGGACAAATCGGCCGCGCTAAGACCCAGGTCGGTCATGCGCGCCTTGAGCCGCGGCGATAAATAACTCGCGCCGGCGGCGTTCGCGGGCACCGGCAACCCGCGCACGGTGGGCTGCACCCGCGTGCCGCTGCCATTGGAGTCTCCCTTGGAAACGCGGTCAGTATCCGAAACTTTTGCCTGCGGCGCATCCAATCCCAAACGGGCAGCCTCCTCCTGGCTCGCTTCGATGTAGCCAAGCACGGTGCCGACCGCGTAACTCTCGTTCAACTGCGCGGCGAGTTTTTCGATCTTACCACCGCAGGGAGAAGTGACGGCCATCGTCGCTTTGTTGGTCTCCACTTCGATCAGATTTTGGTCCGCGGCGACCGTGTCGCCGGCCTTCACGAGAAACGCGACGATGTTGGCCTCGGCGATGGATTCGCCAAGCTGGGGCATGATGATGGGGATTTGCGGCATGTCTTTTAAAGCGAAGATGGAGGATGGAGGGTGGAATTATTCATTTCATGAGCGCAACAAATCCCTCGCCGCGGCGGCGACGCTTCGCGCCGTCGGCCGGTGCGCCGCCCAGAGGTTCGGATGATATGGCACGGGCGTGTCTTTGGCATTGAGCCGTTGCGGCGGCGCATCGAGCAGGCCGAACCCTTCGCTCGTGACGCGCGAGATGATCTCGGCGGTCACCCCGCCCCACGGCCATGCCTCGCCGACACACAGCAATTTTCCCGTCCGCGCCACGCTGGCCATGATGGTGTCGGTATCGAGGGGCTTGACCGAGCGCAGATCCACGACCTCGATCTCCCAGCCTTCCGTGGACAGCTCCTTCGAGGCTTCGAGCGCTTCATGGACCATGGCGCTGTAAGTGACGATCGTCAGGTCGCGGCCCTCACGGGCGATCCGCGCCCTACCGATCGGCAATGCTTCCGCCGGCAATTTTTCCGCCTTCAGATGATAATAAAGAAATTTGTGCTCGCAGAAAATCACCGGGTCATCGAGGGCGACCGCCTCCAATAACATCGCATAAGCGTCCTCCACCGTGGCGGGCGTCAACACGATCAGGCCCGGGTAATGCGCATAAATGGCCTCGATGCATTGGCTGTGGAAAGGCCCGCTGCCGGACGTGCCCCCGAACGGAAGCCGAACGGTGATGGGACAGGGAATTTTCGTGCGCCAAAACAGCGTCGCGGCCTGGTTGACGATCTGGTTGAAACCGACGGTGGAAAAATCGGCGAACTGCATCTCGATGATCGGCCGCATTCCCTCGATGGCCGCGCCCACGGCCATGCCGACCATGGCGTCTTCGGAGATCGGTGAATCCAGCACGCGCCCCGGAAATTCCTGCGCCAGATTTTTGGTGGCCTTGAAAGCGCCGCCAAACGCGCCCACGTCCTGCCCGTAGATGAACACACGCGGATCCTCGCGCAAGGCCTGCGCCTGCGCTTCGCGGATGGCTTCTAAATATGTCAGACTCATTTTTAAGATTTCAGCCGGTCAAATGGAGTTAAATAGAGTTAAGCCCAAACGGCTCAGCGCTCTTCCGCCCCCTCGTTCAAACGTTCGGTGGAAATGGCCTGCCATTCTTCGGCAAACGGGTCGGGAGCCGGTTCGCGTTGCACCCGGGCGACGGCTTCTTCGATCTCGTGGATGATTTCGTTCCGCAAGATCGCGATCCGCGAGGGGGCCATCCATTTTTGCTGCAACAAAAAATCTTCAGCGACCTTGAGACAATCGCGGCCCAGTGGAGAATCTTTTAATTTGGGGTCGATGTAATCGGACGGGTCGTGTTCGCCGTGGCCGCAGAGCCGGAGGAGGTTGGCCGTCACCATTTGGGGACCGCCGCCACGGCGCGCGCGCGAAACGGCTTCCCCCACCGTTTTCAAGCACGCGGCCAGGTCAGTGCCGTCCACCGTTTGCACTTCCACACCATAACCGGCGGCCTTATCGGCGAGACTCTCGCAGGCAAACTGGCTCGAAGTATGCGTCGAATAAGCATATTGGTTGTCGGCAATGACCAAAACGAGCGGCAATCTCTCAACACCCGCCTGGTTAAGCGCTTCGTGAAAGGCGCCGGTGGAAGTCGCGCCATCACCGATGCAGGCGGCGCCGACGGTCCCGTTGATCTTTTGCAGGCGGCGCGCAAATAAAACTCCATTCACCACCGAAATCATCGCGCCCAGGTGGCTGACCATCGGCAGATAACCCTCATGCGGTCTGCCCCGATGGACATTGCCATCGCGCCCGCGCATGGGGCCGAGCGAGGAGCCGAGATAGGTTCGCACGGCATCCAGGACGGTTTCCCCAAAAGCCAGCCGTCCAGCGGCATCGCGGATCAACGGCGCGAAAACGTCGCCTTTTCTCAGGGAAATTCCGATGGACGCGCTCAAGGCTTCCTGCCCGCGCCCGAGGAAAACGCCGCCATGGATCTTTCCAGCGCGGTAAAGCGCGGCGAACTTCTCGTCGAGCAGGCGCGCCAGCAGCATGTAACGGTAGGCAGAGACGTGAAGATCCTGCGCACTGGCGGGACTATTTTGCGGCCTGATTTCGGGCACCGTTTGCAGCATGGAACAAGCTTAATTTAATCTGTTTATGCCAGCAATCCAAACTTCCGCGCCTTATGGCGGCTGGCCCAGTTCTTCCAGCAAATCCTCCACCCCCCAATTTCCCCCCTGCGATTGCAATTCATCCGCGGCATTGCCGTGGCGCCAGACGGCGGCGCGGATCGCCAGGTCGACATCGGATAACGATTCCGGTTGCGCGAGAAATCCAGCGATGAGGCCGCTCAAAACATCCCCGCTGCCGCCTTGCGCCAAATGGGGGTTGCCGGAAGGATTGACGAAAATTTCCCCTTCGTTCCGGCCCACCAACGTCTGGTGCCCTTTCAAAACAACCCAACAATTACCATAGCGGCGGGAAATCTCGCGCACCGCCTGCACGCGGTTCGACTGGACCTTTTGAATCGTGAAACCAACCATCCGCGCAGCTTCCCCGGGATGCGGCGTGACGACGCGAATGAGATTTTTGGGAACGGCATGCGCTGGAAGCCAGTCCAGAGCACTGGCATCCACGATGAGCGGGTGCGGAAAATCGCGCCACAAACGGCGCAGCATATTTTTTAAATCATCCGGCACATCCGGCGCGGCAACACCCGGACCGAACAGGATCGCGCTGGCCTTCTCAAACTGTTTGGGATCGATCTTCCAGACGTTGACCATGGTCGATTGCAATTGCGCCGCGACGGGATGATAGATCGTTTCCTGCGTGAACAGGGTGATCAGGCCGGGTTGCGCCCGCTGCGCCCCATGCGCGGCCAGCACCGCCGCCCCGTGGAATCCCAAACTGCCGGCGACGATCGCCAGGTGCCCAAAAGAACCTTTATGCGCGGCAACGGAACGGCCCGGTGGGAAGGCCTTGAAATCATCCGGCAACGTCCAATTCAATTCCGATTTGATCGGACATGGAACCAGTCCGACGCTATCTAAGACCTCCAACCGCCCGACCAGGGGCCAGGCCGATTGCGCAAGCATCCCGGTTTTGGGCGCGCCAACCGTCAGAGTGAGATTCGCCTGGATCGCCGCGCCCATCGGTTCGCCGGTCTCGCAGCTCAAGCCAGAGGGAACATCGACGGCCAGGACGGAAATTTTTGAGGCATTGACGGCCGCGACGAATTTTTGCCAGTCGTCATCGAGAGGCCGGTCCAGGCCGATGCCAAAGAGGCCATCCACAATGAGCGCAAAATCTTTCTGCAGCAATTCCTGCAACTTCGGCAGATCGTCGGCGGGTGATGCCACCTCGAGAACCTCGA
>Ga0206805_1178_pt1 | contig 10517 bp, 5 predicted proteins | sample Alteio_BWOrgCont_59_FD_152890 | JGI IMG/M metagenome (GOLD analysis project Ga0206805, IMG submission 152890) | Enriched cells from forest soil in Barre Woods Harvard Forest LTER site, Petersham, Massachusetts, United States -... | ecosystem: Environmental > Terrestrial > Soil > Temperate forest > O... | reverse complement strand
TCATAGAGTGTCGGATAAGGGCCGCCGCTGGTTGTCCCGCGTTTCAAATTGTAGCTGTCGGCGCCACTGACGGCATTCCATTGCAGATTGATGAGCAGGTTCGTAGGCGTGGCCTGGAGATTGGCCGGCGCCAGTGGAGGCGAAACAGCCACAGAGGCGGAGCCGGCGCTGACAGTGATCTGGTTGATGTCGATGGTTGTGGCGAAAGTGCTGGCGGTTGCGCGCCAGCCGACCGCCAGCGCGTCAAAGCTGTTGGTCAGGTATGTTGCTCCGGAAGCAGTGCCGCCGAATTGTGACAGCAGGGTGCCGGCAGTGTTCGTGCCTGCGTAGAGAGAATTCGTGATGGCGAGTGTGTTCGCCGCCGTCAATGTGATGGTCAGGACATCCGTGTACGGATTGCCGGCGGTAAGCGTGACTGATGGAGCCGTGGATGCCGGGCCGACCGTGGTTCCCGTGGGATTGGTATAACTTGAACTGCCACTGCCACTGGTCACGGTATCCTGATCGTTGTTGGCCGGCGTGCCGGTGGTTTGCGCCGGGCGGGTCATGATTTGCGAGCTGGCGCCGGTGAATGAAAGTTGACCAACGTAACCCGCCCAGGTCTGGGCGTTGCCGATGGCATTGGCCGAGGAACCGGTGGTGGCCGTGCTGTTCAGACCGCCGGGCACGGGAAAATTCTGGCCGCTGTTGTACAGGCCAAATCCCATGGCGCTGGATTGTGCCAACAGGCCCGAGGTATTGGTAAAGGTCACGACCAGCGACACGGAGTCACCACTATTAACAAGTGTGACCGGCGAATTCGTGAACAGCGCCTGCACTTCAATGTCGCCGGAGGACGTGCCGCCAATGCCAAATTTCAAATGCCCGGCGGCGATGCTGGGTGAGGGGCTCCAGGTTTTGGAGGACATCAATTCGTAGCTGGTGTCCGTTGGCGTCGGCGCAACCGGTGAAGCCGAATTGAGTGTGCTGGTGGAAAAATTGTCATTGAAAACGTTCGTGGTCGCCGTTACGGATGTCACTACCTGGGGCGTGGCGTTCACTTCACTGGAATTCGCCCCCTCACCTGCGTTGTTTATCGCCGACACCACATAATAATACGTCGTGCCGTTGGTCACCTGGGTATCGGAATATCCGGTGGTGGCGACGGTGGCGATGGTGGTGTAAGGCCCGCCGGTGACGGTCGAGCGCTTCACATTGTAATTGGTGGCCGTGGCGGCTGACGACCAACTCAAGGTGACCAGCGAATTCGATGCCGTGGCGGTCAAGTTGGCGGGTGCAGCCGGCGTTGAAGTGTTGTTGGTGGCAGTGACAATCAGATCTACTTGTCCGGCGATGCTGGTGCTATATGCATAATTGTAACCAGCGGGGACCGTCCCCAGCGCCGGCGCCGTGCCGGACAGGTTGCCGGTGTAAGCCATCAATTCGTAAGTGCCATTAGTGAATCCGGGGCCGGCCGTGATGTTATTGGTGCCGCCGAGCGTGAGATTGCCCGCCACGGACAGTTCGGTGGAGTTGGTCCCAAGGGAATAATTCAGCACGTTCGAAACGAGTGACAGGCTGCTGTTGGCGGTCAGCGTACAACTGCCGAGAGTCAACGTGCTGTTGGCAAAGACGTTGGTGTTTTGGAACGAAAGATTCCCATTAAAAAGACTCAGCGTATTGGCGTAGCCGTTGGTGGCCAACCCGGTGACCGTCTGCAGCGTGTTTGTCGGAACACTATTGCTTACGACATATTGCGCATCAAAGAGTTGGTACGTAGTGGCGCCGCCCGACAAATTGAACTGCGAATCGATAAATTGCATCTTGTCGGCATTATAGATCTCAACCGGTTGGTTCGCGGAGATGTGGACGCGGTTGAAAACAATGTTCGTGCCCGGCATTTCAATGCGCGGCCAAAGGATGACTGCGGGATAGCCGCTGACGGCGGAGGCGTTGATGTTGCTGAAGGTGATGTTGCGATAGATCGGGGTCGTGCTACTGACGGCGGCAACGGGTTCCGTGGCTGCGGTATTGAGCGTAACGGAGTTGGGCGTACCGGTTTCATTGTAATAAGCGTAAACCTGGATCGGAAAATCCACGTTGGTCATGCCGATGTTGCAATAGAAAATATTTTGGACCACTCCGCCTCGGTCATTGTCTGATTTGATCCGGATGCCATTGTCGGTTCCGTTCATGGTGCAGTTGATGACCGTCATGTTGGACACCCCGCCGCTGTCAGTATAGCTGCCGATGGAAATGCCATGCCCGGTTCCATACGTGTTGTTGGTGAGCAGGATATCGGCCGTGCCTCCGCCGCAGGTAAAATCGTCGTCCCCGGTGCTGATATGGCAATTTTGCACCAGGATGTTCGTTCCATCCACGTCGTCGGCGTCGGTGTTATGCGAAGGGGGATTGGCTTCGGAAGAAGGGGCGTTGACGGTGATGTTTTGAATGGTGGTATTGGCAGAGGAAGAACCGCCGATGGCGATATGAAACTCTGGCGAATTGGAGAGCGTGATGTTTTGGATAAGTTGAAATTTGCAATCGTTCAAATAGATCATGATCGGGCGGCTATTCGTCTTGTATCCCGGCCACCACGGCGCGCCTTGTCCGTCGATCGCTCCGCTCCCGCTGATCTCAATGTTGGTCAGGTTTGCTCCGGAGATGAAATTCGGCGGGCTGGTGATGCCGCCGGGATAACTCGCGTAGGGCAACATCCGCAGGACGGCGCCGGCGTCAACCTGGAAATTGACATTTTTGGCAAGAGTCAACGGCCCGCACAGATATACTCCCGGCCCGGGAATCTCCACCGTGCCCCCGATCAACCCATTCGTTCTACCGCCGAGGGCCGCCGCGGCGATGGCTGCCTGGATGGCCGTGGTGTTTGTGAATACCCCATCGGCCACCGCGCCATAATTGGTGACATTCACCACATTATTGGTGTTGATCAAAATGGTCCATGGGGTGACGTACGTGACCTGGGCCGGCAAAATCACCGGAAAAAGGCATAAAACCAACGACACAATAAAGGCAAAAAGGCCGCTCCGATATAGGGCAGGTCTTTTCATGGTATCGATGCAAAATGTGTTTTTGGCCACTTTGATTACGAGTGATATTCAACATCATAACACCATCCGCAGAAAAATTCGTGCCGAGTTAGTGCAAAAAACAGTGAAAATTCTTCACTCCGGCGGGGATGGAAATGATGGCCGGGCGCTAAATGCAAAACCTGTTTTGATACTGCTTTGGCGAGATTCCGGTGGCTTGTTTGAAAGCGATCCAGAAACTGTTGCCGCTCTGGTAGCCGGACTTTTCCGCAATTTCCTCCAGCTTCATCCTTGATTGAGTCAGGAGTTTTTTCGCCTTTTCGATACGGACGCGGTGTAATTCAGCGCCCGGCGGCCGGCCAATGTGAGCTAAAAAAGCCTGGTGCAGTCCGCTGCGTGACATCGCCGCAACTCTGACCAGGTCCTCGACGCCGATCGGTTTATCGCAGTTGTCCCAGAGATACCGCAAACTGCGGGCCACGCCCGGATGATTGACGGCCAGCAAATCGCTGCTTTTGCGGCTGATCAGGTCTGCCGGTGAAATGCGAATCGGATTTTGCGGGGGCGGCTGGCCGTGCATCAATTGATCCAGCAATTCCGCGCCACGGTAGCCGAGGGTGCCCAGATTTCGATCCACACTGGAAACCGGCGTATGCATGGCGTCAACGGCGGGCAGGGCGTTGTCCATCCCGATAACACTGATGTCCTCCGGCACGGCCAATTTGATCGCTTCGCAAGTTTCGATGACCTCCAGGGCGTGGTCATCGGAGGCGGCGAAGAGCGCGAGCGGTTTGGGCGCATTTTTTAATTGAGTCGCGAGCCAGCGGCGCTGGTTTTTCCATTGCAAAGATCCGGTGGTGTATGACGGCGATTTATGCCAGCGAATCCATTCGCAACTCCGCCCGGCTTTTTTGAGGATTTCGCTGAAGGCGGTCCCGACCTCATCGAAGGACCAGTTTTCCGCGGCGCTATAAAACATGAAGTGTTTCAAACCGCGCGCCAAAAAATATTCCGCCACGAGCTGGGCGGCGGCATAATGGTCGGTAAGCACACGGGGAAATTGGAGATGCGGCCGGCGAAAACTGAAATCCACAGTCGGCAGTTTGGCCTCGACCACAAAATCAGCCAGGTCGTCGCCCGCGCCAAGCCAGGCAAGGATGCCATCGCCTTCCCATCCCCACGGGATGACTTTTTCCCTCGTGATATCCGCGCACAAATGCCAGCCGGCTTTCAAGGCATATTTGGCGATGCCCTGATGCACGCGATAGTCATACCAGCCCAAGGCTAAAAGAATCCTCGGGTTTTTTTTGCGCATGCCGGATTTTACGGCAGAGAACTTCTCTCTGGCAATGCGGATTGGAGATTTTTCAATGTTTATTAAAGAAACGAAATTGGATTGTCCTGATGATCGAAAAGCAAAGCGGTTATCCAGGCGTTCATTCCCGCTGCGGCAAATGCGCGGTTACGGATAAACCAGTTGGAGAAAAACCGAGCTGTTGTTCGGGTCGATCGGGATGAACATCTGGTTGGTTAATTGCGAATTTGGGACGTCCACCCAATTCGTGCTCAAACCCGCGCCCGGGGCGTTGGTTTGGATCAGCAGATACCATCCCAAATGATCCGCCGGCCAGGAAACCTGCATTTGATTTCCCATCACCTGGAAGTTCATGTTCGTCGGATTCCCGGAGGGCAAGGCCACGGCGCTGGCCTCGATCGAATTCGGGCTTGCGCCGGACGAATTGGTCGCCGAAACGACATAATAATAAGTTGTCCCCGGATTGACCGCCGTGTCCGCGTAATTGGTCAGGTTGAGACTCGCGAGCATGGAATAAGGGCCGCCTCCGGTAGTAGAGCGTTGGAGATCATAACCTGTCGCGCCGGCTGAGGCCGGCCAAAACAGCGTGATCAAAAGATTTGTCCCCTGCGCGGTCAGGCTGGCGGGCGCGGATGGCGCGGGCTGCGTGACGACCAGGTTCACCTGCCCTGCGGTACCCGTGTTAAACGCGTAATTGTAACCCGTCGGAACCGACCCCAGCGTTGGCAAACTCCCGCTCTCACTGCCAGTGTACGTGAACAAGGTGTAAGTGCCATTGGTGAAGCTATTGCCCGCGGTCACGTTGACCGTGCCGCCCAACGTAAGGTTGCCCTTCACCGCCACCGTGGCCGCGCTGGCGCCAAGCTGGTAATTGAAATCCGATACTGAGGACATCGCCAGGTTATTACTCACAGTGAATGTGCCGCTACCGAGCGTGAGCAGCCCCCCGGCCAGCGCATTGGTGGGTTGCAACGAGGCCGGCGCGTTGTAAAAGGAAAGCGCGTTGCCGATGCCGTTCGTGCTCAATCCGTTCAAAATGGTGGAACCGGAAGCCGGCGCGCTGTTGCTGACGGCAAATTGGTCGCCGTAGAAAGTGTACGCCGGGGTGCTGCCCGACAAGGTGACCTTGGTATTGATGAGCGACAAATTAGTCGCGTAATAGAACTGGCACGTTTTTGTGCTGCCGCTTCCGGTGATCGTCACGCCACTCAAGGTCACGTTCGAGATCAACATTTCGGGCAGCCCCCAGATCATGATCGCGGGATAACTGCTGGCCGCGGTCGCCGTCAGGTTGCTGATGATGATATTGCGCCAGATCGGGGTCGTTGAATTGACGGTCTGAATGGTGTCGGTCGCAGCCATGTAAGGCGTGGCGCTTTCCAATGTTCCTTCTCCATAATTGTAATAGCTGTAGAGCAGGATCGGCCATTGGACGTTGGTCATCCCCAAATTCACATAGTTCAGGTCCTGGACCAATCCGCCGCGTCCGCGTTCCGATTTCACCCGGATCCCGTTCTCCGACCCGCTCCAGGTGCAATTGATCACCAGCAAATTGCTCACGCCCGCGGAAGTATAACTGCCGATGGACATCCCGTGGCCGGTGCCAAAAAAACAATTCGTCACAAGAATATTGGCCATGAATCCACTGGTGCCGCCGATCGCGATATGGTCGTCCCCATCGCTGATGCGGCTGTTGACAATCTCGACATTGGTGCCTTCCAGGTCGATTCCATCCGTGTTGGGCGAGCCGTCCGGCGTGTTGATGGTGATATTTGTGACCAGCACATTGCCGCAGGAAATTCCACTCGAAGAACCGATGTTCATATGCGTATTCGGCGGATTTTGGAGCGTCACATTACAAACCTCCACCGTGTTGCATCCCAACGGGCCGAACATTGTATAAGGGCGCACCAGTGAATTATTGGCATCATAGGCCGTCCACCACGCCGACCCTTGTCCATCGATCGTCCCGAAGCCGCTAAGTTCAATGTCTTTCACTTTTGTGGCGCTGATGAAGTATGCCGTTCCCGGATAACTGTTATAAGGCAGCATTTGCAACGTCGCCCCGCTGTCGATTTGCAGGTTCACATAACTGGACAGCGTCAACGGGCCGGACAAATAACTCGCCGCCGCCGCAGGAATTTCGACCGTGCCACCCTGCAACCCATTGGTCACGCCGCCGGCCGCCGCCGCAGCGATGGCCGCCTGGATCGCCGAGGTGTTGGTGGTCACCCCATCACCGACTGCATTGTAAGGCGAATTCGTGACGACAATGATATTGTTCGTGTTAATGGCCGGCAAAGGGATCACAGCAAACCCAACATTCCGGCACAGCACCGACGCGAGGAAAAAGAGGACTATGGTTGTTTTACGGCACATATGCGGAATAGATAGAAACGATATCCGGCGGGATTCAAAAGTTGGTTTTGCTCAGGATATAATATGGACGTTCAGGTTCAAACTCATGGTATCTGTTGCAAACATAACACAATCTGCGGAATGCACATTGCGACTTCTTGCGAAAAAGTGTGAATTTTCTGCACTTTCTCCACGCAGACGGGATCTACCCATCTCCCTTTGCTGCGCTATGGCATGGCAGGCATTCAATGTCGAATAAAATTCAGAAACGAGCGGAAGCGTCATGTTGCCGAAGCGGGAAAACGTGATGAGCAGGGACTGGCAAATATCAGGCATGATCGCTGCCTATGGCGCATCAAATTCCTGCAAAGCCTGTTGCGCTTCCTGATATTCCGGGTTGATGTTTAACGCTTCACTAAATTCATCCATGGCCTCTTGCTTTTTGCCTAAATTTTTCAACATGTTTCCAAGCTCAAAATGAATCTGGGCATCCTGGGGAGAGAGCTGTAAAGCTTTGCGATACTGGACAGCAGCTTCTTCAAATTGACCCTTCACGGCGAGCGCCCCGCCCAGATTAACCAGTGCATCAACGAGGCCTGGTTTGATTTGAACGGCTTTTCGATAACTGTCGATCGCCTCATCAAATCGCCCGGTCACGGTGAACGCATAACCCAAATTGCTGTAAGCCGCGGCATCTGACGGATTCAATCGCAGCAATGAGCGATAACAAGTAATGGCTCCGTCGTATTGCTTGTCACGGATCAAGGCCACGCCCAGGTTTTCCAGGGCCGTCTCAAAGTCGGGTTTGATTTGAAGCGCCTTTTGATAATCGTCTATCGCTTCATCCAGTTTGTCATGTTTGAATAAATAATAACCAAGGTTGTTGTAAGCGATGTAATTGTTTTTGGTGGTGGCAACGGCGTGATGAAAAAGCGTTCCGCCGTTTTGCCAGTATTGCAACTGGTTCCGCGCCAGCACACCGCAGCCAACCAGCAAAACCACGCCTGCTAAACAAACAGGCGCGGCCGCCTTCGGCATGCGGAGGATCGCTTCTCCCGAACCCCAGGCCAAAATCAGAAAAATTCCAACCAGCGGTAAATAGGTATAACGGTCCGCCATCGATTGAAAACCTACCTGCACCAGGCCGATCACCGGAACAAGCATCCCTAAAAACCAGAACCACCCGACAAAAATAAACGGCCACTTTTGCCTCAACCAAATAGACGCCGCAGAAATTCCCACGACAACGGAACTGTCGAAAAGGACTTCCGGCCAGGGCCAATTTCCCGGATGCGGATATAGACAAGCCATGTTAATGGGTAAAAACGTTTTCCCGAGATATTGTGCATAGGCCACAAACACATTCTCGATCCGGCCATTTAATGGAAACGCGGACAAAGACTGGACCGCCTCGCTTTCATGTTGCGCTTTAAAGGTAAGGATGCATGAGGCTGCGCTGAAAAATAAAAAGGGCGCTTTTTCCTTCAACAACCACAAGAGGCTTGAGAAGGAACTGGCGCCGGTGGCGGGTTTAAACCTTTGCAACGGCCAGTAATCCAGCAGCAGCATGATGAAGGGTAGAGTCACCAGCATGGGCTTGCTCAACAATGCCAGGACAAAAAACAGCAGCGCCCACCAATAATTGGCGCTTTGTTTGGAAGACTTGCCTTGTTTCGCCTCTTCCACGTAAAAAGCGTATTTCCACAGGGCAAGCAGGCCAAAAAATGTGCTCAAGACATCCTTTCGTTCGGAGATCCAGGCCACGGATTCAACGTGAAGCGGATGGAGAGCAAAAAAAGCAGCCACGAATGCGCTTCGCCAAATCGCGCCTGACATTTTTTTAAGGACTAAAAAAACGAGCACCGCGTTCGCCGCATGGAAAAGGACATTGACCACGTGCGGCCCGGCAGGTCCCGCGCCGAACAATTCCACATCCGTCATATGCGAGATCCAGGTGAGCGGATGCCAGTTGAAGGAGTGTACCACCAGGAACGCCCAAATGATCCCGTGCCAGGTCAATCCCGCCAGGACATGAGGGTTTGAGTAAACATAATCAGGATCATCATAGTTGACAAAATCATAGCCGAATACCGGGAAGTAAACGAGCAGGGTAATGGCCGGCAAAAGCAGGCAAAGGACAGCCGCCATTTTTGGCCAACCTCCCAACGCAATCAAATCTGCAAACCTTTCCGGAAATTTTTTGCGCGGCCTTTGCCATGATTGGCTCACGCCTGTGAGTTTCACAAATCAGTCCGGCATAATCAAAAAAAATCAACGCGGACGGCCCGGTCGCCTCAAAAATAAATCTTTCTAATTCAAAGTCAAATCCGCTTGTTAAGCTTTAATTAAAATAATTCTTGCAACATTGATGATTTTAGTTACACTGGCCTCAATCGAAGGGGCATTTGTTAAGGCCAATAAACAAATAGAGAATTCCACAACAAATTCAGGCTGATGCTGCATTTGTGAACAGGCTATGGATTCTTGAAGAGGTAAGCAGAAGCAAACAAAAAAACAGAAGACCCTATGAATAAGTATATCGCGCCAATCATGGCTCTCGTCGCACTCGGCCTTGTCTCCGCCAAAGCACAAACGGTTATTACCAATGCTGACTGGACTTTTGAAACCAGCGTGCCAACAACGGCAGGGCCTTTTAATCCTGAAATTGGCAGTGGCAGTGCCTTAGGTTCCCATGTTAGTGGCTCCGCTGCTTATAGCAACCCCGCAGGAGATGGTTCAACCCACTCTTTTAGTTCCAACGTTTGGGGCGTGGGTGACTATTACCAATTTTCGACGACGCTGGATTTGGCTGATTTTACTTATAGCAGCTTCACCTTGTCCTACGATCAAAATGGCAGTGGAACAGGCCCCGGGACTTTCTATCTGGCTTACAGCACCGATGGCTCAACTTTCACAAAGTTCGGCTCCGATTATACGCTGACTTCTGGAATTACCTGGACCACGAGCACTCCAAATCTAGGGACTATCGAAAGTTTCGACTTAAGCTCGGTAACCGCCCTTGATACAGCCAGCACAGTTTATTTTCGCATTGTGGATGACGGCACAACCGCTGTTAATGGTACTGGAACCGTTGGCACTGCCGGCACCGACCGGGTGGATAATTTCATCATCGGCTCCACGGTAAGTCCGGTTCCTGAACCCGCGGCCTTTTCCTTGGCTCTGTTAGGCGGAGTTGCGGGCATATTTGTGCTGCGCCGCAGAAATTGATTTTCCTCCCCTCAAAACAAAAGAAAGCCGGAATCCATTCCGGCTTTTTTTGCGTCCGGAAATGACAGCGAATTGAAAATTTCCGGCCTCAGCTGCTTGTTACAAACCTTCCGAAATACTTTTCAGTCGTTCAAAGACTTGTTCCGGTGTGATCGCTGCCAGGCAATGGGCCGGGCCGGTGCAAACGGCGGAATGGCCGTCACAACCGCAGGGTGCGCCGGTCAAAAACCGGTGGCGCGGGCCGATGGGCGCCCAACGCGCCGGTAATGTGGGGCCAAACAGCGAAACGGTGGGCACTCCGAGCGCGGCGGCAAAATGCAATGGGCCGGTGTCGCCGGAGACGAACATTTTTGCGCGGGCCAGCACGGCCAAAAACAACGGCAATTCCGCCAATGGCGGCAAAATCACGGTGTCCGGCGCGAGTCGCTTCAAGCCGGTCATGAGCGCGGCCTCGCGTTCACCGGGGGCCGTAGTGAACACGAGGCGAAAGCCGGCCCCGGCGGCCAGCCGGTGCAATTTTGCCCAGTGTGCCGGCGGCCATTCTTTTTTTGACTGGCTGGAGGCGATGTGGCAAATGACGGCACGCTCTT
>Ga0206805_1177_pt1 | contig 10533 bp, 5 predicted proteins | sample Alteio_BWOrgCont_59_FD_152890 | JGI IMG/M metagenome (GOLD analysis project Ga0206805, IMG submission 152890) | Enriched cells from forest soil in Barre Woods Harvard Forest LTER site, Petersham, Massachusetts, United States -... | ecosystem: Environmental > Terrestrial > Soil > Temperate forest > O... | reverse complement strand
GAGATTGTCCTGCGGGCGGCGGCCCGAGACGGCGAACATATTGCCCACCGACGAATTGGAAGTCCCAACCGACCCCGAGCGCTGGGCCGTGTAGTTGATGGTCGCAGGATTCAGCGTGATGAGTTGGTCGTAGCTGCGGCCGTTGAGCGGGAGTTCCTTCACCTGGCGCGCGTCGACCAGGCCAGCGGTTTGCTGGGTGGAGAGATTGATGACGGGAGGATCGTCGCGGACGGTGACGGTTTCTGCGACGCCGGCCAGCGAGAGCGCGAGATTGACGTCCTGAGACTGGCCAACGGAGAGTGAGATTCCGGTGCGGGCCTGGTCGGCGAAGCCTTCGGCCGTGACTTTGACGGTGTAGCTGCCGACGGGGATGGAGGGTGCGGCGTAGCGGCCGTCGGGCCCGGTGGTAAGGCGGCGCTCGTTGCCAGTCTCGTCGTTGTGGACGAGGACGTGGGCGTTCGGTACTCCGGCGCCGTTGGAATCGGTGATGCTGCCGGAGATGGTGCCGCCGACGACCTGGGCGATGGCGTTGAGCGCAGGGAAGAGGGCGAACAGACCAAGGAACAGGATGCCAATGGGGGACAGTTGAATGCGAGTCGGGCGGATCATGCGAGTCTCCTGAAAGATGTGGGGGCGCGCGGTTCGCGGCGTGAGTTGGAAACTGGATTGTGCTTATGAATGCGGCTGCGTGTTCTCGCTAGGGGCGACAACAGAGGCGTAAGCAGGGGATGGAACTGGCGGGAGCAGTTCGCGTGATCGCGCGAATGCCCACCCTAGACGCAAAAGAAGCGCCGAAGATGGGGCCCCCATATTTCTTCATATTTGAAGTGGGAGTCATCGGGAGACTCCGTGGTTGTAGCTCCAGAAGACGAGGCCGAGCGTGATGATGGCGATGAAGACTTCGCCGAGAACGCCTACGGCGAGCGGACGCCATCCTTGGCCGACCAGGTCTTTCAAGTTCGTGCGCAGGCCGACGCCGGCAAATGCCGGAAGGAAGGCCCATTGTGACAGGCTCGAGAGGCTGCCGATCTGGCCCTTGGTGAAGAACCCAGCGGTCGCGAGGACGGAGATGGCCAGGAATCCGAGGATGAACTTGGGAAACTTCTGCCAGAGGAAGAGGGCCTTGTGCTCGACGACTGCGGCCTTGCCCTGCGAAGCCCAGTAGACGGCGTAGCCGAGGACAACGAATCCAATGAAGGACGAGCGCGCGGTTTTGGCAAGCACGGCCCAGCGGCCCGCGTCCTGTCCGTAGAGCGAGCCGGTGACGACGGACTCGGCGGTATTGTCGACGGCGAGGCCGGCCCACATGCCGTAGGCCTGCTGGCTGAGATGCAGCAGATGGCCGATGGCGGGAAAGGTGAACAGCGCAATGGCGCCGAGCGTCAGGATGGCGGCGATGGCGGTGGAGGTGTCTTCCTCTTCGGGATCGATAGCGCCCTGGGCGGCCATGATGGCGGTGACTCCGCAGATGGAGGAGCCGATGGCGAGCAGGCTGGTGAGTTTGGGCGGGAGCTTGAAGATGCGGCCGAGGATCGTCATCACCGAGAGCGAAAGGATGAGTTCGACGGCGACGAGGCCGAGCGAGAGTCCGCCAATATGCACGACGTCCTTAAGCAGGAAGCGGGCGCCAACGAGAACGATGCCAAGCTTGAGCCATAATTCATAAGTGGCGATACCGGGGCGGAAGATTCGAGCGATGCCAACGAAGTTTGAGACGGCAAGACCGAGGATGATCGCCCAGAGGACGTACTCAATATGCACGGGGAGGATGTGCTGGAGCAATTTGCCCAGAAGGCCGATGGCGAACAGCAGTGCGATCCCAGGAAGAAGCGTGGCGAGATTCGCGGATTTAAGGGGGCCTGCCGCGTCCGAGGATGCCGCGGAGGGAGACGAGCTTTCAGCGGCGATGGGCATCGGAATGGTTTGGGTGGACATGGCGGGCCGAGTTCAGGAGTTGTTCGAGAGCGAGGCCAGCGAGTTGGCTCGCGTGGACAGCGCCTGGCTAGAAGCTGATCTGGTGGATAACGCCAAATCGGATGAGCACGGCGAGGGTGAGGCCGATTCCGATGGCGAGCAGGTCCACGCTGATGGGCAGGCGAAGGCCAGTGTGATGTTTTTCTGTCTGGGTGGAGTTCGTGGTTGCCATAATGCTCCTTGATTCGTCTGTTGCCTGGTTCGGATTTCGTTGAGTTCCGCGGGCAAAGGAAAAGCCCACGTAGCGCTTAGCGCTGATACGTGGGCTCCTGAATTTCTAAGGCTCTGGTGTTTCTAACGTTCGCCTAGGAGGAGGATGCACCCGCGCAGCAGCGGCTCTTGCCCATACAACAAGGGCAACAGCTGCACATACACGCGGTGATGCAGGTTCCTACCATGGATTCGAGAGTACAGGGATTGGGGAACCGCGTCAAGTGCCCCATTTGCGGAGATTGATGGTGCTGTAAACCACCGGAAACATGTGGCTTAAAAGAGGAAACCCACGCAGCGCGGTGGGGGCTGTTGCGTGGGTATTCCAGTAAAGCAACGAAGTGGGTGGACTTCGTTGTGACCGACTCAACCCGAAGGGAGTCCTGCCACTCCCATAGAGTAGTGCGGAAGTCGGGCTGCGTCAAGAGGGAAATCCCGATTTGCACCGCTCGGATTCCATATTGTGACTTTTCTGGTTCGAGCCGGTACTAGAGGCGACAGATGAGCAGTTCGCGCTCGTAAATCATCTCCGCGGGGAGATGGTCGTGGAGGTCGATGAAGAGTTCCTCATGGTGCATCACCTCGCGCTTCCAGGCGGCGGGGTCGACGTGCTGGAGTTGGTCAAACGTGGCGCGGAGTTCCGGCGAAGGGATGTCGAGGCCGTCCCATTCGATGTCCTCGAAGTAGGGTGTCCAGCCGATGGCGGTCTCCTTGCCCTGGGCGCGGCCGCGGACTCGGTCGACGATCCACTTGAGCACCCGCATGTTCTCCGAGTAGCCGGGCCACAGGAAGCGGCCGTCCTCATCCTTGCGGAACCAGTTGACGTGGAAGACGCGCGGCGTGGTGGAGAGCGAGCGTTGCATCTTGATCCAGTGACGGAAGTAGTCGCCCATGTGATACCCGCAAAAGGGCAACATGGCCATGGGATCCCGCCTGACTTTGCCGACGGGCGCGCCTGCAGCGGAGGTGGTCTCCGAGCCCATGGTGGCGCCGGTGTACACGCCGGAGGACCAGTTGAACGCCTGGTAGACGAGCGGGATGGTGGTGGCGCGGCGGCCGCCGAAGAGGAAGGCGGCGATGGGGACGCCGTTGGGATTCTCCCAGTCGGGATCGATGCTGGGGCACTGCGCGGCGGGCGCGGTGAAGCGGCCATTGGGATGGGCCGCTGGAGTTTTGCTGGCCGGGGTCCACGGGTGACCGCGCCAGTCGATGAGGTGTTCGGGCACCGTGTCGGTCATGCCCTCCCACCAGATGCCGCCGTCCGGCTTGCCGTCCGCGCCGACCGTCAGCGCGACGTTGGTGAAGATGGAGTTGCGGGCGAGCGTGGCCATCGCATTGGGATTCGTCTTCGCGGAGGTGCCTGGGGCGACACCGAAGAATCCTGATTCGGGATTGATGGCGTGGAGGCAGCCGTTGGCATCGGGCTTGATCCAGGCAATGTCATCGCCGACGGTGGTGACCTTCCAACCCTCGAATCCAGCGGGCGGGATGAGCATGGCGAAGTTGGTCTTGCCGCAGGCGGAGGGAAACGCGCCGGCGACGTAGGTTTTTTCGGTTTTACCGGACGCGTCCGCGGGGGATTCGACGCCGACGATCATCATGTGCTCCGCCATCCAGCCCTCGTCGCGAGCGATGTTGGAGGCGATGCGCAGGGCAAAACACTTCTTGCCCAGCAGCGCGTTGCCGCCGTAGCCGGAGCCGTAGGACCAGATCTCGCGCGTCTCCGGGAACTGGACGATGTATTTCTCTGGATTGCAGGGCCAGGAAACGTCTTGGTCCCCGGGCGCCAGCGGCGCGCCGACGGAGTGCATGCAGGGGACAACCCGCTTCTCATCCTTGTCGATCTCCGCAAAGACGGGCGCGCCGACGCGAGCCATGATCCGCATGTTGACCACGGCGTAGGCAGAGTCCGTGAGCTGGACGCCGATACGCGACATGGGCGAGCCGCTTACGGCAAGCGCCAGGGCGCGCAGGTTTCGATCGTCACTGCGTCGGGCACCAACACGCTCCACGGTTCCGCCTACGAGTTCCTGCGCAACTCCTTCTTCGACGCGCGCAATTATTTCGATCCCGCGCGTATCCCCGAATTTCAGCGCAACAACTTCGGCGGATCGCTCGGCGGCCCCATCAAGAAAGACAAGCTCTTCCTCTTCGCCAACTACGAGGGCTATCGCCAGAATCTCGGTGTCACCGACGTCACCCTGGTTCCCGATAACAGCGCGCGCGCAGGCCTGGTCCCCAATGCCAGCGGCGCCCTCACGCCGGTTGCGCTTGGCCCCGGAGTCGCGGGCCTGCTGAACCTGTGGCCCGTGCAGAACGGCCCCGAGCTGCTAAGTCCCACCGGCCTGCCCACGGGCATCGCCGAGGCGTTCAGCTCCGCGCCGCAGCACATCCGCGAAGACTTCGGCACCGCCCGCTTCGATACCAACCTCACGCCCAACGATCTGCTCTTTGCCGTCTACACCATCGACGACTCCGTCGCCAATACGCCTACGCAGGATCCGCTCTCCCTCGTGACGGAGAACCTCCGCGAGCAGGTCGCCAGCATTCAGGAACAGCATGTGTTTTCGCCACGCCTGCTCAACACCGGCCGCATTGCTCTCTCGCGCGCCAACTTCTTCTTCCTCGGTTATCTGCCCTCTGCGGTCCAGTCTGTGACGCCGACGTTCCTTACCGGCAAGCCCACCGGCGCCGTCGTCATCGCCGGCTCAACCGCCTCCAACGGCGCTTCCACCATCACCACTGCAGGAGCTAACGTAGGCTCCAACAACGCCACCACCCGAAACCTCTTCACCTTCGACGACCACATCTTCTACTCGCGCGGACGCCAGCAGATTGAGGCCGGCGGCTGGCTTCAGTTCCTCGAGTCCAACGACAACCTGGCGCAGGATCAATACGGCCAGGCCAGCTTCGCCTCGCTCACAACGTTCCTCCAGGGCACCATCAAGACCTTCACCTACGTTCCCTCCACAACTGAACTCGGCTGGCGCAGCACCTTCGTCGCGGGCTACTTCGAAGACACCATCAAGCCGCTGCCCAACCTCGAACTCCGCGCCGGACTGCGCTCCGAATCCACCGACGGATGGAACGCCTCACACGGCCGCGCCGGGATTTACCAGTTCACGAATGGAGTAATTAACTCGAACCCCAACGTAGTCTCCGCCGCCCTCACCACTAACCACGCGAAGATCCTGCCCGAACCGCGAGTAGGCCTTTCTTACGATCCGTTCTCCACCGGTAAGACGGTTCTCCGCGCCAGTGTTGGTCTCCATCATGCGCTGCTTGACACACTGGACTACCGCCTCGACCAGTCCGCCCCGTTCAACACCATCTACTCCACGTCGGGAACCGTGGCGAATCCGACCTCCGGCACCGCGTCCGTCTCTCCCTCCACCGTCCAGCCGGACATCAGCACTCCGTCCGTCATTGCCTGGACCTTCCGCATCGAGCAGCAGGTCGCGCCCAACACCTCGCTCACCATCGGCTACGTCGGCTCGCACGGCTATCACCAGATCCTCTCCGAGGACCTCAACGAACCTGCGTCCGTCGTCCAGCCCAACGGCACCATCTATTACCCCACCACCACCAAGGCGAATCCCGCACTCGCCAACACCACCTCGTGGGTCGCACAAGGGTCGAGTTCCTACAACGCACTCGAGGTCGATCTCCGCCGCGCCCTCGCTCACGGCCTCCAGCTTCGCGCCAACTACACCTACGCACGCAACCTCGACAACGGCTCCGCGTGGAACACCAGCGTCTCTGCCAACACGCCCGCCTTCGTCGAATATCCCAACAATCCAGGGCTAGACTGGGGTCCGGCGGCCACCGATATCCGCAACCTCGCCGCCATCAACGCCAGCTACGACCTCCCTATCGGCCGCACTGGCAACCAGTCTCGCGCATTCCTCGCCAACACCGCCGCGCCGGTCAACGCCGCCATCTCTGGCTGGACCCTCGCCGCCATCGCCACGCTCGAGTCCGGCTTCCCCTTCAGCCCGCAGCTCGGCTACAACCCCACCGGCTCGGGCGACTCGCGCAACCCTGTTCGCCCCAGCCTCAACCCGGCCTTCACCGGCTTGCTCTATACTCGCGGCACCACGGCTCAGCGCGTGGGTCAATACTTCAACCCCGCCGCCTTCTCCGCGCCTGCCTACGGCACCGTCGGCAACCTCAGCCGCGACTCGCTCACCGGCCCCGCCTACAACGACCTCGATCTCTCACTCGCCAAAACTACCCCACTCAACGAGCACGCCCGCCTGCAGTTCCGCGCGGAATTCTTCAACATCCTCAACCACACCAACCTCGGCACACCCGCCGAAACGGTCTTCTCCGCCGGTCCCACCCAGGGCACCGCCGCCAACCAGACCACCGCCGCCGCTCTGAGCCCCACCGCCGGCGTCGTCACCTCAGCCGCCACTACCCGCCAGATCCAGCTCGGCTTGAAGCTGCTCTTCTAGACCTTGCTTGAAACTGAAAGCGGTCCTGCCGATGGTCACCCTGCGCGGGCAGCGGTCACTTCGTGAGGCGTTCACACGCCCTTTTACTGCTTCGCGTGGTCCTCCCGATGGTCGTCACAAAACCCAGCTTGCGACCATCGGGAGCGCACATGCGAAGCCCAATACGCGTCACGAAGTGACCGCTGCCCGCGCAGGGCGCCTTTGCGCTATTCTTAATTCTTCGCCGCCGCAGCTGCCATCATCGCCGCCCGCCGAGTCTCTTGTTCCCGCGTCAAATGGGGCGTAATGCCGACCATCCGCTCCAGCAGCATCAACTGGCCGCGATGGTGCATCTCGTGCTCCTTCACCGCAAGCAGCAGTTCGAAGCGGGTCTTCGACGGCGGAGTGCCGCCCGGAGGCATCGCCACTGACTGACCAAGAAACTCGTCCGTCAGCGTCCTCAACCATGCCTCGTACTCCTCGCCCGCCGCTGTCAGCCGCGCAATAATCTGCGCCTTCGTCATCGGTTGCTGCTCGCTCGCAATCATCGGCCCGATAAAGCTCATGAAGTCGAACCCCACCATCGACGAACGCACATCGTCGCGATGGATCGCCAGCGCGAACCGGTGCGCGTTGGAGATGTGAATCAGCGTCTGCGCGACCGTGCGCGTGCCCTCTGCCGGCCGGAAGCTGTACTTGTCCTCAGGAATCTCTTCCGCAATCTTCAGCGTGTTGTTGCGCACGGTGCGGAAACTATTGGCGATTTCGTTTGCTCCGTAATAGGTCATGGAGCAGATTGTAGCCCGTTTTCATTGCACCCCGGTGACACGCGGGCCCACGATCGTATCATCCCATCAAAACAAAAAGGACCACTCGCTTTCGCGACGGTCCTTCTACTTGCCTTGCCGGACTGACGATCCGCTTCTACTCTCCAGCCACCGCGGAGAAGAAGCACGGGAACATCACAATCACCATGAACAGGAGTGCCACCATTGCTTGATGCATCATCGTCGTCTCGACTTTCTTCAGGGGAGGGCTGCACCTGCCCTTCCAATATCTCGCCTGCCCCACTCGCAGCCCATCCCACGGAAGGTTCATCCAAGCGAACTTTGGTGGGAGTCGCCTACAACTTTAGTGGTACGCGTGCCCCAAATTGACACACGGACACCACTCCGAGGTCAGCTTTGGGGCTCCCATTCCCTAATCGCACGGCGGCAAATCGGATACCGGCTTCTTCGACTTGAACAGCTCAAGGAACGTCTTTAGAATCACATACAGCACGGGGATAAAGAAAAGGTTGAGGATTGTGGACAGCAGCATACCGCCCACCACCGCCGTGCCCACCGAGTGCCGTCCCAGCGCTCCGGCCCCGGTCGCAAAGTAGAGCGGCATCACCCCCAGGATGAACGCGAAGCTGGTCATCAGGATGGGCCGCAGCCGGAGTTGCGCAGCCACAATCGCCGCTACAATGATCGACTTGTTCTGCTCCAACTGCTGTTCTGCGAACTCCACAATCAGAATCGAGTTCTTCGCCGAGAGCCCGATCAGCATCACCAGCCCGATCTGTACGTATACGTCGTCGCTGATTCCGCGGGCCGACACAAGCGCCAGCGCTCCCAGCACCGCCATCGGCACGGCCAGCAGAATGATGAATGGCAGGAAGAAGCTCTCGTACTGCGCTGACAAGGTGAGATAGACCACCAGCAGCCCCAGCCCGAAGATCAGCAGCGCCTTGCCCTCCGACTCCTTCTCTTCCAGCGCCAGCCCCGTCCACTCGAACATCATCCCCGGCATCTTGAGCTTGTTGAACAGCTTCTCCATGTTGTCCAGGCCCTGCCCGGAGCTGAGACCCTCCGCCGGCGACCCATCAATTTCCGCTGACCGGAACAGGTTGTAGTGGTTGATCACCTGCGGCCCGGACGTCTCGCTCACCGCCAACAGGTTATCCAGCGGCACCATCTGTCCAGCGTTCGAGCGCACGTAGTACTCCCGCAGATCGGCCGCATTCCGCCGGAACTCCTGGTCGGCCTGCACATACACACGGTACGAGCGGTTGTTGAAGTTGAAGTCGTTCACATAGCTAGACCCCATGAACGTGCCCATCGCCGCCGTAATTTGCGACAGCGGCACGCCCATCGCCTCTGCCTTCTGCCGGTCGATGACGACATGCAGCTGCGGATCGTTGGCCGTGCACGTCGTATTCAGATTCACCAGCCCCGCGGACGGATCGCGCGCCGCTCCCACCATCATGTGTGCGATGCGGTCGATGTCGGTAAACGTGTTGCGCCCGCCGTCTTGCAGAATGAACTGGAAGCCGCCCACCGTTCCGATACCCTGGATCGCCGGCGGTTCGACTGCATATAGAATTCCGCCCGGCACCGCGAACAGCTTCGGAGCCACGCGCGCCACAATGTCATGCGCCGTGTGGCCCTTCCCCTTCTTCGTCCTATCGTCCACCGACTGCAGCGGAGCGAAAATCAGCCCTGAATTGGGCGAACTTCCGCCCGATAGCGAGAAGCCCATCACGGAAAACGTCCCGTAGACATCCGGGTCCTGCTGGACAATCTTGGCGCCCCGGTCGGCGAAGTCCGTCGTATAACTCAGCGAAGCGCCGGGAGGCGTCTGCACCAGGATCATGAAGTAGCCCTGATCCTCAACCGGAACGAACGCCGTCGGCACGTGATTGTACATATACGCCGTCGCGCCCAGCCCGCAGACAAACAACACCAGGAACGCATAGCGCCACTTGACCACCCACGTCACCACAACCACATACCCGGCAATGACTCTCTGGATCACCGCCTCCACCGGATTCAGCAGCACTCCCAGCAGGCCCGTGGGCCGCGTCTCCGGCCGCAGAAACAGGGCCGACAGCGCAGGCGACAGTGTCAGCGCGTTGAACGCCGAGATCGCAATCGAAAAGGCAATCGTCAGCGAAAACTGTTTGTACAGAATCCCCGTCGTTCCGGGAAAGAAGCTGACCGGCACAAACACCGAGATTAACACCAGCGATGTCGCGATGACCGCGCTGGTCACCTCGCCCATGGCCACCGAAGTCGCCTTGTGCGGATCATGGGCGCAATCCTCCTGCCCCACAATCACCATGCCTTCCAGGTGGCGCTGCACGTTTTCGATGACGACGATCGCATCGTCCACAACCAGGCCAGTCGCCAGCGTAATGCCGAACAGCGTAAGCGAGTTGATGGAGAATCCGAAGATCTTGATGAACGCAAACGTCCCGATCAGCGACACCGGAATCGTGATTGCCGGAATCAGCGTCGCGCGCCAGTCCTGCAGGAACAGGAAGATCACGACGATGACGATCACAATCGCCTCGGCCAGCGTCTTCTCTACCTCAACGATCGAGTCATGCACCACCGTCGTGGTGTCCACCGCGATAAAGCCCTTCAGTCCCGGCGGAAACGATTTATATAGCTCCGCCAGAACCGCCTTGCAGCGCTTGTCCACGTCCAGCGCGTTGGCATTCGAAAGCTGCTGCACGCCCACACCGACCGCGTCGCCTTCGGAGAATGTGTTGTCGCCGTAACGCAGGCTGGTGTCGTAGGTCTCCGCACCAAGCTCCGCGCGACCTACATCTTTCAGCAGAACAATCCCGGCCCCATTCGGCACCGTCGTCGCCGACGATCCCGTCGTCGAGCTTGGCGCATTCGACTTCAGAATGATGTTCTCGAACTGGCGCGGATCCGACATTCGTCCGACCACCTGAACGGCCATCTGGTACGCCTGGTGCGGATCGGACGGCGGAATGCCAAGCTGCCCCGCCGGCACCTCAACGTTTTGTTCCGCCAGCGCATTCGTCACATCCAGCGGCGTCAGCCCGCGCGCTGCCAGCTTGTTTGGGTCCAGCCAGATGCGCATGGCGTACTTGCGCTCTCCGAAGATGATCACCGCG
>Ga0206805_1176_pt1 | contig 10633 bp, 8 predicted proteins | sample Alteio_BWOrgCont_59_FD_152890 | JGI IMG/M metagenome (GOLD analysis project Ga0206805, IMG submission 152890) | Enriched cells from forest soil in Barre Woods Harvard Forest LTER site, Petersham, Massachusetts, United States -... | ecosystem: Environmental > Terrestrial > Soil > Temperate forest > O... | reverse complement strand
ACTCTGGCGATCACGGGAATCCTGGCCCAACGCTGGCACCTGTCCATCCTGGTTCAGAATTTGGCCACCATGCTTGGCCTTGGCCTGGGAATCGACTACGCGCTCCTCATGGTCAGCCGCTTTCGGGAAGCAATTTCAACTGGGCACGACGGATCCACGGCCGCGGCCATCGCGGCACGTCAGGCAGGCCACACGCTCCTGATTTCAGCCTCAACAGTGGCCATCGGATTTCTAGCCCTCCTGACGGTTCCGATCAGCGAAATCCGATCCATCGGTATCGCGGGATGCCTGGTGGCTGGAATGAGCGTGTTGCTTACCAATACGATGGTTCCGGCGGTGCTGGCGCTGCTCGGGAGGCGGATTAACGTTGGCTGCTTGCCTTTTACTCCAAAGTTGGATGCCGATCGGGCCGCTCGCACAGGAAATCGCTGGCGGAGATGGGGAAGAGTGATCGTCGCGCATCCCTGGCTTGCCCTTATTTTGGCTGGCACTCCTTTGCTTCTGCTCGCCTGGCAGGTTAGACAGCTGGATACCAGTCTTCCGCGCGGGGATTGGCTTCCGCAGACGGCGGAGTCAGTCCATGCACTCCACACCCTTGAAAAAATGGACAGGGGCGGTGCTGTTGAATCATTGCGCCTCATCGTCGAGCTTCCACCCGATTCCATCGCGCAAACCGACACGGGATGGGATGCGCTGGATCGTCTCACCAAGCGTCTCGCGAGCGACCCTCGTAGTGAGCGCGTGATCTCTATCACATCGATTGCGGAGAGCAACCGCTCGTCCCTCCCTGACGTCTCGCGCGAGACGCGTCGAACGTTTCTGAGTAGTGACGGACGAGCTGCTCTGCTTGAGGTGTTACCCGCGAGTTCGGTCTCCCTGCGCGACCAGGTCAACTGGGTGCGAGAGCTCCGGAAGACCGGCGCGCCAGCTCTCACCGGAGTTCCTGGCTCAACGCTTCTCGTTGGGGGCATCCCGGCACTTAACGCCGATTATGAAACGATCATCAGAGAGCGCTTTCCGTCGGTAATGGCGCTGGTAGTGGGTGGTACGCTCCTTGCGTTACTCTGCGGGTTCCGATCGATCTTCGCTGCCCTAAAGGCCATCGCACTCAATCTGCTTTCGGTCGCGGCGTCCTTCGGAGCATTGGTTCTCGTCTTCCAAAACGGACACGGAAGCAGGTTCCTGGGAGTTACCGGAGGAACCGGTAGCGTATTCCCCCTTGTTCCAATCGTCGCCTTTGCCATCGTCTTCGGATTAAGCATGGATTACGAGGTATTTCTTGTTGCACGCGTTCTCGAAGCCAGAAGGAGCGGACTGAGTGAAATGGATGCGATCCCTGAGGGTCTTGCTAGAACTGCAGGCCTGATTACGAGTGCCGCCGCGATCATGATCGTGGTATTTGCAGCATTCACCTTCGGAGATTTCCTGGTGGTCAAGATGATCGGGTTTACGTTGGCGGTCGCGGTTTTGATAGACGCGACACTCGTTCGTATTGTGATCGGTCCCGCGCTTCTTCGTATTGCAGGCGATTGGAACTGGTGGCCAGGCGGCCTTGCCACCGCACGCAAGATGTCCTGAATGCAAGACGCGAATGATGTCTCTATCCGCGCTCAACGAATTTCAGCTGGACGACTTCACTGTCGCTATGACAAAGTCGAGAAAAGCGCGCGTTTTTGGGGGAAGATAATGACGCGACGGATGCAGCGCATAGAGAGGAAATCGCTCGTCAAGCCAATCAGGAAAGACGACCTCCAAGCGTCCACTCTCGATCAACGATTCGATTCCAAGTTCCAAGAGCTGTGCAATACCGTAACCAGCGAGGCAGACTGCGTGAAGAGTCGCAACATCGCTAAGCAGGAGCTGCGCGTTCGAGTTGATCCCGATTTCTTTTCGGCCCTGCCGAAATGCCCACTCGTAGCCACGCCCGGTTTCAGGGTCCCGAAAATCAATCAGGTGATGATTGTCTTTCTCAAGATCGGAGGGATGAATTGGGCGCCCCGCTTTCTTCAGATAGGCCGGTGAAGCTACAGTAACGACCCTTGTGTCGAGAAGCTTTCGGGCTACAAGTGTTGATGGGCGAGGTTCACCGAAACGAATGGCAAGATCGAAGCCGTCTGCAACCAAATCGCCCAACCGGTCACGTGTGATCAGTTCGAGCTTCAGTCCTGGAAACCGTTTTAGAAACTGACTCAGTTGCGGCCCAAGTATAAGCTGCGCGATGAACGGGTCCATATTGACCCGCAGAGTTCCTCGAACCGCGTCTTTCGATGTCGCCACTGAAGCCGCTGCTTCTTCTAATCCGGCGATCAGAGGAACGATCTGTTCGTAGAGCCTGCGCCCTTCTTCGCTCAACGTGACGGTACGAGTGGTCCGCTCAAGCAGACGTACATCGAGGCGTGCCTCTAAACGCGCGATGCCACGGCTCACTCCCGACTGTGACATGTTCAACGATTTTCCGGCTATAGCGAAGTTTCCACTCCTCACGACGGCAGTTAGAACACCTAGTCCATTGAGAACTCTATCATCGAATTTCATTGATTCATGATAATTGGTCATGAGCAAAATGCGGAAACTTATGACGCTTCGACTTTGCTGGCTGCGTCAGATGTACAGGTCGTAGCAGAACGGAGATCGCAGCAATCATTCAATGCGCTCTCCCGCTATCAGAAGCAAGGGGGAAACGAAGATGTCAGTGTCGAATGGATGGGGAGCCGCAGTGTTATTCCTGGTGGTAATAGGAGCCGTCACTTCTGGGCACGCACAAACGGCGCCATCGAAGGCCGCCAACGAGGCACTTACTTTCAACGGAGACGGGGCGCAGCGCTTCAAGGGTATCAATTGGCCGGATGGCTTCCATCCGGAGCAGGCAGACCTGTTTGCTCACAACGAAATTGTTGTTCGCGCATCGTGCGAGAAGGTCTTCGCCAATATCGCTGACGCTCAGGTGTGGCCGTCGTGGTATCCAAACTCCCACAATGTCAACCTGTTGAACAGCCCGGATGGAAAGCTCCATGAGGGAACGCGGTTTTCCTGGGATACCTTCGGTGTCCACATCGAGAGCCGGGTGCATGAGTTCGTTCCAAACAGCCGCCTTGGCTGGTTTGGCCATGGTACTGGGATGAATGCCTATCACACGTTCCTTCTATTGAAGGCGGACAAAGGCTGCCACATCGTGACAGAAGAAGTTGTGAAAGGGCCCGGTGCAGTCGAATTCCGCGAAAAGCAGCCGAACGCTATGCACGAAGGGCATGATCTTTGGCTACGAACGCTCAAACAGCGCTCTGAACAGTAATTCGAGAAAGACGAACATTAGTCGTTCGATTTGTTTTCCCAAAAAGGAGATAGTCATGGCTCGTATTTTCATTACTGGATCATCCGATGGTTTAGGTCTTACGGCCGCTCAATTGTTAGTTGAACAGGGCCACAGCGTGGTGTTGCATGCTCGAAGCCAGCAACGGGCAGTTGAGACTCAGAACAAATTTCCCGCAGCAGAATCGGTAGTCGTTGGGGACCTCACCAGCATCGCCCAAACAAAACACGTTGCCGATCAAGTCAATCAACTCGGAGCCTTCGACGCTGTCATTCATAACGCCGGCATTGGCTACCAAGAGCCAAAGCGAATTGTCACTGAAGATGGGCTATCGCATGTTCTCGCTGTCAATACGATCGCACCGTATATCCTGACTGCGCTGATTAGTCGCCCCAAACGACTTGTTTATCTGAGTTCGATGCTGCATCAAGACGGAGACCCGAGTCTAAGCGACCTGACGTGGGCCGACCGGCCGTGGGTGGGACGGCTGGCTTACTCCGATACGAAGCTCCATGACGTGCTATTGGCGTTCGCTATCGCCAGACGGTGGCCGGGTGTGCTTTCAAATGCACTGGAGCCGGGTTGGGTGCCTACCAAGATGGGCGGTTCAGACGCTACAGACGATCTGGACCAGGCGCACCGCACTCAGGTGTGGCTTGCAGTAAGCAACGCCCCTGCCGTTTCGGTATCCGGCGAGTACTTCTATCACATGGAGAAACGGCGACCGCATCCTGCTACGCGTGACGCGAGTATCCAGGATCGGCTATTGGACTACTGTTCCCGTGTTACAGGCGTGGCACTTCCATCCTGACCATCGCTGTTCCACCATCAACCTCATATCTACTAACAACATCCTAAGGAAATAAAGGAGAAACAAAATGTACGCAATCATGGGCATCACTGGAAAAGTTGGGGGCGCCATCGCAGAGAATCTATTGGCGCAGGGAGAGAAAATTCGCGCGATCGTTCGGAATCCTGAAAAGGCTGCGCGTTGGAGAGATCGCGGCGCAGAGATCGTGGTCGCGGACGGCGACGATCCGAACGCACTGGCATCCGCATTCGAAGGCGCGGATGGAGTGTTTCTCATGGTTCCTCCGAACTTCGCGCCAGCTTCCGATTTTCCGGAAATCCGCAAGACCCTGGCGTCGTATCGTGCAGCTCTCGCAAAGGCTCTGCCGAAGAAAGCGGTATACCTTTCGTCGATTGGAGGCGAACAGGCCAGCGGGTTGGGGCTTATCACCGGTTCGCATCTTCTAGAGCAAACGCTCGGAGATCTGCCCATCGCGCACGCATTTCTGAGGGCCGGCTGGTTCATGGAAAATCACGCCTGGGACGTTACGACCGCACAGTCAGAAGGAAAAATCTTCTCTAATCTTTATCCTTTGGATCGCAAATTCTCGCTGGTTGCTACGGCTGACATCGGCAAGGCTGGAGCGGATGTCCTACGTCAGGAGTGGACAGGCACTCGGTATATTGAGGTTGCCGGTCCCGAGCAGTATTCCCCCAACGATATTGCACGAGCATTGAGCGGTGCTCTCGGACGTTCTATCGAAGCGGTTGCTGTCCCGCGCGAGAAGTGGACGGAATTCTTCATCGGGCAAGGCATGCCGGAAGGCCGTACCGAACCTCGCGCCGAGATGGTCGATGGGTTCAACTCGGGCTGGATTCATTTCGGTGTACCCGGCACTGAACACATCACAGGCGCTACCAGCCTGACGTCAGTGATTGCAAAGCTCGTAGCAAACGAGAGCGACGAAGCATAGCGTCCGAAGACCCGACACCCAGGTGTCGGGTCTCCTCCTTGCTTCCTTGAGGGTGGACGTACACAGCTTCGCAACTTATCCGCGATGATGACACGGGTGGTTTCTTTGTGGCACTGGAGACCGTGATATCGGCCCTCCGCTGTACTCATCACCTTAGCTTCTCGCACCCTTAATTTGATGATGCTCTACTTGCCCTTCTTCAGTCGCTTTACCACCCCTGCCAGCGAGTGCTCATTCATCGCCGTCAGAGCGTCCCCTCGCACCTTCTTCATCAGCGTCGCAACGGCCTTGTCCTCAACATGCAGCCACTCCCCAGCCGTCGCCTCAAACACATCTCCCAACCCGATCTGCTTCGCCGGAAGCTTCAGCTTTGCGCCACCATGCGGTCCTTTACGCTGCTCGATCAACCCCGCTTTATGCAGCAGCAGAAAGGCCCTCCGCACCATCACAGCGCTCTCTTTCAGCGCCTCTGCAATCGCCGACGAGGTATGCATCACATCCGGCTCGCTCGCCAACACCGCCAACACCCGCACGCTCAGTTGAAACCGTCCACTCTGTGCCATGCAAAAAAGCTACCACACCCAGCCACGATTTCGTCATCACGATCTTGCCGTTTCCTCTTCTTATCCACATTCCCTGCACCAGTAGCGGCAGCTTTCACCACACTACCGTGTAAACTTTTCCAGTGAATATCCTTTTTGTCGGCGATGTTTTTGGCTCCGCCGGTCGCCACATCGTCCGCGAACATCTCCCCCATGTCCTCGAAACCAACGCCGTCGATCTCCTCGTCATCAATGGCGAAAACGCTGCGGGCGGCTTCGGCATCACGCCGTCAATCGCTGAAGAACTCTTCGACCTCGGTGCCCACGTCATCACGACCGGCAACCACATCTGGGACAAACGCGAAATCTTCGAGTACATGACCGTCCCTTCCGACTCACACGTCCGTGGCCGACGCGTCCTGCGCCCAGCCAACTACGCGGTCGGCACTCCCGGCTTCGGAGTCTACGAGGGCGAACTCGGCAACGGCCAGAGCTATGCCGTCATGAACCTCCAGTGCCGCGTCTTCATGTCTAGTTGCGACGACCCCTTTCGCAAGGCCGACGAGCTTCTCAGCAAGATCACCGCAAAGGTCATTCTTCTCGACCTCCATGGCGAAGCCACCAGCGAAAAGGTAGCCCTTGGGTGGTACCTCGACGGTCGCATCACCGCTCTGCTCGGTACCCACACCCACATTCCCACGGCAGACGAGCGCATTCTCCCTGGAGGCACCGCCTACCAGACCGACGTAGGCATGTCCGGACCATACGACTCGGTCATCGGTGTTGAAAAAGAGATGGTTCTCGCACGTTTCCTCACCGGAATGCCCGGCAAGTTCGAACCAGCCAAGGGCAACCCGAAGATGTGCGCTGCCCTGATCTCCTGCGACGGAGCCACAGGTCGTGCCCAGCACATTCAACGCATCATGCTCGGTGAATAGCCCTGCACAATATAAAAGGGCGGCCCGAAAGGACCGCCCTTTTATACGCAGCTTGTTTAGTCTAGCGATGTGTCGTGTGATGTACTGGAGCCTTCTTCGGCTCTACCACCGCTCCATCGCTCATCGTGATCATGATTGGGCTAGGCGTGTACGAAGCATACGTCCCCGTCACAGTCACTTTAGCTCCAACGGCCGGCGGTGTCTTCAAAGGCGCGGCCAATTGGAACGTAAAGTCTGCTGTCTTGGACTGCACCGCATCGTCTGAAACCGCTACCAGCAACGCCGTGTCCGTCACCGAGATCACCGTAGTGTCCGGGAACTGAACCGACTTACCCTTGACCGTATCCCAGACCTTGGCCGCATCTTCGGGTTTGCCGTTCGCCAGAATGAACTCCTTATCGCTCACCGCCAGCGTCGCCAAATCAGGCGTGCTCGCAATCACCTGCGCGACGATGTCCGCCGGCGACGGTGCAGGCTTGATGGTGAAGCCTGGTGGGGGATTCAGGTTCGTCTGCACAGCAGTCATCACGGCATCATAGCCATCGTCGCCACCGTGATACTTCTTGTAGCAATACTTCGCCAGCGGAAGCATTTGAGACTTGTACGGCTCGGGGGCAAACGCTGCTGCGCGCGTGGCGTACCAGGTGCAATTCACATAATCAGGCGGGGTGGACTGGTAGTAGGCCTGACCGAGGGTATAGGTATCCTGCAGGAGCGGACCAGGCGTCTTCGTATTCTCAACGGGAACCGAGGCCAACTCAGCCTTGAAGTCTGTAATCGCCGTTGCGTCGTCCTTTTTATTCAGCGCCGCTGTAGCAATCGCGCTGTCGAAGACAGGATAGGTCGCAGTCTTCAACTTAGCGAAATCATCGTCACTCATGTCCTTCGGCTTGGTCGCTGCCAGCCCCTTCTGAGCGAAGCCAGCCGCAGCGTCATAACCAGCCTGTTTCGCGGTAGGATCAGTCGCCTGATCTGCCGCTGACTTGCGAAAGTACACCTCCAGCAATAGCGCGCGCAGGTTGTTCGGGTCGACTTGCAGAAGACGGTCGGCCGCATCCAGCGTCTTTGCCGCATCAGGAACCGAACTGTAGATCGCCATCAACTGCTGCAGCACATCCGCCTTCACCGCGGACTGGGGATAGGCCGTGAGATAAGCTTCAAGCGCAACTGCCTTGGCCTTCGGGTCAGCCGTTGAGATCGCATCGTTATAGGCCTTGTATTCGGCCGGGGACATTTGTACGCCGCCACTCGTGGACTGCGCGTTTGAACCAAGGTTCACCTGGGTCTGTGCTACCGCAACCCGTGCAACACTTACCATGCCGGTTACAGCCAGGAGAGACGCAACGACTACCTTCTTCATTCCACACTCCTCAGTAAAGCTCTTCTATCTAATGTCCGCCGAGCTTCCGGGGTAACTCTGGATATAACACGAATCCCACTCCGAAGCATAATTCATCGAAAATCGGCTTCGGATTTACCCGTGGGCTAAATGCTGCGGGATTCGTAGCATTCGGGGATGATGATGCGGATTATAGAAACGCCAACGTATGAATGGCAAGCCTGCTCCACATTAACCTGAGCCAACTTCTAAATTCCATTGGCGTTCAAGCCTCGAGTCCATCCCGTTCAGCGGCAACGTGCACGACTATGTCCCCCAAAAATGCCCTGGTCGACTCTCATCGGCCAGGGCGTTCCGTATGATCAGTCCGTTATTTGTGCGCGACTGACTTCTCATGCGCATCGATCGAGTGCTCGTGGGCCGTTGTAGAGTGCTCATGTGCTTTCGTCGCGTGTTCGTGGGCGGTGTGGCGGTCGCCCTTCGCGTGGTGTTCGGCTGCTGCGTGGTGGGCCTTCGCTGCGTGCTCGTGATGTTCCGCTGCCTTCTTATGCGCGTCGTGTGCCATAGAATCACCTCTGTGGATCGTCGTTTTACTACACCGCGACCCTACGCCCGTCGCACGTTAGACAACGCCAAATTTGTGTTAAGATTTCGCACAAATCACGCATCGGCCTGCCCTTGACCCGTCAAACGCCGTGAGCACTGGTACATTGATTCGCCCTTTCACCTCCTATGTCATCCCAGGCAATACCTTCATTGCCCATTTGTAGTGTTACAGCCTTCTTATCCACAACCAGTGGTGTTGTTTTCGTTGATTCCAACCGAAACCGCGGCTAAAGTGGAATGAGTCATAAAGAACCAGGGGAACACTTCTCAACCCAACCGTTTCGTCGCAGAGGCTTCAATTGCTCAAACTCAAAAAAGTTCAGATCCTCGGCTTCAAATCCTTCTGTGACCGCACCGAGGTCCAGCTCTCCGGTGAAGGCATTGCCGCCATCGTCGGGCCAAACGGTTGCGGCAAGTCCAACATCTCTGACGCCATCACATGGGTGCTCGGCGAGCAGTCAGCCAAGAGCCTTCGTGGTGTTAAGATGGAAGATGTCATCTTCGCTGGCACCCGCGACCGTAAGCCGACTGGCATGGCCGAGGTCTCGCTCACTCTTATCGATCCGGAGGTCTACGACGGCGCCAGCCTCCATGGTGGATCCGATGAGCCAGAAATCGTCATAGACGAGGTCGCTCCCACAGACTGGGATGAGAACACCCTCCGCCAGCAGCGCGCCGAGGAGACCGAAGAGGCTATAGCCGAGGCGCAGCCCGGCACTATCATTGAAGGGGAAGCGAAAGGCCCTCACATCCTCCCAGCTCCAACGGACGTGGATGCCGCAGCCGAGCTAGCTAACCCCAACAATGTCGTCCTCAAGATCCGCCGCCGCAAGTTCGGTCGGGCCCCCATTCGTGCGGGCGAACTCACCATTACGCGTCGCCTCTTTCGCTCTGGCGACAGCGAATATCTTCTCAATGGCAAGATCTGCCGGCTACGCGACATTCAGGACATCTTCATGGGCACCGGTCTTGGCGGCGAATCCTACGCCATCATCGGCCAGGAGCGCATCGGCCAACTCCTCAGCTCCAAGCCCCTGGACCGTCGAGCCATCCTAGAAGAAGCGGCTGGTATTACCCGATTCAAAACTAAAAAACGTCTCGCTGAACTCCGCCTCGAAGCTGCTCGCCTCAATCTCTCCCGCGTCAATGACATCTTCGACGAAGTCACACGCCAGATGACTACCCTCAAGCGCCAGGCTTCCAAAGCCGAACGCTACGGTGCGCTACGCGACGAACTCCGCACCCGGCTCCGCATCGTGCTGGCCAGCCGCATGTCGCAGCTCGATACCGAGCAGACCGTCACGACCGAAAAGATCACCACACTCGCTGCACAGATCGATGCTCAGGCTACAACCGTAGAGACCATGGACGCCGAGCACACCGAAGGCATCCGCGCCGGCTACACCCTCGACCAGCAAATCCGTGAATCTGGAGCTCAGGCCAATCAATCTGCCGTCGAGCTCGAGCGCATCACCGCCCGCACCGCTGCCAACACCGATCGCGTTGCCGAGCTCACCAACCGCCTCACCTCGGGTGCAGACGATCTTGCCCAGGCTCGCGAACAACTTGCATCGTTGGCCGGCGAACTCGAACAACACCGCAGCTTCCTCGATAGCGCAACTGCCGAATCCACCGGCTCCCGCGAGGCTGCACAGAGCCATCAGGCTCAGGCTCAAGAGGCTGTTCGCGCCCTGGCTGCAGCCGAGCAACAAGCTGAGCAGAACCGTCGCGCCACCATGCAACTCGTTCAGCGCGCAGCCCAGACCCGCAACGAAGAGGCTCAAGCTGCTGCCGCACTCGCTGGTCTTGAGCGCGAAGCCGAACGGCTCCTCTCTGAATCCGAGATCGCGCGACAGGAGCTCGAGACCCTCGGCCTGCAGCGCGGCCAGGTAAAGATATCCTTTGAGTCCGTCACCGAACGTCTGAAGCGCCTTGAAGCCGAAATCGCCGAACTTCGCCTGCAAACCGAGGCTACTCGCAGTGAAGAATCCCAGTCCAAGCGTCGTGGCGACCAACTACGCGGCGAAGTCGCGACCCTAACCGGCCGGCGCACCTCGCTCGAATCCCTCATCCGCGAGCACAGCTATTCCACCGACACCGTCCGCAATATCTTCAAGACCAGCGCCTACAAGCAG
>Ga0206805_1175_pt1 | contig 10782 bp, 8 predicted proteins | sample Alteio_BWOrgCont_59_FD_152890 | JGI IMG/M metagenome (GOLD analysis project Ga0206805, IMG submission 152890) | Enriched cells from forest soil in Barre Woods Harvard Forest LTER site, Petersham, Massachusetts, United States -... | ecosystem: Environmental > Terrestrial > Soil > Temperate forest > O... | reverse complement strand
AAGTTGCCGCTCGCTGTTGGTTTGCCGGAGATAATCCCGGTACCCGTGCCAAGCCTCAGCCCGTCCGGCAAACTCCCGGAGGAAACCGTCCAGGTATACGGCGCCGTACCTCCACTCGCCAACAATGCGCTCGAATAACTCAGGCCCTGCGTCCCGGAGGACAGCACCGTCGAAGTTATTGTCAGAGGAGTCGGAGTCGGGGGTGCCGGTGAAGTCGGCGGCACTGGTGTTGTTGGTGGCGGGGATGTCGGCTGTAACGGTGCCGCCGGTGCCGTAGTCACAAGTATCGTTAGAGTAGCGTTCGATGTCTCTACCGGCGTACTTGAATCGCTTGCCGTTACTCCAAAGGAGTAGCTTCCGCTTGAGGTGGGACTACCAGAGATAACGCCGGTAGTAGCGGCCAGGCTGAGCCCCGGAGGAAGCTGACCAGTCGAGACACTCCAGGTGTAAGCGGGTGTTCCTCCTGTCACGGCTAGTGTCGTGGTATAGGGCGCACCAACTGCACCTTGAGACAGTGCCGCCTTAGAGATCGTCAACGAAGATGAGCCAGAGCTAGTAGGTGCAGTTATAGTTACCGGCACCGGTTGCGACTCTTCGTTGGTTGTTGCATTTTGGACTTGCAACTGGACCGTCGAAGGTTTAGCGACACTGCCACTGCCAATTGTTCCGGTCAGTGTATTGGAGTCGACTACAGAAGTAGCCAGAGGAGCGCCATTCCAAAGAATTACGGCCTGATTCGTAAAGTTTGTCCCCGTCACCTTCATCGTCAGGCTCTTGGAGCCTGCCGGGATCGTCTGAGGAAGAACCTGGCTAATGCTGGGGGCTCCCACTAGCTGAAAGGTGCCGGCTCCACACCCGATGAAAAACAAAAGCAGTGTGACACCTAAGCTGGCCGTAATTCTCTCTAATACTTTGCCCAAAATACACCCCAAATAGCATCGAGTCTTGTCAACACCGAGACACGTCTCGCAGCCAGTAGTGGCAGCTTCGTGATGGCACTCGGTGTGAACGTTACATGGAAAAAATGGTTACTACAGTTACCCAATGGGGGAGCTGCGTATACCACTTCCGTGTGATCGAGGCAAAAGCTCTCAACTGCGGGCGCAAGTCGTCCCGCACGCCGAGAAGGCGCAAAAAAACATGAATTCAATGATGCTGGTTAGGCCGTTATAGCGTACTAAAGTAATTCACTCCCGTAGTATGGAGTACCCCGCAAGCGTGAGGACATCCCACTTATGGGTTACATAAAGTTCAGGATTAAGTTGGAGATATTTCGCCATATCGGTCGAGGCTTCTCCTTGGCTCCAGACCACATCTTGCCTGGAGTAGGCAACTCTCGACATAACCGATAGATGCGAAAACATGCGGTGTGTAATAGCTGCCTGCCTGAGAGAGATAGTTCGCCTGAGCGAATCCCCTAAGTCATCAGAACCAGCAGAACAAGAAAACAGATCCATTAAAATAAAAGATCAAAAGCCTAAAAACCAACTAGTACAAAAGACCGGTGACAGCATCTCACCCACACAGCCGCGAGCCTTGAAAAGCTGATAGCAGCTGGACAAAGCACTACACAAATTTAGATACCCTCCTGAAAGAATGACGGGAGAGCCACCTAAAAATATGTTGAATTATTAAGGCAGGGGGGTTACACCAGAAATATCGTCTGAGACGAGAAACCTACATGCTCTTACCAGGACACCTTCAAAGCTGTACTGAAGTGAACTTTAATTTTTATAACACAAATTACTCTCTGCCTGTACAAGCTGCTGCACAAACTAAATACAAAAAAAGTAAGTGCTTACTATTCCATGTTTTGCGAGAGATCAAAATTTGAAGACGATTCAAGCGGAAGATTCTAACAGCGAACGACCTTGTCCGATTTGATGCCCTTCGTCGCATTTCGTGAGTCCACCACTAGCTTCGACTGACTGACAATCGTGTTGTAGTCATAGTCCGAATGGTCCGTCATAATCAGAACGCAGTCGTACTGTTCAAGCTGCTCCAGTGACGTACAGGTCATATTCAGGTTGTAGTGTCGCCCTTTGCCCACGGTAGGAAAGTAGGGATCGTTGTACAGCACCTCTGCGCCTTCCTCACGCAGCAGTTCAATGACCGTCAGCGAAGGCGACTCACGCAGATCGTCGATGTCTTTCTTATAAGCCATGCCCAGCATTAAAATTTTCGATCCGTTGATAGCCTTTTTATGCTGATTCAACGCCTTCCCGACATATTGCACGACGTGTCCAGGCATCGATTCATTCACCTCGCCCGCCAGCTCGATGAATCGCGTATTGAAGTCGTACTCTTTCGCCTTCCAACTCAAATAGAACGGATCGATCGGAATGCAGTGTCCGCCTAAACCTGGCCCAGGGTAGAAGGCATGAAAGCCAAACGGCTTTGTTGATGCTGCATCGATCACCTCCCATATATCTACGCCCATTCGCAACGAAAGCAGCTTCAGCTCATTCACCAGCGCGATATTCACGCAACGGTAAATGTTCTCCAGCAGTTTGGTCATCTCGGCTACGCGTGTCGAAGACACCCGTACCGAACGGGTAAAAATTCCTTCATACAGTACCGCGGCAAGCTCCGTGGCAATCTCCTCATGGCCGCCGACAACCTTCGGAATGTTATGTCGCGCCACCGTCGTATTGCCCGGATCTTCGCGCTCCGGCGAGAAGGCAACATACACCACCCCATGCTCAGCAGCGGCCCCCTTGCTCTGCACCTTCAGCCCCTGCGAGTTCTCTGCCTCAAGAATCGGAATCATCAACTCTTCCGTCGTGCCGGGATACGTCGTACTCTCCAGCACAATCAGTTGTCCCTCCCTGATCCAAGGCGCTGTGGCCTTTGTCGTTTTTTCAACGTAGCTCAAATCAGGTTCGCGGTGCTCCGTCAGCGGGGTGGGCACGCACATAATAATGGCGTCCATATCGGACAGACGCGAAAAATCAGAAGTAGCCTGCAATCCCTGCTTCCGCGCTGTCTGAATCTCCTCCTGCGGAATACGGAAGATGTATGATCGCCCAGCCTCCAGGTCAGTCACCTTCTTCACATCGATGTCGAAGCCAGTCACTTTGAACCCGGCCTCTGATAACAGAAGAGAGAGAGGCAATCCAACGTAACCCAGTCCGATAACTCCAATCTTGGCTGTATGGGCTTTCAACCGTTCAAGGCGCTCTTGAGCAATTTCAGGCAGGGCAACTTCGTTCGTAATCGACATGATTACGATTATCGCATTTGACCTGCAACTCCCGCATCGGCTTGATTCTGTACGAAAGTTGCATGGACGCAAATGAATTTGGTAGCCAGAATAAAGTTCTACCCTTCCCGGCTCTTACATCTTCACGAACCTCCACGAGCTGCGAACGGGATAAACTCTTCGGAGAGTGCAACACGGCCCGACAATACCTCGGGCGGAGGATAGATGGCGCGTTATCTCATCACAGGAATAGCAGGTTTCATCGGTTCCACCCTCGCCCATGCCCTTGTAGAGCAGGGACACGAGGTACGTGGCATCGACAATCTGTCCACAGGAAACCTCGAGAATTTGGCCGACATCCGCCACGCTGTCTCGTTCCAGCAAATGGATCTGCAGGACGTTCCAGGCATCAAGTCCGCCTGCGAAGGTGTCGACTACATCCTCCATCAGGGAGCGCTCGCCTCAGTTCCGCGCTCGGTGAAAGACCCCCTCAGTTCCCACGAGTCCAACATCAACGGCACGCTGAATCTCCTCATCGCAGCCCGCGACGCGAAGGTACGCCGCATCGTCTATGCGGCCTCCTCTTCGGCCTACGGAGACCAGCCCACCCAGCCCAAGCAGGAGGACATGTCGCCTCTCCCCCTCTCGCCCTACGCCGTACAGAAACTCACCTGCGAGTACTACATTCAGTCCTTCTATCGAGCCTATGGTTTGGAGGGCGTCTGCCTCCGTTACTTCAACATCTTTGGCCCCCGCCAGGCCGCCGACTCGCCCTACTCCGGCGTCATCGCCCAGTTCACCTTCAAGATGATGGCGGGTATCACCCCCACCATCTTCGGCGACGGCCTCACCAGTCGTGATTTCAATTACGTCGACAACGCCGTCAGCGCCAACCTCCTCGCCTGCGTAGCGCCCAGCGCGGTAGCCACCGGCCGCGTCTTCAACATAGGCACCGGCAGAAGCCATACACTCAATGAGGTCTACGCCGCCATCGCCGAGCAGCTTGGCTTCCGTGCCAAACCCATCTATGGGCCGCCAAGAGAGGGCGACATCAAGCACTCTCTTGCCAACATCGACCGCGCATCCAAAGAACTTGGCTACCAACCCAGAGCCCATTTCCACGACGGTCTGAAAAAGACCGTAGCCTGGTACCTTGAGGGGAAAGAAAAGACACCTCAGCTCTCTGCCACGAATTAAAGTTAAACCACAGCATTTGGTCACACATCCCGTGCCTCCAAAACCAACACATGCATCGACATGGAATTGGGGCAGTCGTCTCATCGAGATGAATAATGGCAAACACAAAAAATGAGTTGCCAGAGTGCAATCTGGCAACTCATAAATTTCTACATTCCGACTTTACCTTCGGAAGGCTCTCCCGAGATCCTTCCGAAATATCTACCACGGAAAGCGCATAACCTACTCACTCAATCGGACTTCCAAAAATAGAAGTCTTAGCTTTCCTAACCGGTGTCCGGGAGTATGCAAGCAACTTGAGAGCCAAATATAAAGTCTCTGCAGATCAGACACTTAGCCCAACCCAAAATACATAATCATGCAAAATTCTGCTTCGTATAAGTGAAAAACAACTCTGCTTCCACCATGGCAAGGAAACGTTCCAACGCAGACACTGTCTGTAAACAGCCCAGCCCCAACAGGCTGCATCTCATCCCAGAAGTCTAAGGCCTGCTCTTTTACGCTGCTAACCACTCTATCTATGGCATCACGAACCACCATGAGGTAAAACGAAACAATGTCAGCCCAGTCTTCAGCCACAGAGGCGGCGCATCTTTCCTGTATGCCCCGTCCCCATCGAAGCCATATCCTGGGCCTCCTTCTCCTCACGCTTCTTGCGACACCGTTTGCCTTTTCCCTTGGCACCCCGCTCACTGGCACTCCGCTCAACGACGGCTACCATGCCATGTACAACCTGGACTTTGCGGCGGCCCACAACCACTTTCAGCAGTGGATGAACGCGCACCCCGACGATTGCCTCGGCTCCGCATCCGACGCCGCCGCCTACATCTTCACCGAGTTCGACCGCCTCGGCGTTCTCGATATCGAGCTCTTCGCCGACGACGGCCGTTTTGAATCCCGCAAACGCCCTGCAGTCGATCCCGCGCTCAAGCAGGGATTTGAGAATCGCATCGCCCAGTCCGAACACCTCGCCGACGTCGCCCTCCAGCACAACCCCAACGATGCAAACGCCTTCTACTGCAAGGCTGTCACCTCCGGCATGCAGGCCGACTGGGCATCCCTCATCGACCGGCACGAATACGGCGCCTTTAAGTTCAGCGAACTAGGCAGCAAGTACGCTAAACAAGCCCTTGCCATCAATCCCACCCTCTACGATGCAAATCTGGCCGTCGGCATCGAGAACTACATGCTCAGCCTCAAAGCCCCTCCCATTCGCTGGCTGCTCGGCATGGCAGGCGCAGGCACCAACAAGGCCGAAGGTGTCCGCCTCCTCAAGCTCACCGCGGACCAGGGCCACTACCTTGCTCCCTTTGCCCGTCTCATGCTCGCCGTCGGCGAACTCCGTGACGGCCGTACCCAACAAGGCAAGGCCATCCTCATGGGCCTCTCTCAGGAGTTTCCTCAGAACACCCTTTACCAACGTCAGATCGCCCGCCTGCACTAAAGTGGCACATCCTTCGCGTGAAATCCAACACGCAAATCTCAGTAGCGTGTAACCTTACATATATTGATCCCATTTCGCATATCTACGAGCCCGTCCCTTGGGCACGCAGTCTTTTATCGTCTACGCAACCAACTAAACCCGGTTCATGCAACACACACTTCAAATAACCGCAAAGGGTTCTCATAAGCATGCGCATCGCATCTGTAGGCACGGCCTATCCACCTCATCGCTACTCACAGGCAGCAATCTCAGATGCACTCACCGCCCGCTGGCAGGACCGCATGGAAGAGCCCAGACTCATCAATCGCCTCTTCGTCAACTGTGGCGTCAACTTCCGTAACCTCGTCTTCCCCCTCGATGTCTATGAGAACCTCTCCGGCTTCGGCCCCACCAACGACGCTTGGATCGTAGCCGCCGTCGAACTCGGCCAGAAGGCAATCTGCAGTGCACTCGCCCGCGTCAACCTCGGCCCGGAAGACATCTCCGCTATCTTCTTCGCTTCGGTCACCGGCATCGCCAGCCCCACCATCGACGCGCGCCTTATCAATTTGATGCCCTTCCCCACCAACATCAAGCGCACCCCCATCTTTGGCCTCGGTTGCGTTGCCGGTGCCGCAGGCATCTCCCGCGCGTCAGACTACGTCCGCGCCTTCCCCAAACAGTACGCTCTGCTTCTCTCAGTCGAGCTCTGTTCCCTCACCTGGCAGGACAACGACCAGTCCATCGCCAATCTCATCTCCTGCGGCCTCTTCGGCGACGGAGCTGCAGCCGTCATCGTCGCCGGAAGCGAAACGCCTCACGCGAATAAGACCTGTCCCTGCAGCGGGCCCCGCGTTCTCGACACCCGCTCGACGTTCTATAGGCACACCGAACACATTATGGGCTGGAGCATCGGTGACATGGGCTTCAAGATCGTCCTCTCCCCCGACGTGCCCAAGGTCGTCAACGAGCATCTTCGCGGCAACGTCGAGTCCTTCCTCACCGACAACGGTCTCACCCTCGACGACATCTCCAGCTACATCTTTCACTCCGGGGGCCCCAAGGTCCTCGAAGCCATGGAGACAACCCTCGGCCTTCCTGAAAACGCTCTTGAGCCTTCTTGGCGCAGCCTGCGCGAGGTCGGAAACCTCTCCGCAGCCTCCGTCCTCGCTGTCCTCGAAGATGTTCTCGTGAACTCCCCCGGCAAGCCCGGCACCTATAGCATCCTGGCTGCCATGGGCCCGGCCTTCTGTTCGGAACTTGTCCTCCTTCAGTGGTAACTCCGGCACGCAATCTCAAATCGCTTGATTGAACGGCACGGCTGAATCTGCTCCAGATTCAGCCGTGCGTCGTTTCAACCGTGTCGAGAGTACCGCAGCCTCCACTGCGGTTCGCTGTGCCTCTAAACGAGAAAGTCATCCTTCCGTCAGCCTCTCGTCATCTATTTGTCATTTGCTTTGTAAGTACCTGTTTTTCTCCATCCTGCGGCGTCAAATTTGTAAAGGACTCCGCTTTCCTATGAGCTTTCGTACGACCTCAACGCAATCAGATGTCGCCATCGTCGGTGCAGGACCAGCCGGCCTGTCCTGCGCCATCGCCGCCGCCAACCAGGGCCTTCAGGTTGAACTCATCGACGCCATGCAACCAGGCATTGACAAGGCCTGTGGCGAAGGCCTCATGCCCGGCTCCCTAACCGCGCTCGCCGCTCTAGGCTTCGACCTCAATCAAGACCTCTCTCAGATTGAAACCGCTCTCCTCCGTGGCGTCCGCTTCCTAGGCGATCAAGTCACCACAGAAGCTCGCTTCCCCGCAGGCCCCGGACGCGGCATCCGGCGCACCATCCTCCACCAGCTTCTGCTCGGTCGCGCCATGGCTCTAGGAGTCCGCTGCCACTGGCAGAACTCCGTACAGGGCATCACACAAGCTGACGATAGCACCCTCATCTGCACCAACCGCCAGACCCTCCGCACCCGCTACCTCATTGGTGCTGACGGCCACCAATCCCGCATCGCCAAGTGGGCTGGCCTCGAAAAATCCTCCACGCACTCCCGCCGCATCGGCCTCCGCCAGCACTACACCATCACCCCCTGGACAGACCTCGTCGAAGTCTACTGGAACGACCACGGGCAGGCCTACGTAACACCCATCTCCTCCAGCGAGGTCTGCGTCGCCTTCATCTCGAACACCAAATTCCCCAGCTCAGTCGAAGCTCTGAAGCACTTTCCCGCCCTCGTCCAACGCCTCGCATCCGCTCAACCCAATGGGGCTCCCCGAGGCTCCATCACCCTTGGACGCAGACTTCACCACGTCACCACCAGCAATATCGCCCTCGTCGGTGACGCCTCTGGCGCGGTCGATGCCGTCACCGGCGAAGGCATGGCACTCTGCTTCCGTCAGGCCGCGGCACTGGCCTCTGCGCTCAAAGCGAACAACCTCGCCGCATACCAATACGCCCATCGCGGCCTCCAACGTCTGCCCAGCCTCATGTCCCGCAGCCTGCTTCTCATGGACCGCTATCCACGTCTCCGCGCCCGCACCCTTCACACCTTTGAGCGCAACCCAAAGCTCTTTTCAAGTCTCCTCCGAGTGCATATCGGCCACTCTCCTATGAATTTTTTCGGAGCCGACGGCCTCCTTGCCACCGGATTACACATCCTGGCAAATTAAATTCATCCATCAGGGGAGTCCCGGCCGCTTTACACCCGTTAGACATCCCTGTAAGTTGAGTTAACCCAAAGGAAGTTGAAAGACCATGGACGACATCGCAACCCGCTGTATCGACATAATCGCAAAATCGAAGAGCATTCCTGCGGACACGATCACCCTCGCCAGCACCTTCGACGAACTCAACATCGACTCCCTCGACAAGATCAACATCTCGTTCGAGGTCGAGGAAGCCTTTTCCATCGAGATACCCGACGAAGCCCTCAGCACCCTCAAAACCGTAGGCGACATGGTCGAAGGTGTCACCCGCCTCCGCTCCGCCCAGCCACCCAGCGCCATCACCACCCCCTAACTCTTTTCCGGCCCTATCCGCCGTTGCCCGATCGCTTTTCGTCATTTCCCTTGCCCGACATCTACAATGGACAAGAGCATCACCAAGGGAGAAGAAGTGAATCGTGTCGTCGTCACAGGCCTGGGCTGCATCACGCCCATCGGCAACACCGTAGCAGACTTCCAGACCGCACTCTTCTCCGGCGCCACTGGCATCGCCCCGTTCCCTCCATTCCCCGAAGCCCCCGGCGAAACTCAAGGCCTCCGCTTCACCCAATCCGCTCGCGTCAAAGACTTCGACGCCAGCCAACACCTCGACTCCGGCATCGCCGGAGCTACCGACCGCACCACACACTTCGCCATCGTCGCCGCACGCCAGGCCGCCCTCGAATCGCAACTCACCCACCACCACGCGCCGGAGAGCATCGCCATCATCGTCGGCTGCGCCTGCGGTGGCCGTCAGGCCGAAGAGACCGAGACCGCCAAACTCTACACCCGCGACGCCCGCGTCCATCCTCTCACCGTCATCCGCACCATGGCCTCCGCTGGCGCGAGCAACATCTCCATTGACCAGAAGATCACTGGCCCCACTCTCAACATCTCCACTGCCTGCTCCTCCGCGACCCACGCCATTGGCCTCGCCTTTCAAATGGTTCGCTCTGGCATGGTCTCCGCAGCGATCGCAGGTGGCCACGAAGCTCCCCTCACCTTCGGCTTCCTCCGCGCCTGGGACAGCATGCGTGTAGTCTCCCCCACCCAGTGCCGTCCCTTCTCCGCCGACCGCGACGGCATGACCATCGGCGAAGGCGCTGCCATGCTCACCCTCGAAACCCTCGAGTCAGCCCAGGCCCGCAACGCGCACATCTACGCTGAAATCGTCGGCTTCGGCATGTCCGCCGATGCAAGCCACATCACCCAGCCTTTCGCCGAAGGCGCTGCCAACGCCATGCGACACGCCCTCAAAGATGCGAACGCAACCACTGAAGAAGTCGGCTACATCAGCGCCCACGGCACCGGCACTCAGGCCAACGACGCCACCGAAGCCGCCGCCATCCACCAGGTCTTCGGCCCTCGCGCCGCACACATCCCTGTCAGCTCCACCAAATCCCTCCACGGCCACTCCATCGGAGCCAGCGGCGCCCTCGAATCCCTCGCCACCATCCTTGCTCTCCAGGAAAATCTCCTCCCGGTCAACACCGGCGTCACCGAGATCGACCCTACCCTCGACCTCGACATCATCCTCCAGAATCCGCGAAAAGCCACCCCAAAGCTCGCCCTCTCGAACTCCCTGGCCTTCGGCGGCCTCAACGCCGTCCTCGCCTTCCGTCTGATCTAAATCACCCCTCTGCCCAAGTCGTACCAGCCTGCTTACTTGTGCAGCACCATCACTTACGGCTAGCCTTGAAGCATGAGCCGCCGTTATCTTTGGACCCTCCCCCTCCTGCTCGCCCTCATCACCACAGCCCTCCAAGCCCAGGCGAAACTCGCCGTCTACGGCACCTTCGGCGGCGAAAAAAGCGGCCTCCCCAACATAGGCTGGACCACGGCCGAAACCTTCGGCCTCTACGTCGGCGTCGCCAAACTCGGCCCTCTGGCTTTCTCGGTCGATGGCCGCGCCGATCTCTCCAGCAAAATCAAAAGCGGCCTGGTCGGCCCCCGCCTCGCCGTCCGCCTACCCGCCATCCCCATCAAGCCCTACGCTGAGGTCCTCATCGGAGCATCAACTTACGCCACGTTCCCCGACGGACTCAAAGACAACGGCCAATTCGCCTCTCGCGCCGTCTTCGGTGCCGACTCCTCTGTCCTCCCCCATCTCGACTGGCGCGTCGTCGACTTCAGCTACGGCCTCAATCAGTCCGCCAACGGCGACCACGCAAAAACCATCTCCACCGGCCTCGTCCTCCGTCTCTGACCACACCGGAGATCGCCCGCGATACCATAGCCAGCAGATGATCTCCGTCCTCAT
>Ga0206805_1174_pt1 | contig 11080 bp, 10 predicted proteins | sample Alteio_BWOrgCont_59_FD_152890 | JGI IMG/M metagenome (GOLD analysis project Ga0206805, IMG submission 152890) | Enriched cells from forest soil in Barre Woods Harvard Forest LTER site, Petersham, Massachusetts, United States -... | ecosystem: Environmental > Terrestrial > Soil > Temperate forest >... | reverse complement strand
AAAATGTATAGTCGTGATATTATAATTAGCATAACGGCAAACGTGTTTGCGGATAAATAGTTCAAAGCATTCCCTCAAAAGGCTCTGAATGAATGGATGCTTGATATGCTTAGCTGCAAACATGCTAAATGTCCCTAAAAATTTATTGAAGTTAGGTTCCAGGTAGACCTTTTTATCAATGGCCGCTCGATCCATGTGATAGGTATTAAAGAAATCAGTACGTAAATCTTCTGGCATTTCACGGTTCAGGTAAGCTGATACGATGCTTTTGCCAATATGTCCCCCGCTGCCTTCGTCGCCTAATATAAATCCTAAGCCCCCGATAATTTCCGTGGTATCGTTCCCATCATAATAACAGGAATTAGAGCCTGTGCCCAATATACACACAATGCCTTTTTCATGTCCGCAACATGCTCGTGCAGCGCCTAATATATCATGGTGCACTTCTATAGCAGCAGACGGGAAACAACCGCCCAATGCTTTTTTTACTTCTTCACACTTAATAGGAACTGAACAACCGGCTCCATAAAAATAGATACTGGTTATATCTCCTGGTTTGCCTGGAAGATGGGGGATAAGGTCTTTTTGCAAAACGGCTTTTATCTGTTCAATGGTTTTGTAATAGGGGTTTAGCCCTTCGGTATGGAAAGGGAGAACAGAGTTTTTGTCTACCAGTCTCCATCCTGTTTTAGATGAGCCGCTGTCTGCAATAAGAATCATATCATATAGTGTGGGTGTAAAAATAGCGAAATAGTTTTTGGGTCGTTATTCAAACCGTATATAAACCGAATTCAACTGAGGTTTTCCTGTACTTATCGATTTTTCAGGAAAAAGGCATTTGTTCAGGCTAATTTTACTTACGAATAAGGAACATAGTATGTCAAATTGCGTTTAATGTATAGATGGGTTCTTATTCTTAACCTTCAAAAACTACACACCATGAAAAAGACAGTGATCCTCTTAGCCGGCTGCTTAATTTGCGGAATAGCATTTGCACAGCAAACCCCCGGTACCAACACTACTGAAAGGGCTTCTCAAAAAGCACAACAAAAGCAGGCAAAAAAATTTCAAAGCGACAAAAGGTATTCTTCTGTTACCAATAGCCATCAATCAAGGGCATTGAGGCGCCAACAAGCCAAGGCCAATACAGGTGGCGGGAAAGGTTAAAAGTCGTAGTTTATGTTGGTATAATATCCTAGCCTGAATTTTAAATTTGGGTACTTTTAGATGGGGAAAGTTTCTGTTTATGAAGCTTTTCCCATTGCTTTTTTGTAGGACTTATTAACATACCATGTTTATTTATAACATACAAATTAACAGATAGTTATAATCATCATTTTTAAGCAATAGTATAGCTAAATAAATAATTACTGAAACAAAATAAAAAGAGGCGGCGTACAATGCCCCACATTTCAAAATTAAAGCGATGAATAAGAAAGTAAAAAAGAAGAAAGTAAAAGTGAAGCACCTACTACTAAACAAAAGGAAAAACTTTAAAAAAATAATATAGTATCTAAAGATCAACACAATCAAAATCCAAAAAACAATGAAAAAATTAGTATGTATTTTAGCCGTAATTTGTTTTTCTCTGTCGGTTTATGCTAAAGGAACCGGAAGAAAGTACACCGCGTCGCTCGACAACAGCAAGGTGGTTAGAGATCAAAAAGCGCAGCGCAGCGCAACCAGCAATTTTGGCAGCGGTAAACGGTATACGGTCGTTACCAGGCGGCACGGGTTCCATCCTTTCGGTGGTGGCAGGAGCGGAGGCTCTTCCCGTCCTGAAAGCGGACTCGGACTGTAAGATAGTCTCTGTAGTTTTTTAAGGTGTGTTAGTTCCGGTGCTTGCGTCCGGAACTTTTTCATTTAGCTAACTCGGCCAAAATGCCTACTTTCGCAGATAGCACACACCTCGCGATGAGCACACAAACCAATCGTTTAATTAATGAAAGCAGCCCTTATTTGCTGCAACATGCCCATAACCCGGTTGATTGGTACCCCTGGGGAAAGGAAGCTTTTGAAAAGGCCAAACAGGAAAAAAAATTAGTCCTCGTAAGCATTGGGTACTCAGCCTGCCACTGGTGCCATGTAATGGAGAAGGAATCTTTTGAGGATGCTGAAGTGGCAGCCTTGATGAATACGAAATACGTGTGTATAAAAGTGGATAGGGAGGAACATCCGGAAGTGGATATGCTTTATATGGATGCCATTAATGTGCTTACCGGGCGCGGCGGCTGGCCTCTTAATTGTTTTACCTTGCCTGATGGAAAACCTGTTTATGGGGGCACCTATTTCCGCAAACAAGATTGGGTGCAACTATTGATGAACCTGGATAATCTTTTTCGCAAAGAACCGGAGAAAGTAAATGAATTATCAGCGGAACTGGAGAAAGGGATTCTCTCCATATCGCTCATTCCCGATGCCCAAAAAGGAAAAATAGAAAAGGATTTTGTATTTCTTGAAACATATACCAATGCGATAGCAGCCTCATTCGATACGGTTTTAGGAGGTTATAATTATTCCCCCAAGTTTCCGATGCCGAATAATTATGAGTTCTTGCTATACTATGCGTATGTCCTGAAAAATATGGATAAGATTGACGGCGCACGACCTGTCGAAAAGCACGTATACCTTACGCTCGACAAAATGGCTATGGGTGGCATATACGACCAGGTTGGGGGCGGCTTTGCACGCTATTCGACTGACTCATTTTGGAAAGCCCCTCATTTTGAAAAAATGCTGTATGATAATGGGCAGTTAATGTCCTTATATGCCCATGCGCATAAGCGTAATCCGAATGAGTTGTATAAGGATGTGGTGCATGGCATTTATAATTTTGTCTCAGGTAAATTGACCTCTCCCATCGGGGCTTTTTACTGTGCATTAGATGCCGATTCGGAAGGTATTGAAGGGGAATATTACGTTTGGAAAAAAGAGGAGTTGAATGAATTGCTCGGTAGTGATTTTTCATTGTTTGCTTCCTATTTCAGCATAAATGAGAGTGATGTTTGGGAGCATGATAAATATATACTGCAACGTAAAAAAAGCGATACTGCATTTTGCGCTGAGCATAAAATAACTCTCGAAGACTTTCTGCTAAAGAAAAAGAACTGGCTTGAAATATTAAATGAAAGGAGAGAAAAACGGGTTCCGCCGGGGCTTGACGATAAAACCCTTGCATCGTGGAATGGCCTGATGTTAAAAGGACTTGCCGATGCATATAAAGCATTTAAAGAACCTTCATTTTTAGAACTAGCTATCACAAATGCGAATTTCATTAAGAATAAACTTATTAAGCCCGACCATAGTTTATGGCATAGTTTCAAAAATGGCAAAGCATATATTGAGGGCTTTTTGGATGACTATGCTTTTGTTGTAAATGCCTTCATAACCCTGTATGAAGTTACGTTTAATGAAGAATGGCTCGAAATGGCATCGAACCTGGCATCGTATGCTATCAAACATTTTTACGATGCCGAAAAGAGCGTATTTTACTATACCCATAATAAACAGGAAAGTATCCTTGTCCGGAAAGCGGAAATATTGGATAATGTGATACCGGCATCTAATTCCGAAATGGCTATCGTGCTGCATAAGCTCGGACATATGTTGAGCAATGATGACTATCTTGAATTATCTGAAGCCATGTTGTTATCAGTAAAAGAGCGGATGATGGATTACCCGCAGGGATATACCAATTGGGCCATGCTGCTGCTGAACCATCATGTGCGGTTTTATGAAGTGGCTGTAACAGGTAACCTCGCAACGATGTTCCGCGCCAAGATAAATAAGAAATATCTTCCAAATATGGTGTTGGTTGGAGCCGAAAAATCATCGAATCTGGAGATGCTGAAAGAGCGATTTGCCGGAGACAGAACGCTTGTATATGTTTGCGAAAACAAAACCTGCCTCCTTCCATTTTCATCTACCGCCGAAGCAATTAAGGCTATAAAGGAATTGTAGAAATGGGGAGTATCAGGAGTCTTTTGTTTATGGTGATAGCTGTTGGTATATTTCAAGATGCTTTTTGCCAGCTCGACCCTTTCCAGGATGACGATGCCATGATAACACCAAGCTTCCAGAAACACGTTATACAAACAAAAAAGATCTCACAAATTACCATCCATTATTTTTCAAAGCCCGACGGTTCGCCAATTGAAGATGGTGGGATTATCAACCAATATTTTTTTGATACGACTGGCAAAATAACGGGGTCGCTATATACTACCAAAGCTGGTAGCGATAAATGGGATACGATAAAATGCCTGTATTGGTATGATAATAAGGGAAACCTCATCATCAAACGCACACAAGCCGGCGATTTTTATGATGCCTGGTATTACAAATGGAACAAAGACCCTATGGTGCAAACAGAATACCATGTGCAGGAAACAAGTGAGGCAAGTCCTGAGGAAGCCTTTAAAATGGCTACCCAAAAAGTTATTGCAGCCGATAGTTTTGCCTATATCATTTATCCAAAACAGACGCAACAATATGCCTATAATGAAGATAGCAAGATATACCGCAAAACGATTGTTCAATATGATGACAACAGGCGCCTGATAAGCCGCAATACACATTATGCCGTAGGCTGGCTTTACTCGGAAGTAGATTTAACATACGATTCTTTGGGCAGGATAAATGGGTATGTTACTACCGGTAACCTCAATGGCAACCTCAACAGGAAAATAAGCATAAAGTACGATTCCCTCGGGAAAATAGCAGCACAGGGCATTTGGGAGGATGGTAAGCAAACCCATCATATAGAATATATGTACGATAATGCGACGGGGCTTATCTCCAATAAATTAGACAGGGATTTAGATAAGGCCACAATAGATATCCTGCGTTTCAGTTATGAAATGTATGGCCAGGATAATTAGAAAGGTTGTTTCTATATTTGTACCTGCTAAAAACCACTTTTTACTATGAAGAAAATAATCATTTTATGGGGATTCCTATTCACTGTTCAAATGGCTTTTGCACAAGATACCTCCCGAAGCGCCAAGGCCATATATTATGGTAAAAGAGCCAGGCAGCAATTTATGAGCGAGAACTTTGACAGCGCCTTGATTTTAAATAGAATGGCGATTAATATGGATAGTACCTTGTCGTGGATTCAGTTTAATATTGCCTTGACATATATTATGGAGGGAAAAGGTGACCCGGTTGAAAATTATACAAAAGCTTTGATAATAAATGAGCACACAGCAAACAGCAAACAAGCGCTGTCGAATGCTATGAATGACCTGGATGATGCCCAACGGAGATATGGCCCTTTAGTAGAATATGATTTGGTAAAACAAGTATTAATTGACAGGTATAACAGGTATCCGTAACCCTTACTTATTCTAACTAGCTTTAAGGGTGTCTATTGCCCACTAGCCGTAAACAATTCGCTCTTATCTACCTTTCTGACAGTAGAGCCATCAAACAAACCCTGGGACACGGCAGTGTAAGGCCCGCTTATAATCTCATCGTTTTCTTTCAAACCGGTTTTAATTTCAATATAGCTGTCATCCTGTATGCCGGTAGTAACCTTTATCATTTTGCATTTCCCATTTTGAAAGACAAACACACATTCGTGGGCACTGTCTTCGGGGGCTACTTGTGTTTTTGTTTTGGTGCTGCCTGAGTTATTATTATTGGTGCTGCCACTATTATTGTTTTTGCCGGTTGTATCGCTGGCAAGCCCTTTGCCTTTGCGCGTTGTTACAGCGCCTATAGGTATGGATAATATATGTTTGCCCGATTTAACCTGTATGTCTGCCGTGCACGACATGCCCGGTTTAAAAGGCGCATCGTTGGTTCCTTGTGGCATAAGGTCGGTATAAGAGGAGGGAAGTATATGGATTTTTACGGTGAAGTTAGTAACCTGGTCAACAGACGAAGTAGCATTAGTTGAAACATTAGCCGAATTGGAAACATTGCTCACAATGCCTTTAAATTTCCGGTTTATAAAAGCGTCTACTTCAATAAGGGCCGTATCGCCTACTTTCACGTTCACAATATCGTTTTCATTCACATTCACATCAGCTTCCATATTGGTAAGATCGGCTACACTCATCATTTCAGTACCTGCCATTTGGGCCGTTCCCACAACTCGTTCGCCTTGTTTAACCAACAGGCCAACAATAACTCCATTAATTGGAGAGAGCACACTTGTCTTTACCAAGTTATCTTCTGCCTGCTTCATGGTAGCCTCTGCGCTTTTGGCATTGTAATTGGCCGCATCAATATTATCCTGTGCCGATTTCAAGTTGGCTTCAGCAGTTTGGAAAGAGGCTTTGGCCGCATCCATATCTGCTTGCGCAATGGCGCCTTGGTCAAAGAGCTTCTTATTCCTGTCATAGCTCGTTTTTTGATTATCGTATTGCCCTTGTGAACTTACCAGTTGTGCCTGTGCATTTGATGTAGCCGCCCTGCTGCTATTGTACGAAGCTTCTGCCTGATCAACCGCTGAGCGATAATTGTCAGGGAAAATCTTGGCCAGTAATTCATCTGTTTTTACACGTTGACCTTCAGCAATAGGAAGCTCAATAATTTGCCCGGGTACATCGGGGCTTATCTTTACAATGGTAGTAGGTTGGATGTTTCCGTCGGCAGAAACAGTTTCCATAATATTGCGATACTGTGCTTTTTCAGTAGTTACCTTTAATATTTTGTCGCCAGAACATGATTTCAGCGAAAGCGCCAGCGCAAACAGCAAACTACCCCCGAGAATGTATAAAAATAGTTTCTTCATAATGTTAAAGTTTCAGTGATTTGCCTTCATAATAGTCCAGCACTTTTAATTTAAAAACATAGGTATACTTGGCTTGCAGCATATCCGATTCGGCTTTTTCAAGATTGGTTTTAGCTGTATTGTAATCTAATGCAGTGGCTATACCGGCATCAAATTTTACACGCACATAGTCATACGCTTCTTTGTTCGATTTGGCCGATTGTTCTGTAGCATAATATTTCTTTAAAGCGCCCACTGCATCGGCGTAAGCCTGCTGTACGTTTTTACGGAGATTCAACTCGGTTGTTTGATAAGTGTAGTAGGCATTTAGTTCATTCAGCTTGGCATTTTTATAGGCAATATTGGAATGGAGCCCATTCAGGATGGGGATATTCAATTGAAGGCCGATGGTCTTGTTAAAGTTGTCATTCAATTGCTGGCGTAGGGGAATTAGCTGGTAACTATATTGTTCATTCGGGATCCACACCGGGATAGACGTAGCATTGGGCGTGGAGGTGTATCCTGCATAAGCCCCGGGAACATAGCCTACAAAATTCTCATTAATAGCATCATCGCCGCTGGAGTAACCTGTGCCAATAGTGGCAGCCAGTACAAGCTTCGGGTACAAGGCCCCTGCGGCAAATTGTCTTCCTTTTTCAGCGCTTTCCCATTTTAATTGAGCGCTTTTTACATCAGGCTGGTTGGTTAATGCTTCCGAATAAATCAGGTCAGGGCTATTAATGGCCGGATTATCCGGAATATTTATTTGCGGGCGGGCTATTTTAAACAGTTGTACTGAATCAACATCAAGCAATTGGGCGAGGCTCAACATGGCAATATCCAACTGGTTTTCGGCATTTACCACATTCACTTCATCATTTGCGTCTTGTGCCTGCACATCATACAGGCTTCCTTTTGCCTGACTTCCCGCATCCACCATTTTCTGGGTTTTCTCTACCTGTTGCTGGGTTACTTCGTGCTGGTCTTGCGATTCTTGTAGTAGTTCCTCATCAAGCAACACCTGTAAATAGGCCGATGCTATATTAAGCGCCAGTGTATTTTTGCTCGATTGCAAATCATACTTACTTGCCTCATAAGCGGTTTGATTTTGTTTGATGTTATTGAGGTTCTGAAACCCGCCGAAGATGGTTAAATTAGCGCTCACGTAAAAGTTATCCGAAAGTACCTGGCTATTGGCAAATGTGTTGGTAAATTGGTCAATGGTACGGCCATAATCGTAGGTGTTAGACGCTGCGCCATTAACTGAGGGCAGCAAATTGGCCTTGCTGGCGGTGTAATTGTTTTTTTGCGTGGCCTGGTTCAGCTCCGATTGTTTTATCGAAATGTTGTGGCTCCAGGCATAGTTAACACACTGTTGCAGGTTCCATTCCTGGCCTACGGGAGGAGCAATGCTGTCTGACCTCTGTCCCTTTGCGGCAGATGAAAGTAGGAATAGTAAAATGAGCAATAAAGGAAACTGCTTCACGGGGGATTTAAAACGCACAAAAAAATCTTTAAGTATGGCTTACAAATGTAACAATTTATAGTAGCTTTGATATCTGGTTATATTTTTTTAACATTTCATATAATTTTGAAGAGGAGCGGAAACCTAAAATTAAGACACGCTGCAAAAAATTTAATATTAAAAAAACAGATAGGCATTGTTATTTTTATTTATTTTGGAATTCAATTATCTAAGAAAACTTCTACTATGAACAAACGAAAACTCTTTTTCTCTGCCTTTTTATTGCTTGCGGGCATGGGAATCTCAAAAGCGCAATTCGGCGTTATCAAGCCGGATGATATGGACCAAATGCATAACCGGACCCTGGTGGTGGTGGTGGAAAGCCCCTCTGACCAGTTAACCGAAAAGATAAGTAAAAAGCATAAGGCCGACGGCCCCGGCGCATACTCTAAAGCTATTGATGCATATAATAAAAACTTTGCCGATGCCATAAACCAATTCTGGAAAGTGAGCGCCGATATGGATAACATCGAGTTCAAAAGCCTTGATGAAGTAAACGACATATCAGACAAGAAAAACTATGTAGTAATGTTTTGCCGCTCCGTAACCAAGGATGATATTATTGCTCCGTATCCTGCAAAGAACGGCATCATGTGGTGGCCCGACTATAAGGAAGTGGCCCATGATAAAGACTTTACGGGTAAGATTACCGTAATGGGCATAGCGCTTCTCGATAAGTTTGCTAAAGGCGGTCCCATATACCAAATAGCCATGCCTGATTTATACCCTACTAAGGAAGACCTAAAATATGCTGTAAATGTGGCCAGCAGTTATATTATGTATAAGGTAAACCACCGGAACGATAACGCCAAGAAACTGGATGATCAAATGCTGCAGGAAAACCAGGCCGCGTTAAGGGACAGGACATTGCTTTTGCCAAGAGATTATTTAGATAAAAAGCTCACCAAGATACAATTGGATAAGGCCTATCCTTATCCTTATATGGTAGTGGGGATGGACACGATCAAAAGAGCCATTGACTCGGCCGACAGCAAGTATGCAATTGCTATGGCAGTGCCAACTGATTTAGAATCGACAGCTACCGGAGGAGTAGAATATGTGCAATGCGTATTTACACCGGACGATGGTAATTTAGAAGGTTCGTCGGGCGTACCGGGCATAGCTTCCGATCCCAAGTCAGGCGAAATCAATGCTGCTACAGCATCCAAACCTTTGATAACTAAAAAATCATTAATGGATTTCTGCATGTATCTGAATGATTCAGGTGGCAATTCCGATAGCGGAAATAAAAAAGGTAAAAGATAATTTAAGTTTAGGTAGATATATCGGTATTAAATCTTAAACATTATTTGTAAATAATATTCATTTTCTTATTGTATCGTAGTTATTCTTTATATATTTACTAAACCAATTGTATATGAGAACAATAAAAACAATAAAAGAATATCAAGATTGTATAGATGAAGTAATTAAAACAAATTCGCCCATACAGATAAAACTTGAAATGGATAATGATACCTTAGAAAGAGCAGCGAAAGAATTAAAGATGGATGGGGTGGATATAATAGTTACTTTGGAAGGAAATATTATAAAACCATTTTAATCAGTTATATTACTTCTGTTCAATATAATATCCTTCTTTACCATCTGACAATACAAAATAATATACTAAGCAAGTTTCTTTATCATCTATTAAATACCATTTATCAGTAGTAACAATATTTTTCTTCTTTTTCATAGCTTTTAAACTTGGTGTTTTACTGTTGTGGAAATTCGACCCGTAGTCTCAAGCTACGGGTTTTCTTTTGCAAATGTAAGCATTTATCCCGTCTTTATTGACTTAGCCTTAATTTTCCCGTAAAAAGTCTAAAAGAGCCTATAAACGCTCTAAAATAGTCTTAAATCAAAATAATTTACCTCATTTCCAATAGCTTATAAAGAAGTAAGAAAAATTCCTCTACTTTTTAGGTACATTTAAATATTGCCGCAGTTACTGAGTAGAAAACAACTACGAAAATGAAAGAGGGGGATTATATATTTAAAGGATTTAGTTCTTTCTTAGAAGTCTTTAAAGAAGAAGCAGATTGTAGAACATATCTTGAATATCTACGTTGGGACAATAAACCAACTTGTCCTCATTGTAAATATAACGGTAAGATTTACAAATTAAAAAATGGTAAAATGTACAAGTGTACAAACTGTAACAGAAATTTTACTGTTACAATAGGAACTATATTTCAAAATACACGAATACCTATTAAAAAATGGTTTATTGCCATTTACTTACTTTCTTCAAATAAATCCGGTATATCTTCATGCCAGTTGGCAAAATATTTGGAAATAACACAACCTAATGCTTGGTTGATTTTAAACAAAATAAGATTAGCAATGGAAGAGAATGATAGATTTAAAGAAATACTTGAAGGTGTAATAGAATGTGACGAGTCATATATTGGTGGCAAGAACAAGAATCGCCATTGGGATAAGAAATTCAAATATAGTCAGGGCAGGTCTGTTGTCGACAAGACTCCGGTATTCGGAATATTGCAACGGAATGGGAATGTGAAAGTCTGGACATTGAAGAATTTAGATGGAAAGAAAATGAGAGCATTAATAAAGAAGAATACTGCAAAAAACTCAGTGGTTTGTACAGACGAGTATAGAGTTTACAGAGGACTGGATAAGTATTTTGAACATAAAATAATAGACCATAGCAAAGGTCAACATAAAATTGGCGAAATATACCACACGAATAATATCGAAAATTTCTGGAACTTTATTAAGCGAGAAATAATTGGAACTTATAGGAAGGTGGACAAATTCTATTTAAATAGATATGCAATAGAAGCTGCATTTAGATATAATACTCGTAG
>Ga0206805_1173_pt1 | contig 11090 bp, 10 predicted proteins | sample Alteio_BWOrgCont_59_FD_152890 | JGI IMG/M metagenome (GOLD analysis project Ga0206805, IMG submission 152890) | Enriched cells from forest soil in Barre Woods Harvard Forest LTER site, Petersham, Massachusetts, United States -... | ecosystem: Environmental > Terrestrial > Soil > Temperate forest >... | reverse complement strand
GCAGGCTCAAACTAGAGCAGTCCAGGCAATTTTGTGGAGACTGGCGAGCACGCACCGGCGTCCCGGATTGCGGTGGCCGCAACGCCACTTTTGAATCATTGGTATTTCATTAAATAGAAAGGGCGGACAGTTTTCCTGTCCGCCCCGTTCCAGATTCGAAATAAATTATTGGGCCTGGATCTGATAGAATCCCTGGGTATTCATTTCCGAGGTGTCGGTATTGGTTACCGTTGTGGTGCTCGCAGTCACCGGGCTGCCGATATTCGACCAGCTGGCGGGGGACAAGCCCGATGAAAATTGCAATTGATATTGATGAGTGGCAACCGCATTGATTGAAATCACGGTGACAGTGGTTCCCGATTTGACGATGGATGTTATGGTTGGCCGCTGGGTGAACTGGGCCGGAGCGTTGAGAGGCGTAAAGGTCAGTACCGGGGTGCTGCCGGTCAGATTGAGAGTAAAATAACCTTCGTAAGTGAAGGGTTGGGCATGGGCCGTGCCTTGCTGGCTATCGGTGGTGTACCAAAGGTCCTCGTAAAGAACAGTCGTTGTATTCACCGCCGAATCCGGATTGATGCCGACGTTGCCGTAAAAGGTTGAATTGTTATTGGCCGGCTCCACATCCGCTTCCCAGGTTTTATTCGAGTCCAGGATTCCAGCGCCGGTGGTTGATGGCACGTTGAGAGTTGAAAGGGCGCCGATGGCCAGGGTGTCCTGGGTGCGCGTGGCGGTTCCGCTCAAGATTGAGCCGGCCACCGCCGGATTTCCAATGTTGTTGGTCCGCAACAAGGTCATATAAACTTCAGCGGTCGGATTGGCCGCCGAATTGCCTCCCACCACGCCGCCATACATGCTGGAGGAATGGCTCAGAACATTGGTGAAGAAATTATATGAAAAGTCGCTGCTCAACGTGACGACTGTTGATCCCCCCACGATGTTTGTCGACGGCCCCAGGTTAATGATGTAATCCGCGCTTCCGCCACCGGTCTGGTTTTGGAATCCCATGTATAAGTAATCAGTTTGGGCCTGCGCAAATGCCGATGACGAGGCGCAGGCGGCGATCCCGCCAATGATCACCAGGGTCAAATTTTTTATAATTGTTTTCATAAATCTGTTTGGTTTGTGTTTTATTGGATGTGAACGTTTGGAATGTTTACCTTCCCACCACACTGGCTGGCATTTAAAAAACGCATTACAAATGACATTCAATTCATCAGGAACTGTACTTTTTGCCCCACTCACTGTGGATTCGGCCCAATAACTATATCTGCCGCCCGCCCTTTTTGGCTTCAAGTAAACGGACATCACAAATCAATTTGAGGACATTAAATAATTTATATAAATTGCTTGATGCAAATGGTTTAAAACATGGCAGGTGGTCTCGAACAGGCCGTCGGAAGCTTTGTCACTGAAAGGTAACGTGAACCTTGATACCATCCATGCTTTTAGTTGGCATTCCACCAGCGCCCCGGGCGCCGGCCCTGGGTCATTTCAGTGCAAATGCGCCGGGATTGATGTTCAAAACTCCACCTCCGACATTGGCCTGCGCCTGCGGCTGGAACCAGGCATAATATTGTTGTTGTTCGTACGCCGCATACTCTTGTGAGCCGAGCGAGTCGCTTAGCTGTTGATCAGCATCCTGCAAGGCCGTTTGCCATGGACTGGAAGAAGTTGGATTGCCGGAGTTGGCATTGGCTGAGCCAGAGGTCTGGCTTGTGGGAGTGAAATTTTGGCCTGTCGGATTGCCGGCGTTTTGGTTCAGAACATTCAACTCTTTTTGGAATTGTTGCCGGACCTGGGCAATGGCCGCCTGGTCATCGGCACTGAAACCTAATGCGCTCCAATTCACATTCTGAAGAAATAAAGGATAGGATTTAGCGTATTGATCCGCCGTTAGCTGATCGCCAGCGCTTCCGGATGCCGTTTCAGCATTTTGAGTCTCCCCCGAGGAAGCGACAGTAGAAGATGTCATCATTGGCTCGCCCAAAAGGCTGGCGGCCAATTGCGTCTCGCGGTACTCCGACCACGGGCCTTCGCCGGAACCGTCCAAGGCCAGTTGCTGGCGCTCCCAGGCAAAGGCCCGGTCGGTGTCACCGCGGACGATGTCTTCGATGGTTGATTCGGGACAACCGGCAGCACGGAGATTGGCGATGTATTTTCGATAATCGGTTCGAGACTCCAATTGCTGCCAGCGGAAAGGTTCAGGTTCCGTCCGGGTTTCCAGCATCGGCGGCGGCTCCAATGGCGGGGGCGCAGTTGTCGGCGCCGCAGAGACGGGAACAGGGCCAACGACTGGAGCGGTCTGGTTCGCGCGACGATCCAACCCGACAAAAACGATGGCAGCGATCAACGCCAGGTTCAGCCCAAGTGAAATCTTTAGCGCTTGCATGTTTGCTTCCAATGTTTATCCATCGTTTTAAAGGCAAAAGCCAGCGCGGGTTTTTCCGCGCTGGCTGTTTGCGTAATCGCTGATTAACTCATCCGATTGATCAGAATGAGGGGAATGCGGTATCGCTGGTGTTGCCAACGCCTTTGACAACGTTCATAAGCGCATACGGAAGGCCGGGATCATGCGCCCCGGCAACGCTGCCATAATTGGCAAGGAGGTAATTGGAAACCGCCGTGAAGATCGAATTTCCAATAGTATCCTGAACGCCGCTGATCTGGTATTTGCCATAGAGATGTTCATGTCCCCAGAGCCACCAGGAACCGTTTTCAATGTTTCCGTCGTCCGAAAGGGCGCCGTCAACCGTCACCCAGTTATTGGTGCTGGGGGGGACCACGTCTGCATTTCCGGTGCTGAGCGCATCCGAGGGGGCGATGTAACCGAGCGCAAACCAGCCAACGGTTCCATTCGCCACACCGTTGGGATCAGCCTGCTGGCAGCTTCCGCTGGTGGTGCTGTGGCCGGTGTCATTGAGCGCTTTGGCAACGCTGCCGCCGCTTTCATAACCGTTGTTGGCCTCATTGGTGAGGACGAGCACGGTCGGTTCCTGCGCCGGATCACCAGGGTCGCCGCAACCGTATCCGATGGAATATTGATGGACGGTCTTATGAGCGCCATAGGTGCTGGTGGCTTCGACATTCATGCGTGTGCCGGAACCCAGGTTGCGGCCCACCAAATAAATTTCGAAATCATCGTCCGCCGCGTTGCCGGTGATAAAGCCAGCCGGGCAGGAGCCCACCGACAACAGGGTGTTGATTTGGGGAAGAGTGATGTTCGTGACGTGGGTCCATTCATTCGACGGCGCCGGTTGAATATTCTTTTCCCATGTGAAGGTGACCACGCCTTCCGAGCCGTAGTCCTTCAATGCGGTTGAGGTTGCGGCCACAAACGGGGTCCAGGAAACGGCCTGGGAGGTATCTGCCTGGGTTAAATCCGCGCCATGGCTGGAAGTTTCCATGATACCCGCCGCGGGGCTGCCGCTGTTAACGACGCCGGATGCGGTCAGAGTGAGGCTGGAATTGGTTGCATTCACCCAGGTTTCCGGCGAGCCGCTCAAAGCGAGAGAATGGCCGTTGCGATCCGTGTTCGCGAGGGTCGTATTGCAGGCGGAAGCGATGCCGGCTTCCGAACCGCTCCAGGCGCAATTGATATAAACGCCCGTGCCGTTGTTCGTGCCGTGAAATACCATGTAGCTGGCGCTGCCGGCGGCGGCATTGCCCCATGTTTCATACGTGACGCTGCCGGCGGCGAAAATGGCGTTGGTATCGCCGCTGTTGTCGGCCAGGCAGGCCTCAATGGTGGAGCGGAAGGCCGATGAACCGGTCAAATAGACCACCGGGTCAGCCGCTTTAGCCTGAGAAATCAATCCCAGAGCGAGCAACGCGGCGGTTATTTTTTTGCTAATTTTCATATTTTTGTTTGGTGTTGTTGGTTGGTTTGAGAATTATTAATCGATCAGACATTTTTATTGAACCGGCGGCGCAGGAAAACGAGTGAAAGTCCGGAAATCCCTGCGATCATAGCCGTCCCCGGCTCAGGAACCGGCGAGAAAGTCACGTCCGCACTTTCGCCGGTGAAATCAATCGTGAAATATCCCAAATAAGTGAACGGTTGGGCATGAGCTGTGCCCTGTTGGCTGTCAGTCGTGTACCAAAGGTCTTCATACAACACACTCCCGGTGCCGATGGCTGAATCCGGATTGAGGCCGCTTTCACTCAAAAAACTGGAACCCGTATTCACCGGCTCCACGTCATTTTCCCAGCTGAGAGTCGAATCCAATGTGCCTCCGACCGATGAAGATACGTTCAGAGTCGAAAGAGCATTAACTGATTGAGTATCCACCGAACGCGTGGAGGTCAGATTGAGTGTCGAACCCGCTACGGACGCGTCACCAATATTGCTCGTGCGCAATTGCGTCAGATACATATCTGAAGTGGGGTTGGCTCCCGCGTTGCCGCCAACCACGCCCGCAAACATGCTGGAGGAGGCTCCCAGAACGGAATCAAAATCAGCGAGCGAAAAATCGCTGCTGAGGTCTCCGCCGGCGATGATGCCGGAAGCGGCGCCGAGATTAACAATGTAATCAGCGGTTCCACTCCCCGCCTGGTTTTCAAATCCCATATACAGATTGTCTGAGATGAATTGGGCCCGGGCAGTTTGAGAAGCCAGAATGGCCCCCATGATCAATAATGCTGCACTGGATAACTTTTTCATAAATTTTGTCCGTAGTGTTGACGTTTGTTTTTTGCTTTAGGTCTATTCAAAAGTAATCGACGGGCGAAACTTTATCAGGGTCAACACTCTTTTGCTTCATGTCAGAGGACATGCCATGTCTATTTTAAGACGCGATAATACAATGACTTAACCAACTGTTAATATGGTGTTTACATCGAAAACCGACCGCCCGTAGCCCTGAAAAATCCGTTTTGTCGCCAGAAGGTAACTTTCTGCGTTGAAGAAATGTTGCCGGTTTTGAATCCAACAGAGTCAGTTTTTCTTTTTCCCCCGGTTCATCGGCGATTGTCATCTATTTGTAACATGCGATTGCCTGCCTTTGTTTGACAATGTCAACCGTGAGCAATAATAGATGGTGTGATGCGTGCTTTTTGTATGATGCGGAATGCGGTTTGCTCCCAATTGCTTTTGATTGGGCCGGTTTCGATATTTATACTGGCTGCTTTTGTATCGAGTCCCTGTCTGGGAACCCAGGTCGTGGCCTGGGGAGCGGGAACGTATGTCGCCAATCCTGCGGATGGCTATAATTATGGACAGTCCATCGTACCGGCGAACTTGACGAATGCCGTGCAGGTGGCCGGTGGTGAATGGCATAGTGTGGCCGTAAAAGCCGATGGGACATTGCTCGGCTGGGGTGATGACAGCCTGGGGCAGATTAATTTTCCAGCGACCAACAATTATGAAGCGGTTGCCTGCGGAGAATGGCATACCCTGGCCCTGGAATCAAATGGGAGAGTCATCGCCGTGGGGGACGATGGGTATGGCCAAATAGATGTTCCTGCCAATTTGACAAATGTCGTGTCGGTCGCTTGCGGGTTTTATCATTGCCTGGTTTTAAAAACCGATGGCACTCTAGTGGCCTGGGGAGGAGTGGGCGACGGTTTCAATGACGGGCATGGAACTGTTCCCGCGGGCATCTCAAACGTGGTGGCCATTGCCGCCGGAGGGTATCACAACCTGGTCATAAAATCGGACGGCTCCCTGTTCGCATGGGGTGACAACACTTATGGCGAATCGACCATCCCTGCCGGGTTGACGAACGTCGTGGCCGTTGCGGCGGGTGACTTCTACAATGTGGTCCTCAAATCTGACGGAAGTTTATATGCGTGGGGTTACAATGCGGATGGTGAGACCAACATTCCCTCCGGCCTGACCAACGTGGTGGCGATCACCTCAAACAGTTCGCATAGCGCAGCCCTCAAAAGGAATGGCACTGTCACTGCCTGGGGATTGAATACCGGGGGAGATACCGCTGTCCCTGCCGGTCTGACCAACGTGATGCAGATTTCCGGGGGAGATTACCATGCCCTGGCTCTGGTTGGTAATGGCCCGCCGGCGACCCAGGCTGCGATGGTTCAACCCAATTGGGGGACGAATGGTTTCAGCGTGTCTGTGCCTGCTCAAAATGGGCGTGTTTATCAGTTACAATATGTGGATTCACTGACAAATGAGGTTTGGCAATCTCTGCCATTGCAGGCCGGAAACGGGGGAAATCTTCAACTGACCGATCCTGCCGTCGCTCCCCAGCGATTTTATCGTGTGGACCGGTGGTGATGGCCGGCTTCTTCCACGTTGTCACCGATTTGTAACCCACGCGACATAATTTCGTCGCTTGAAATTCGCAGCATTCAGCAGTGCGAATGAGCAAAATGAATCAGAAGCGGGCGCAAATGAAAATCCTCACAGCCACGTTCGTAATGATTTTGGCTTCAGGCCTGGCCCGGGGTGACGCCATCACCAATGCTCCAGCCGACTCAACCGATCCCCTTCTGGATTTATTCGTCAAAAAAGGCTACGTCACGCAACAGGAGGCAGACCAGGTGAAGGCTGAAGCGGAATCCATGCAAACCAATAACGGCGCCTATCTGATGCCGGAACCATCCCGTTGGAAACTCGACAATGCTCTCAAGGATACGGAAATCTACGGCGACGTTCGCATGCGTTATGAAGATCGTACCGTGACCGACCCGGCGGACAACAGGATTGGACTGGAACGCATGCGCTATGCGTTGAGATTTGGTTTGCGGGGCGACATGTTCGACAATTTTTACTACGGCTTCAGGGTTGAGACATCGTCCAATCCGCGCTCGCCGTGGGTCACCATGGGTCAATCCAGCAGCAGCTCTCCCTATCAGGGGCCTTTTGGCAAATCCAGCGCCACCCTGGGGGTCGGCCAACTTTATCTCGGCTGGCGTTATGGAGATTGGGTGGACGTCACTCTGGGCCAGATGCCCATGCCGCTTTATACCACACCAATGGTTTGGGACAGCGACATCAGTCCGATGGGAGCGGCTGAACGCTTCAAGTACAATGTCGGTCCGGCGCAGTTGTTCGCTAATTTTGGCCAATTCGTATATGCAGATTTTAATCCCAACTATGCCAGCGGCGGTTTGGGCATTAACGGGCTTCCGGGACTTGGTCAAAATACGCAAAACATCTTCCTGTTCGCCTGGCAGGGCGGTTTTGATTATAAATTTGCCACCAACACTTCCCTGAAAGTAGCGGCTACACTCTATAAATATGCGGGGCTTCAGCGCAGTACTGTGAATAGTGTGAGTTCTTTATCTCCTTATTTCGGCGATCCGTATATTGGTGAAGGAGCATATTATGCCGCCGGAGGCACCACGGTAAACAGTAGTACCGCTCCCGGTTATGGCGGATATAATCCCGGCGCCCCCGGTGGAGCGCTTGGCAGCACTCTTCCCGGCTATGGCAGTACGGGTTATCCGTTCAATCAGGTCGGGTTGAATGATTTGTTGGTGGTCGAAATTCCTTTTGAATTCAACTTCAGGATCGACCATGTGGCGGCGCGTTTGTTTGGTGACTTTTCTTATAATCTGGAAGGCCGGCAGCGCGCCGAAGAGGCCGCTTCTGCCTACCAAACTGTCCTGGCCTCGTACACGCCTCCCAATGGCTTCGCCATCCCGCATTCTTTCCCGGCTCAAACAGACGACGTCAAGGCCTATCAAATCGGCATTGGTTTCGGCAGCGATGATCTTGTCTATGGACCGACGGAAGGCCCCGTCTATGGCACCAGCGTTCACAAGCACGATTGGGAAATCAGGACTTATTGGCAGCACATCGAACAGTATGCACTGGATCCCAACATCATCGATTCGGATTTTTTTGAAGGCCGTGAAAATATGCAGGGTGTCTATGCCTCGGCGGCTTATGCGCTCACCGGCAATGTCATCACGACCATCCGTTATGGCTATGCCATGCGCATCAACAGTCTGCTGGGCACCGGCGGTGACAACCAGGATATCCCGCAGATGAATCCGATTGAGAACTACCAACTGCTTCAGGTGGACGCGACGATCCGGTTTTAAAACAGTTGACCGGTCAACCGGCTCGCGCAAAGAATACGCAAATCGCAGCGTCTCATACATTTTACAGCGTGGATTTTCTAGAGCGTTTTAAAAAATAATGTGGCCGCTCGGAGCGAGGATTTTGGCAGCATCCGAATTTGGGTGGATGCCCGGCGCAGTTCCTTCTCCCGCGGGAGCGGGAGAAGGTGTCCGAAGGACGGATGAGGGGTTAGGGGGAAAAACCATATAATGCGCCGGTGAAATTAGAACATCACCAGGATTTTTGGTGTTTTGGCGAGGCTTCGGCGAAGAAAGATCATCAATCTTCAAACCCTGGGACTGAGCCGAAACGACGCCAAAACCCAAAAAGACCGCTTCCCCTCCTTCCCCCCCCGAATGGCTACAGTATTTCTTAAACCGCTCTAAAAGGCTTGATTTTCCGCCGGTAATGCGATGTAGTAACACCCCATTGAAACACGTTCGATTCATCAGAAGTCTCTTGCTCGCACTGGCGTGCAGCTCGCTTTTTTTTACCGGTTGCGCCAGCCACTACGCCGTGATTCTCACCGACGGCCAGCATTATACCGCTAAGAAAAAACCTGTTTTGAAGCGGATGGATGGGCAGTTTGCTTTTGTGTTCACTGACTTGAGCGGCCGAACCAATTCCATTCCTTCAGGGTTGGTGCGGGCGGTCATCCCGGCTTCAGACATCAAGCCCGCGCAATAAGTTTTTCAACATATTTGCCGAGCAGGTCGGCCTCCAGGTTCACGAAGCCGCCAACCTTTTTCTCCCGCAAGCCCGTCACTTCCAGCGTGTGCGGAATGATCCAAACCCGAAAACTTTTCCCGGTCACCGCGGCAACCGTCAGGCTGATGCCGTCGAGCGCAATCGATCCTTTTTCAATTACATAGCGCATCACGTCCCTGGGCGCGGCGATCTCCAGGACATGGTCCGCGCCGGATTTTTCCCAACGGACAATCCTGCCGACACCGTCGATGTGGCCGGTAACCATATGTCCCCCGAACTCGTCTCCCGCGCGCAGGGGACGCTCCAGGTTCACCAGTGAATGAAGTTTTAAATACCGGAAGTTCGTGCGTTCCCAGGTCTCGTTGAGCAGGTCAAACCGGACCAATTTGAATTTTCCGGCAGAAGAGATTTTGATCGCCGTAAGGCAGCAGCCATTGACGGCCAGGCTGCCGCCGATCTTCAATCCGCGCACGGATTTTCCGGCGCGAACGGTCAGCAGAATGGATTTTTCCCCGCGCGCGATCTTCTCGACCGTTCCCGTTTCTTCAACAATGCCCGTGAACATCTCAATAATTTAACGATTCTTCCGCCTTTCGTCGAGTGTACGCGCTTTATGGTAGTGTCTGAATTTGGGTGGAAGCCCGGCGCAGTTCCTTCTCCCGCGGGCGCGGGAGAAGGTGTCCGAAGGACGGATGAGGGGTTATGGGGAAAAACTATATAATGCGCCGGGGAAATTAAGACACTACCCGCTTTATTGATGAACGCGGGCGGTCATGAGTAAATCTTCCCCTACTTTTTTCCATTCCACTTCACGCAACTGAAGCGCGTCACTTAAATTTTTCACGCCGTCGCCGGCCACGGCCTTTCGGGCATCGCCGCCGAGGATTTTTGGCGCATAAAAGAAAGCGACCCGCTGGGCCAGCCCTTCGAACAGGAACGACGCGTTGATTTCACCCCCGCCCTCAACCAAAAGGCTGGTCACATTTTCCGCGCCGAGTTTTTTTAACAGCCAGCGCAGATCGATCCCCGTTTTGGCCGGCGGTGCGGCCACGACGTTCACTTTTTTTGCCAGCGCGCGGGCGCGATTTTTCGGCGCCTGTTTGCCGACGACGATCGTGGTCATCGCCGCAAATTCATCGCCGGCCACTTTTGCGGTCAGCGGCGTTCGGGCCAGGGAATCCAGCACGATCCGGCGCAGCAATTTGGGCGATTGGGTTTTGGCCGGGCGAAAGGTCAGCGAGGGATCATCCGCCAGGACCGTGTTCACCCCCACGAGGATGGCGTCCATGCCTTGCCGCCATTTCATCGCCAGCGCGCGGGCCTTCTCACCCGTGATCCATCGTGACTCGCCGCCGGCCGTCGCAATTTTTCCGTCCAAAGTCATCCCGGCCTTCACTGTCACCAACGGCGTGCGCCGGAGGATCCAGTAGTTGAACGCCTCGTTCAATTTCGCGCATTCATCGGCCAGGATCCCATGAGTGACATCGATTCCCGCGGCGCGCAAAATTTTATAGCCCTTTCCGGCATGTTTCGGGTTTGGATCGGTTGCGCCGATGACAACACGTTTTATTCCCGTTGAAATGATCGCCTTTGTGCAGGGCGGGGTGCGGCCATAAGTGCTGCACGGCTCCAGCGTCACATAAAGAATTGCGCCACGAGGGCTATGCCCATGCATTGCCGCGTCCTGGAGCGCCTCGATCTCCGCATGGGGCAGGCCGGCATGATGATGCCAGCCGCGTCCGATGATCTTGCCCGCCTTGACCAGCACCGCGCCGACCATTGGATTGGGCGAAGTCGCGCCAAATCCTTTTTTAGCCAATCGCAGCGCCAGCCGCATGTAGGAGGCATCAGACATTGCCTCATCGTAACTGCTGGCGTGAGCGCGCCAAAATCAAAAACACTGCATAATGCGGTTTTTATTGCAATCCGCAGGCCGGCAATGACTGTGATGATGCATATTCCCAAACAAACGGCGTTGGCACTTTCAACGCTGTAAGAAGGCCATGATACTCGCATTAATGATCGCACCCATGTTTGCCGCGGCTGGCTGGGCCTTCCTTTATCTGCTTTTTGGCGGTGGATTAGGCGGCGCATTTTTGATCTTTATCGTCCTAAAAATGTTCGGGCGATAAGGCCTTCAAGGCACATACAACTTTGGGACGCACTCCGGCTGTGGGATTCAAATCAGCCTCCAAAACATGGACAAGCAAACGCTTGATTGATGAAATCAGCACAAACGAATCACACACGACCGGCGAGACAGTGACGTTTTTTTATCTTGAAAAACACGCCGAAAAATGGTCTAAAGGTGTGTATCACACTGGTTGGAATTGGTAGGGCTAAAGTTTAGATT
>Ga0206805_1116_pt1 | contig 11167 bp, 11 predicted proteins | sample Alteio_BWOrgCont_59_FD_152890 | JGI IMG/M metagenome (GOLD analysis project Ga0206805, IMG submission 152890) | Enriched cells from forest soil in Barre Woods Harvard Forest LTER site, Petersham, Massachusetts, United States -... | ecosystem: Environmental > Terrestrial > Soil > Temperate forest >... | reverse complement strand
GTGGTCAGCTCACGCTCCAGAGCTTTGATTTCTTCTTCGAGCCGCTTCTTAATATGTTCTGGCATGGGGCCTTCCGGGGAATCTTTCTGGGAGCAATTGCTTCAAGTACTTATGACGCGGGGAACCAGATGCAAGTGGCTATCTCTTGTGAGAAAACAGCGCAGGCGGCGTTCGGCTTTCGACCAAGTCTGCCGTGGGAGCTGCCGAACACGCACCGGCATCAGCGCCAGCCGCGGTCTTCGAGTGCAACCTCCATTATACGGCTCGGAACGGGGTTGGCCCAAGTGCCGGGCAGGGTGGGTTGGGGGGTCAGTTTGAACAGGTCTGTCTATGGAGAGTTCCTGCCCGTTTTGGGGGCGGGCTGCAAAACTCGGCAACGGCCGCCGCCGCCAGGCGAGTGAATGGTGTGGAGACTTGTCTACTGCTGCAGCAGGATGGATACCGTTCCGTCCAGCGCGTTCCCCACGGCGAGATCGAGTTTCCCATCGCCGTTGAAGTCGGCGGCGGCGATGGCGTCCGGTTGTTTCCCTACCGCGTAGGGCGAGCCGGGCGCCTGGGTGAAGGTCCCGTCGCCGTTGCCTAACAGAAGGGTGACGGTATTGTCGCCATAGTTTGCTGTGGCAAGATCGAGCTTGCCATCATTATTGAAATCGCCTACCACCATGGCCGTCGGGTCATGTCCAACCGCCGTGCTGATGGGTGACTGGAAAGTTCCGTCACCGTTCCCCAGCAGGATAAGGACCGCGTTTGCACTGTAATCCGCCAGTGCGAGATCGAGTTTTCCATCGCCGTTGAAGTCGGCTGCAATGATCGCGGTCAGACCGATGCCTGCCGAAACCGGCGAACCGCGTGCCGGTGTAAATGTCCCGTCTCCATTGCCGAGCGAGACGACTACTCCCCCGCCATCGGAAACGGCTACATCCAACTTTCCGTCTGCGTTGAAATCACCCACGGTCACGCCAGCCCCTGTAGAAAGGTCCCCGGCCGTGTTGAACGCGCCCTTGCCATAACCAAGGTCAACCACCGACACGCCGTTCAACCCATTGATGAGCGCGAGGTCGAGATTACCGTCCGCATTGAAGTCCGCCGCCTGGATTGCCATCATCGGCATGCCCGGCGAATAGGCGAAGGCCGCCGAGGAGGGCAAGAGGGTTCCATTCCCGTACCCCAGGAAGATCACCGCGGCTTCGTTCTGGAACTCTGAGACCGCCAGTCCGGCATGACCGCTGTGATTGAAATCGCCGACGGTCAACGGCCCGGTGTAGGGTGAGCCAAAGTCGTTGTAGGGCGGGCTGGGCATTGGATTGGGAGAGCCCAGTGCGGGCGTGAAGGTGCCGTCTCCATTGCTGAGCATCACGTCCACCCTGGTGCCCGCCGCGACTGCAAGGTCCGGCTTTCCGTCCTCGTTGAAGTCGGCTATTGCCAATCCGAACGGCAGGTAAATTTGCAGCGGAGAATTCGGGGCATTCGCAAAACTGATTGTGGACTGGGGGGCTCCCACCTGGAAAAAGACCACGTTGGACGAGCCGCCACCGGGGGCTGGATTCACGACTTTCACGGACGCTGTCTTCGCTGTCGCCAGGTCCGTGGCCGGCAGGAGCGCGCTCAAATGCTCGTTATCCACGAACGTGGTTGTAAGCGGAGTGCCATTGAAATCGATGGTTGCACCGGAAACGAAGCCGGTTCCGCTGACCTTCAGCGTGAGGCCGCTGCTGCCGGACGAGGCCGAGGCGGGCACGAGCGGCTGGTTCAGCAAGGGCACTGCATTCGCCGCGGCTGTGGAGGCAGGATTGATCTGGAGGGTCAGGAACCCACCCACTGCGTTTGCGCCGTCGGCGTCCGTCACAGTCGCTTCGAAGTACCAGGTCCCGGCGGCGGTGGGGGTTCCGCTGATGGTCCCGGTAGCGGCGTTCAGCAAGAGCCCGTCGGGCACCGAACCAGCCACCCCCGATCCGGTGTCAATGGTTCCGTCGTAGATGCTCCACTGGAATGGAGCCGTGCCGCCGGTGAGGGTGATGGGCTGGCTGTAGGGCGCGCCTACAGTTCCATTGGCGAGCGTGGGAAAAAGCAGGGCGAGGTACGGATTGACGGTGATTTGTACGGAAGCGCTCTTCGCAGGGTCTGCGATGGAGGTGGCGGTGACCGTTATCTGCTGTGCGCTGGCGAGCGTAGCGGTCGGGGAAATATATGCAATCGATAGGCCCGCCGAACTACTGAGAGATCCCACGCCGTGCAGGCTCCAGGTGACCCCTCTGTAAGACGTGTCGTTGGCGACGATTGCCTGGATCGAAACGGACCGGCCCTGATCGATTGCTGGTGCAGATGAAGTCAGGCTGACGGAAATCGGCAGCGAAGACGAACCGGAACAACCGCCCAGGGCCATCGCCATTGCAGCAAGTGGTACCGCCCAACAAGAACGTATGCGGGACATTTTGGCCTGGCTTTCTCTGCACCGGAATTATCGCACGGATTCCCGGCACTCTTTCGTCATTCCTCAGGGTTCCGCCGCCCCTAATTTCAGCACCTTCTAGAGCGGGCCGCGCTCGATGCGGACGGCGTTGAGGCGGGCGAGGAACTTTGCGGCTGCTTCGAGCTCCTGCTCGGGGAATTCGGAAAAAAGTGCAACCGTGGAGCGGTTGACCTGGTCATATTGAGCATGAATCGCCTTGACCTTTTTCGGATTGACGCTGACCAGGATGCTGCGCCGGTCGGTGGGATGGGGCGCGCGGCGGACATAGCCGGCCTTCTCCAGGCGGTCCAGCATGACGGTGACGCCGCCAGTGGTAAGCCCCGTGTGCTCCGCCAGTTTCTTGGGGGTTGAGGGGCCGAGCAGCTCCAGCACGTTCATGCACTGCACATCGGTGAGGCGGAAGCCGGCCTGGTCGGCGATCTTCTGATTGAACAGAATCGTGCCGGCAATGAACTGGCGGATCTGGCGGATGAGGTCGTCGTAGAGAATTTTGCGTTTGACGGTTGACATATTCACTTTCACTTAGTAATTAAGTATCTTATTGTGTAAGATACTTAGAATTCAATCGAGGTGGTTCCAAATGACAACTGCTACTCAGAAAGCCTACATCGGGATGGGCATGGAAGGCTCCATTGCCCGCTGGTACGAGAAGACCACGCGCCGGGACATGGGCGAGTTCGAGAAGCTAGCCGGGCGGCTGCGCGCGCTGCTGCCCGAGGGCGGCGACGTGCTGGAAGTGGCGCCGGGACCGGGATTTCTTTCCGTCGAGCTGGCGCGTGCAGGGAATTTGCGCGTGACCGGGCTCGACATCAGCAAGACGTTTGTGGAGATTGCGGGCAAGAATGCGGGCGAGGCGGGGGTGCGGGCCGACTTCCGCCAGGGGAATGCGGCGGCGATGCCATTTGCCGATGCGAGCTTCGACCTGCTGGTGTGCCGCGCGGCGTTCAAGAACTTCGCCGAGCCGGTGAAGGCGCTGAAAGAGATGCGGCGGGTGCTGCGGCCGGGCGGGAAGGGCTTGATTATCGACCTGCGCAGCGACGTGTCCATGGCGGAGATCAACCGGTATATCGCGGGCCTGGGGCTGGGCTTCTGGAGCCGCTGGATGACGCGGCTGACATTCCGCTTTATGCTGCTGCGGCGGGCGTATACGGTGGCGGAGTTTGAGAAACTGCTGATGGGGGTGGGATTCGCGCGGACGGAGATCCAGACCAATGCGATTGGGATGGAGATCGGGATGGAGAAGTAGCGACAAAAGCGAATCACAGAGAACACAGAGTAGAAGAGAGAACACAGAGATCGATTCCTCCGTGGAACTCTCTGTGTTCTCTCCGTTTCTCTGTGTTCTCTGTGATTCGCTGTTTGAGGTCTGCTCCTAGCTGCGCGCGGTGATGATGGGCTTGCCTTTGTCGTTCAGCGCGACGCGAGCCATCGGCGTGTCATGATCATGCGTGAAGAGGACCAGCCACTGCTCGGGGATGGCGCGGGCGTAGAAGCGCTTGCGCTCCTCGATGCAGCGCAGCGGGTCGAGGTCGTAGCCCATGACCCAGGTGGGGTCGAGGTGGTGGGCGGTGGGGATGAGGTCGCCGACGTAGCAGGCGTGCGGGCCGATGGGTGACGCGGGACGCGACTCGACGGGGCGCGGCGGCTCGATGTGCACACCCATCATGTGCGCGGTGTGGCCGGGGAGGAGTTCGACCCAGATGCCGGGGCAGATTTCTTCCGTCGCGCCGGGGACTGCAAGATCGAGCAGGGTCATCTGGCCGGAGGCGATGAGCGGATCGTAATTTGGCGAGAGGTAGCTGACGCGGTCGCGATCCAGCTGCAGATGGCCGTGGGCGACCTCGCCGGCGTGGGCGAAGTAGCGGGCGTTGGGGAAGGTGGGAGTGACGCTGCCGTCAGGATGGAGGATGGTGTTCCAGCCGCAGTGGTCGAAGTGGAGGTGGGTGTTGATGACGATGTCGACCTGGGCGGGGTCGAGGCCGGCGGCGGCGTAGGACTGGAGCAGCAGCTCCTGATTGCGGAAGATCTCGCGCATCTTCTCGGTCTGCTTGTTGCCGATGCCGGTTTCGATGACGACGGTTTGCGAGCCGGTGCGGACGATGACGGAGTTGAGGCCGAGGAGGATTTGGTTGTCGGCGTTGGCTGCGATGCGCTTCTGCCACAGGGCCTTGGGCACGACGCCGAACATGGCGCCGCCGTCGAGCAGGTAGGTGCCGTCGGTGGAGACGGTGAGCGAGAAGTCGCCGAGCGCGGCGCGGGCGCGGACGAGGGCGTTGGGTTCGATGGAAATTGCGGGTTCGGCCATGGCGTTCAAGTCAGAGGGCAGAATATCGCAGATGCCGGACGCGGCGCAGGCGGCTGCCGCACACGCCTAGCTGGGGATTTCGCGAACGGCGGGACGATTTAGACGCGCGCTGGCTGGGCTGAGCCGCCCATCTCTGCCGGCGACTGCGCCTGGGCTACGGCGGCGGCGAGGTTGGCCTGAGCCTGGGCCGCGGCAAGATCCACCGGCGGCAGTGGCGCCGCGGGTGCGGGCGGTGCTGCTGCTGTCTCGTTACCCGCGAGCGGTGTGCCGTTGGTCGCGGGCGCAGCGGATTCAGTGCCGGTGGCTGTTGCGGCTGGAATATCGGCTGCGGCGACCGGTCGCTTGTTCTTGAAGCACTGCCGGCACAACACGGGGCGGCCTTGCGTGGGCTTGAAAGGAACGGTCGTGGAGATGCCGCACTCGGAGCACTCGGTGCGCGTCTCGGTGCGCGAGATGCCGGCTGCGGCCGGGCCACCCGTGGGGCTCGCACCTTGCTGCTGGGCGCTGCGCCGTGACTTGCACGGCTTACAGCGTTTGGGGTCGTTCTTAAAATTCTTGTCGAGGAAGAAGAGTTGTTCCCCGGCGGTAAAGATGAATTCACCGCCGCAATCTGCGCAAATTAACAGCCGGTCCACAAATTCCATACTTCCCCCGGAAAAAATGATCTATCGTGGCGCTCGCTGTTGGCGGCGCCAGTGATCGGTCAAAACCTGGAACGTGATCGGTGAATCGGGGCCCATGCCGCGGGGAGGTGGCATTTTGGGTTTGCCAGTTACCGGCTCTGAGATCGAGCTCGATACCGGGGCCTGCTTGACCTGGGGAGGTGGGGGCCGAGCGGGCGGTGATCGGAGGCCGCCGGCTCCAAGTGGGGGAGCGGCGGCCATCCTGAGTTAGAAGAAACAGGCTCTAGTCCTGCTCCTTACGAATCTTCTTGCGGTTGCGTTTGCGAGCAAGCGCTTCTTTCACACGCTTTTTCTCGCCGGGTTTCAGATAGAAGGAATGACGTTTGACTTCTTTGATAATGTCTTCGGTCTGAACCTTACGTTTGAACCGCCGCAGCGCATTTTCGAGAGGCTCGCCTTCCTGCACTCGAATCTCTGCCAAGGCTGAATACACCTCCAAATCGTCCCAAGTGGGCAGACTCCAGAATAGCTCACAATTGTGGCAGCGCAACGGGTTTCTGTCCAGTATTCGGGATTTCGGGTAGTGGTGCAGTTTGAATTTCCACAGGGTTGGGGGCGGGATTAGACTGTGGGGATGGCAAAGGAACCAGAACTCGTATTCAAACTGTCCCGTCCCGACCATTTCAAGTGTTCAGCCTGTAAGCCATATCCGTCAGAGCAGGGACGCTTCTCAATTCCCTACGCCAATGAAACCGAAACGCTGGTGGAAGCGTTCCGGCGTCATGTGGAGGAATATCACGCGCCTGAGGATGTGAACCAAGCCGCTGCGCGGACAGTGAGAGAGGCAACCAAGGACTAGGGCTGCAAAATGATGCTTTCTAGGTCTTCTAAAAGCTTGATGTGATAGTCCGTTTGCAGCGGCGCTCGGGTAAAGTATTCGTTTGCGGCGAACGGTGCTCCATATTTTCTTTCTAATTTGAAGGCAATCGGGGCTTTTGGCTTGGATATGTCTTCAGAGAAGAACTCAATACCAGTCATCTCGAATCTGCGTTGCTCTCCGTCTAAACTGTTCATATGGGATTCTATAAAACGGTTCGCCCTTTCCAACTTCGGGTTGATCGAAATCAATGGGGCGTCGAACTGTACCCGCATTTGACTAACAAAACCCAATTCGCCAAGGTCTTCTTTGGGTATTTCGTAGCCACTGTCAGAAATAGCTGTGGTTAGCTGGTCGAAGAATTCGATTGTGTCATTGGTGTTGGATGCGGTTTCGGCAATGATTCCGTCCACATATGTTTTCAATGTCACAGCTATCGACTGGCCAGCAAGATTAGTGAATGAACCCGCATCAAAAACGAGCGCATTATCTTTGAAGTCTCTCGGATGGGCGGGCATCACGGAGAAGCCAAATCTTTCCTTTAGAATCTCAAAGAAAGGCTTAAGATCCAGCCCCTTCGGATTGACGAGTCTTGTGTCAAATAGCCAAATCGCCCGCGCAATCTCAACATATAAAAGTTTCATGCAGCTGCTCCAGGTTGTCTCTTCGGCTTGTCGTTTTCCTTCGCGGCATTAGCCGCAGTTTGCGACCCTGGCTTTTCCTGTGAATCCATCTTGTCTAGAGCGGCAAGTAGACCGTGTGGGTTGTAAGGTTCATCCGCCATCTTCTGCAACTTCTCATCCTTTTCAAAGGACGGCGGGCAGACTTTAGCGGGATTTGCAGAAGAATCCCAGTCCACTAATTCACTAAAGGGAACAAACCTCACCGCGAGCGCTACATCAAAAGCCGCTGCGAGTTCTAGTAGTGTGGAAATTGAGTATTTTCCATAATCCGGATTCTCATAGCGAGAAATCATCGGCTGAAGTTTTCGGTTACCTAGCTTTTCTGCAACGTCCCGTTGCTCCCAACCCTCCGCCTTCCTCATCGCTCGAAGCTGGAACGCAATTGTGTCGGTAGCGTGGCCTTCCACAAAACCGCGCCGATATTCTGCTTCCTGAAGTTGCGCGATCAGCCGCTGTCTAGGGGTCAAAACTTCTCGTATTCCAGTTTCCATTCTCAACTTCTCCCTTGAGCCTTCTGGCTGTTTCAAGACAGCCTGGCGGATCGTAAATATCTTGCTTGTGTGAGCAGCCGACCAACATGAGAAATGCATCCTGACAGTCGAAACCTATGATCCGGTGCTGCTTCTTGCCAGATTCCCATTTGATCTCAGCTAGGCCGTTGTCTAATTTGTGAAACTGCTTCCAGTTCCACTCAATCCTCTCCATTTTTCTCAGATGCCCAACGCGAATACGGAACCGAGCGCGCGCAGCTTTGTTCTTCCTGAACCAAAATGTAATTTCCCCAATCTCGCCGTGGACAATCTCTCGCAGCCTCAGGCTGTCAATTGGTGGGGCTGCACGGAACTCTAGTACATTTCCCATGGTATATCAATAAAATTATATTGACAATGCGCTCAAAGTGGAATAACATTTTTGTTATTCGAGGTTTCCCGTGAATCGTTTGACCACAGAGAAGCGCGTTCAAGTGATTGCTGCCCTAATAGAAGGCAACAGCATCAACGCGATAGTCCGTATGACAGGCGTCGCCAAGCATACCATTCTGAAACTGCTTGAGGACATGGGCTGTGCCTGCGCCGCATACCATCACCGCTGCGTACGGGGCCTCAAAGTGCGGCGGTTGCAAGCGGACGAGATATGGGCTTTCTGCGGCGCAAAGGCGAAGAACGTCACACCTGAGCAAGAACTGGCTGGATGGGGCGATGTCTGGACGTGGACAGCTATCGACGCCGACACGAAACTAATCGTCTCGTATCTGGTCGGCGGTCGCAGTACCGGATGGGCGACTGACTTTATGGAGGATTGCCGGGAACGGATCATTGGCAATCCTCAGATCACAACGGACGCGCACAAGCCTTACCTCAAGGCCGTCGAAGAGGCCTTCGGCGGCGACGCCAATTACGCTCAGTTACACAAAATTTACGGGGCGTCAGACGAACCTGAGAAGCGGTACAGTCCCGCGACCTGCATTGGCTGCGTGATGAAGACTGTCAGCGGAGTTCCTGATCCTGCGCACGTCTCTACCAGTTACGTCGAACGCCAGAACCTGACAATGCGCATGTCGATGCGGCGGTTTACCCGGCTGACAAACGGTTTCAGCAAGAAGCTGGAGAATCACGGCCACGCCGTAGCTCTCCACTTTATGTACTACAACTTTGTGCGGATTCATAAGACGCTACGGGTGACTCCAGCGATGGAAGCAGGGATCGCGGGTCACGTCTGGTCTATGGAGGACTTGGTATCCCTGCTTGATGTAAGGGCGTTTGCGCGAGCAGCGTGAGAAATATTTGGAGGCCTTATGGACGTTAGCTGGATTAAGTGCGGCAACGATGGCCATTGGTGTTCGCTCGACAGACTCGAATTGAACTCAATAGAAGTCGGCGGCGTATACATCATTTGGCACGAAGGTAATCCCGGACGTGTCGTGCGCATTGGGCAAGGAGATATTGCAGATCGCCTATGCGCGCACCGCAACGATAAGGAGATTATCGCGTACAGGAAGAGCGGTGCGTTGCGGGCTACATGGGCAGCGGTACCACTCCAGTATCGGAATGGCGTTGAACGGTATCTTGCGAACACTTGGGAGCCGTTAGTTGGATCAGCTTTCCCGATCGCTCTGCCGCTCGCGGTGAACTCTCCGTGGGGGTAGTCGATTCCATTCCTGCAAGAATGGCGTTGGATGCTTCGATTAGCTTCATGTACTGATACCAAGCCCAAGGCGGTTCGCATCCGCTTTGGGCTTTTTCTTGCGCCCACTCCCGAATCCGTGTCAACTCAGCTTCGATAACCATATCCACTTCCGGTACTGTATCAGTTTGAATACTCCCATACGCATATGGGTTGCCGCCGTTAGCACGTCTCCCTCTAGATTCTCATCCATAGGCAATTCACATGCCACTCAATTTTCAAACTGCACCACTACCGGATTTCGGCGGGGGTGGGGTGGACGACGGAAGGCGGCCGGAGTGGTCACCCGATTCCCTCCTCAGGCGCGATAGGTCGCACCGAAGATGGGGCACCCGAATTGCGCGGGCGTAAAATCAAGGAAATGATCCGGCCTTACCAGGGAATTCTGCCTACCGTTCCAGCCTCCTGCTATGTCGATGTGTCCGCGCAGCTTATCGGCGATGTGACGCTGGGCGAGCATGCCAGCGTGTGGATGAATGCCGTAGTGCGCGGCGACGTGAACTCCATCCGCATTGGCGCCAACTCCAACGTGCAGGACTGCGCGGTGCTGCACGGGATGCGCTATGTGTACCCGGTGATTGTAGGCGAATGGGTGACCATTGGCCACAATGCGACGGTGCATGGCTGCGTGGTGGAGGACGCGGTGCTGATCGGGATGGGCTGCACCATTCTGAACGATTGCCGGATCGGCGAGGGGTCGATTGTGGCGGCCGGGGCGGTGCTGCCCGAGCATATGGTGATCCCGCCGAACTCGCTGGTGGCCGGCGTGCCGGGCAAGGTGCGGCGGACGCTGGGGGATGAGGACCGGAAACTGATCCTGAAGTACGCCAGCAATTATCTGGACTACACGGCGATTTACTTGAAGGAAATGGAAGGCAAGTAGCGATTGGCTGCGGCGAGGATGCCCTCTATCGCATGTGGCTTCGGGCGATGCATTTGTTGACGTAGAGCAGCCGGTCGGCGCGGACGAACGCGCTGGTGCTGCTTTCGCCCTTTTCCAGCAGGATGGGTCCGAGCGACAGTGACATCTTTACGTGACCATCTGCAACGGGAATCATTGTCTCCGCGACGACGTGACCACAGCGGCGAGCCAGGTGCTCCAGCGAATCGGGGGTGACATCGCGGACGAGGATCAGAAACTCGTCGCCACCCCAGCGGCCAATCACATCGCTGGGGCGCAGGCACAGCAGGAGGGTTTCGCAGACCTGCCTGAGAACCGTATCGCCGGCGGCGTGGCCATGGGTGTCGTTGACGGCCTTGAAGTTGTCGATGTCGATGAGAATAAGGCCATAGGGCCGATTGAAAAGCTCAACTTCCTCGATGGCCTGCTGCACCTTGAGCTCGATATAGCGGCGATTCGCGACTCCCGTGAGGGCGTCGGAATAGGCGAGAGCCTCGAGTTCGCTGGCTCGTCTCTCCAGCTTCTGCAATGCATTGCGGGCAGCGCTGTTGTCGTTGAAGATCTCAACCGCGCCGGTGATGACTCCCTGTTCGTTGCGGATGGGGGAGACGCGCACGGAGATGGGGACGCGGTGACCATTCTTATGCAGCAGGAACAGTTCGGCCTCGCGTTGCTCACCATCGGCGAGGGTCTGGCGCAGCGGACAGCCGGCGAAGCACAGCAGCGAGCCGCAGTCATCCATGTGCATCAGAAAGTTGTCGAAGCAGTGCCTGCCGACAGCTTCCTCGGCGGTGTAGCCGGTCAGCCGCTCGGCGCCTTTGTTCCAGTAGGTAATCCTGCGGTCCAGGTCGGCAAAGTAGACGCCGTCGTAGAGGCTGTCCAGCAGCTTGCCGCGCAAGGAGTTGTCGGTATCGTGCAGGGGCGCGGCTGGGGAATCCGGGATTTCCTCAGGAGGTCTGTGCGGCGTGAACTGTACGAGGGAGGTTTGTTCTCCGTCGAAGGAATAGCAGATACCGTTCTTGTGTTGCTCTGGAAAAACGGGGCCTGGGTGGTTGTTGGACATGGCGGCCCGCCTGCAAAGGCCAGCGTTCGGCCGATTGAAGCTCGAGACTATCGCGCCTGAA
>Ga0206805_1172_pt1 | contig 11196 bp, 5 predicted proteins | sample Alteio_BWOrgCont_59_FD_152890 | JGI IMG/M metagenome (GOLD analysis project Ga0206805, IMG submission 152890) | Enriched cells from forest soil in Barre Woods Harvard Forest LTER site, Petersham, Massachusetts, United States -... | ecosystem: Environmental > Terrestrial > Soil > Temperate forest > O... | reverse complement strand
CCGTCACGATATAAATTCATCTTTATAGAAAAGCTCCCATAGTTCATATTTTTTTCTTAAATTTGATTTACTGTTTTACATACCATAACTACCAACCATGCTAAAACTAACCTATTTATCAGTCTTCTTCATAGTAGCTTCTTTTGTTTCTTGCGAAAAGAAAGTGGCTGCACCTGCTCAAAGCAAAACTCCACCGCCTGTTACCAAAGATACCCTGAGCGGTAAAATATATCTTTTTGCAGGGAAGGGAGAAGAAAAAGATTCCGGAGACGGAGGCCCTGCTACTAAAGCAGAATTTTCTTATCCTGACGGAATAGTGGCAGATGCTGCAGGCAATATTTATATTTCTGATGCAGAAGGAGGCCGGGTACGCAAAGTAGATATTCATGGTATAGTTTCAACTTACGTTGGAACAGCCATTGCTGGATATTCGGGCGATGGAGGACCGGCCACTTCTGCGGAATTGCTATATCCTGGACCAATGGTATTTGATAATTCAGGCAATTTATATATATCTGATAATGGTAATTATCGTATCCGCAAAGTAGACAAAAATGGTACTATAACAACTTATGCAGGAAATGGAAATGGCGGCGAGGCAGGTGATGGGGGGCCGGCAATTAATGCAGAAATAAACTCTTTAGGTTTAGCTACAGATGATTCAGGCAATATTTATATGGCAGATGGCCAAGACATCCGTAAGATAAATACCCGTGGCATTATTACTACCATAGCAGGAAATGAAACTACGGGCTATTCAGGCGACGGAGGGCCGGCTACCAAGGCACAGTTAAATACTCCTCAGGGAGTCGCATTAGATCATTCGGGTAATATATACATTGCTGATGGGGGAAATGACCGCATTCGTATGGTGAATACGCAAGGCATTATTACCACAATTGCCGGAAACGGCTTTGGAGTTGCTCAACAGAGTGGGGGATATTCGGGTGATGGAGGCCCTGCTATAAATGCAGAGCTGTTCAATCCTACTGACGTAAGTATAGATGCTTCAGGTAACATCTATATTGAAGACACTTATAATTACTGCATACGGGTGGTAAACACGAAAGATATTATTTCAACCATAGTCGGAATCGGAAAGTATGGAGATAGCGGCGACGGAGGCCCGGCTATCATGGCAACCTTAGGCGACTCCTGGGTTGGCATGGCATTGGATAATTCCGGCAATATTTATATTACTGATTTATATAATAATAAGGTTCGAGTGGTTTATAAATAAGCAGTTTCTATACTAATTATAACATACCTATTACCTCTACCATGAAAAAGTTATCTCTTTTTCCTTTAAGATTTTTATTCGTTCTCATTCTTACTTATCCATTATCAATTGTGGCTCAATCTGATTCTGTAAGCGCCAGTGCCGGAACCAATGTGCATATATTGCCTTACGATAGTTTGGGTAGCATCAATATCCAGTCAGAAGTGCATATTTCTGTCAATAAGAATAACCCTAACAATCTTATTGTAAGCGCGAATACTTATGTACCCTACATCTTATCTACTAATCGAAAAAACCAGGGTTTCTATTACAGCCATGATGGCGGGGCCACTTGGGTGGGCGACGACGTTTTGGATGTGGATTCAGGAGGTGCAGTTGGGGGCGACCCTTCTACTGCCATTGATGCCAATGGGCACATGTATATATCTACCATGAACCCCTATGGCATGTATGGCTACTCCGAGTACTATTTAAATGTATCAACCGATAGCGGAGCTACCTGGAGAATAACCAAAAACCCGTATGGCTATACTAATAGCTTTGACAAGGAGATGCTGGCTGCCGATGATGACCCAAGCAGCCCACATACCAATAATATTTATTGTGTCTTTTATGCGGTAACTTCTATTAAAGTGGAGACCTATATACCATCACGTGATACGTTTTTATCTCCAACCACGGTAATTGCGTATTCTCCTACTGATACCCTTTATCCTGAAGGACCCGATATACAGGTAGGATTGGATGGAAATGTCTTTGTATGCTGGGCTATTGAATGTAATAACAATACTGCCCCTCATAAATATACCCGCGGATTCGGGTTTGCTGGCTCTAACAGTGGAGGAAGCAGTTTTAGTTTTGTTTCTCCTTACAAAGCTGTTACATATACAGGTAGTGACCGAAATGGTCAAGGTAGTTCAAGTGCATCTGACTTAAACTTCAACGGTATCCGGGTTAACAGTTACCCATCTATGGGCATAGATAAAAGTTGCGGGGCCCATAGGGGAAGGATTTATGTAACTTTTTCAGATGTGGTGTCAGGCAATGATGTGGTACAGGTTTGTTATTCCGACAGCAATGGCAAAAGCGGTACCTGGTCAAGTCCCGCAACGGTGAGTATTTCCCCGAGTCATTCGAGGAGTTTTTTCCCCCGGATTACTATAGATGATATAACAGGAGCCGTTTGCATAGCCTATTATAATTTCCCCATGAGTGGAAGCTCGGGTGTTTTTTCAAGTACCAATACATATATGGCCTACTCTATAGATGGTTCTACCTATAATAATGTGAAGGTAAGCAATTCTCCTCATGAGGTTGAGCCGATAGATAATACAATTTACTCCGGTAATGTTGCCGGGTACTCGGGAGACTACATAGGATTAGTCGCCTATAATGGCATAGCTTATCCCGCATGGATGGATAACAGAACTGATACTATGCAAATATATTTTGCCAAAGTAACCATAGGCCCTTATAAAATTGCTACCAACACCACCTGGAGCTCCAGCCAAACCATGCAAACCGATGTAGAGGTTACACCATCTAAAACCTTAACGATTGATAGTGGCGTAACTATAAAAATGGGAGGAGGGCATCGCATCATTGTAGATTCCGGTGCTGTGCTGCATGTGTCTGGCACCCTAACCAATAGTGGCGATTGTTGGAACAGCAGCTTATGGGCAGGCATACAGTTAGGGGGCAATGCAAGCCAAGTCCAAAACGGTACCCACCAGGGCACCCTTATTCTAGATAAGCATGATACTATAGAAAATGCAGTAAACGGGGTCAGCACAGCCGGGGGCATTATAGTTGCCAATCATGCCACTTTTTACAACAACCAATGCGATGTAAGTTTTTCAGCTTATTCCAAATACAACCGGTGCAGCTTCACAGCCTGCAATTTTAAAACCGACCAAAATTATATATGGCTCAGTGGCTCGCATCCATACCCCCTGGCAGGCAAGGCCCATGTAATGCTCAATAATGTAAATAGCATACTGTTCCGGGGCAACCGCTTTGTAGATAGCATTCCCACCTCCGGCACTCCCGCCATCTCCGTAAATTTTGAGCGTGGCAGTGGCATTTTAAGCATGGATGCTACCTATGCGGTAGATAACTGCAACTGTTCTTACAGTTCCCCTCCGGGTGGTTGTTGCGGCACAGGCAATCTATTTAAGGGCCTTTATTTTGGCATCCTCGCATCAAACTCCAATTCATTTGCTCCTATACAGGTTTCGGGTAATACCTTTACCAATAACTATGCCGATATTGATATTACCGATATGAATGAGGTGGTTATTACCAATAACACCTTCACCAAAACGGCCTTTGTGGGTAGCGACCCTACGTGTATTGCCAATTGTTACCCGCCTTACAACATCTATTTAGACCAGTGTACAGGGTATAATGTAAGCGCTAATTCCATGTCAAATACCTATTCAGCCGAATCTTACGGCACGGTAATAAATAATAGCGGCAGTGCAAATAACCATATCAACAATAATAGCTACAGCGGCATATATGTTCAATCGCAGTCGCAAAGCACCAATGGGTTTGTTAATGTTATAAAGTCTCATTCCCCTGCTATAATTGCTTACCCGCTTCTTGAATACTCAGGTTTGCAATATCAATGCAATACCTATAGCAGCACGGTTGCCAGTGGCGTTGATATTTCGGTTGCTTCGGGCCTCATAGACCCTCACCAGGGAAGCTGTGTAAGCTCAAGCACTACGGCAAACAATACATTTAACAATGCTTGTAGCACACCCGATGACCGTTTGAATATTTATACCTACGCGAGTATACCTACACCCTGGTATATTTTTTATGATTCTGCACACGGGGGCCCCGGGCCGCATTGCTGGTCGTCCGGAACTGTGTTTCCTTCTTCCTGTGGGTCAATTTCTTCCAGTAATTGCACAGCAGCTACTTACACTATCAACGTACAAAACGGAAATTTGCTAAATGCCCAAAGTATTAATTATCACGCCACATTCAGAACCCAGAAGTCGGCTATAATCCATAAAAAGGATTCCCTTACAGGAGTTCTTAACCGGGGTAATACACCGGGATTGTTTACTACCATTGCAACAGGCACAGCAACTGTTATCCTGGACTCTTTGCTGGCTCCGGGGCCCTATTTATCGGACAGTGTATTAAAAACAGCCATACGGAAAACAACTATCCCGATAGAAACACTTGCTGATATCCTTATACCAAATACGCCGCTCGATAGTAGCGTTGTAAGCACATTAGATGGTATTGGATTGCCGGATACGTTAGTAAGCAGACTGAATGAATATCAATCGGATGATATTCTATCTGAAAGAAGTATACTTTTAGCAGGGATTGATTATTTCCAGGCTCTTATGGATTTTACTGACAATGCACTGATAACTGCGTTGGTAACAGATACTACAGTTGTTCATGGTTACGACAGTGCCCAGGCAGTGATCAAATCAAACCCAGCCTTAACATTACCCCAACTTGCACAACTGGCCAGTCTGCAATGGGCAGCGGGGGAAAACACAACCGCGTTAGTAACGTTGGATACATTGAAAAAGCATGATGTAGATTCCACTTATGCTCATTACCGCAAGTTGCTACCTGTTCTTATTACATTAAGGGGGAATTCAAACGGGTATTTATCATTAAAGGGCAATTCGACTGATTCTACTTTGATTGCACAAATTGCGATGGATACATTAACTCCCGGCTATGCCAATGCAAGGGCCGTAATGGGATATGTTTACAATAAGCCCTATGCTGAACCCATTTTGCCTCTTACCGGCTCGCACAGGCCGTTTAAGCGGAGTAGTGCATTGCTTATAACTACTGATGCCACTAATTCTGCACTTGCTGCAAGTTCTTTGTTCAGGTTGTTCCCAAATCCTGCGTACAATCAACTAAATATTCAATATAGCCTGGGGAATAATTCAACCAATGCTTATGTAGAGTTGTTTGATGAAGTCGGAAATAAAGTGACTACGTGGCAACTATCAACTTCACAAACAAGGGCTGTAGAAAACATAACAAACTTGTCGCCTGGATTTTATTTTTACGATATTTTTGTAAATAACAAACCGGTGCAAAGAGGAAAACTTGTTATAGCAAGGTAGTTAAGCTATACCCGTTTTTAGCCGTTATTTCCATACATGCCTTTTCCGCGTGAGGGATAGTAGTGGAAAGCCCGGAGCGTAGCGAGGACTTGCAGCGGATAGCCCGACCCTTGCGTAGCTTGGGGCACGCCCATAAAAATATACTACCACGACAATGAATACCTCATCCCTCCCCACTATTTTCTTAGGTTTGTAGATAAATTAATCTAAAAAAATAGAATTATGAGAAAAATAACATTTGCTATAGGGCTGGTGGCTCTCATGTCAGCAGGTTGTGGGAATAAAACCGACCAAAAGCGATTCGAAGTTACCACATGTCCTTTTACTGTAAATGGTACTACCTATGTATCGTTGCGTGAGTTAGATACTTTTACCGGTGACGTGTGGCTATATGTAGATATGCATAAGGACCAGGATAGCAATTGGACCTATTCAGGCAATCCTTCTAAATTGCATTTAAAGCGGCCGGAGTAAGGAGTTAAGAGCTAAGAACTAAAAGCTAAGGGTACTAGGTATCTCAACTCTTAGTTCTTAGCTTTTACCTCTTAGCTGAACTTCATGATCCGCTCCAGCATGGGCATGTTAGCTACGCGTATTTCCTTGCCTTCGGTTTCAATTACTTTTTCAGCTTTCAAATCAGAAAGGGTGCGTATCAGCGATTCGGACGAGGTGCCCACCATGGCAGCCATATTATCGCGCGATATTTTTATGACTCCTTCGGGCTGCATTTTATGATGCAAGTTGAACAATACCGATGCGGTACGGGCTTTTACGGTATTATAGGCCAACCCCAACAGGCGTTCTTCTTTTTCGCTGATGTTGTTGGCAAGCATGCGTATAAAGCTGGCCGAAACATCCTGGTTGTAGGTAATGAGTGATATAAAGTCGGGTTGTGGAATAATAGCCAGTTCCACATCTTCCAGCGCGGTGGCCGAATCGGGATAAGGCTTGTTTTCGAGTGCAGAAAGATACCCGAAGAAATCGCCCTGGCTCAATATTTCCGAAACAAATTCTTTGCCATCGGCACTCATTCTCCAGGTTTTCACTTTCCCTTTAATCACCAGGTATACCGGACCTGGAAGCCCTCCTTCTTTATAAATATCGGCTCTTTTGCTATAAGTTTTCGCTACAAATTTCGACACATCGAGGTCGTGCATGTGAAACTGCTGGGCTTCGCTGATAAACTGCATAAGTCCATCCATATCGCGTGAATAGGTATGGCGTAAAAAACTATTTCTTTTCAGGCGGGCCTCTACAGCATTAATCAAATCTTCCTTATCAAAAGGCTTAGTAAGATAATCGTCGGCGCCCAGGTTCATGCCCTTGCGTATCTCACTTTTTTCGGCTTTAGCCGTGAGAAAAATAAAAGGCACGCTACCCGTAGAAGGGTCTTCTTCCAACAGTTCAAGCACCTTGTACCCGTCAAAATCGGGCAACATAATGTCGCATATAATAAGGTCGGGGCGGTTGGTTTTGGCAAAGTTTACACCTTGTGTGGCCGTCGGGGCCTTTGTTACGGAGTAGTTAAAAAGCTCGAGCATTTCTGCAATGTTTTCGAGCATCTCCTTATTGTCTTCTATAACCAAAATTCTTTTCATAGGCTTATTCTTGTTTTATTAGTTTATTTTCAGAGGTGGTGGTGGTTCCGCGGGGAGCATTGGCAATAAACACTTTGAAGGTGCTGCCTTGGTTTTCGCGGCTGATAAATGAAATGTGCCCGTTTAAAAGGTCGATATACCGCTTAACAATACTTAGCCCTAACCCGGTACCTTCGATATTCAGCGTATTCTTGGCCCTGAAAAACCGCTCGAATAAAGTGGACTGTTCGCCTTCGGGAATTCCTATGCCATGGTCTTCCACCATAAATTCAAGCCCGGTAGAAGTTACGTTAGTAGTGTAAACGATAGCCGAATTTTCGAAGGAATATTTGATGGCATTGGTAAGTAGGTTTAGTATCACATTATCGAGAATGCTTTTATCCATGTAAACATTTTTCATTTCCGACGAATGCATATAGCTGATTTTTTGGCCCTGCTTCAATTTTTCCGAAAGGCTGTCGATTATTCTCCCCGAAAGTTCTGTAACATTAAATTCCGAAGGTTTGGTAGTGGTTTTACCATGCTCAAGCTGGTCAAGCGAAAGGAAATTATTAAGCGTGCTCACCATATTTTGTATGGCTGCTTTGATCTTATTAAGGTGATGTATTTCTTTATCTTTCATAAGCGCGGGGTTCACGCCCTCGTGCTCTATATATTCCCTGATGAGATCGGTAGAGGAGAGAATAGTACCCAGCGGCGTCCTGAATTCGTGCGATGCCAGCGAAACAAACCTTGATTTAAGCTCATTGATCTGCTTTTCTTTTTCCAGGGCGGCTTTCATATTTACTTCCGCTTCCTTGCGCGCCGTAATATCGCGCACCACGCACTGGAAGCCGTCTACCACATCACCTTTTTGCAGCAACACCACATTTTGTTCCACCCATTTCATTTTCCCTTTTTTGGTAAAGATGGGGAACTCAAACCGGGTTTCGTTTATCCTGTTTCTAAACTGGTGCGAATAAAAATCACTCACTTTTTTAAGCCATTCGGGGTGAACTAAAAAGCTAAAATGCTTACCCAGCAGTTCATCATTCGAATAACCAGCGAGTGAGCGCAGGCGGGCATTGATAAAAGTAAAATTGCCCAGGTGATCGGACGAATAAATAACATCGCCTACATCTTCAATCATCTTGCGGAGCTTCTGCTCATTTTCCCTTGTTTTTTCCTCCGCTATTTTCCGGCGGCCTATATCCCTGTTTAAAAAAAAGAGGATGATGAAAACAAACAGAACGCCTATAATGCCTGTATAAATAGTTTCTTTAAGCGAATCGCGGCGCTTTGCAACCACCGAGTTTCGTCCTATATTCATCAGTTGCGATTCTTCCTTTATTACTTCGTTCGATTTGGTGATAATGGCATTTAATAAATTTTCAGGAATATCTATGTTTGCATTAATGGGCGCATAATCGCCGTGTGGCGATGGATTTAGGATAGAGGGTGGAATAGATTTTTCCATATCCGATACCAGCTTACCCAGTTCGTTCACACTCTGCGCTTCTGCAGTGCCTTTTATCGAATCAAGAAGATTTTGTACACATAAATTCAAATTTGCCACATGCTGGCCTGTCAGCCGGGCATAATATGGTTGGCGCGAAAACATGTATTTGTTCGAAGCGTTTTCAATCTTGGCAACATCAAACTCAACCTTATAAACAGAATCCATAACCAGGCGTGAATGCCTGCCCATAGCGGCAGAGCTTTCCGCTGTTTTAAAATTCAGATAGGCATAGTATACCGAGGCTGTCCGGGCAATAAATGCCGTGATGAAAAGCGCTAATACTATCCGTTCTATCCGTATCCTGCTTATTGCCATCCTTTATGTGAGAGAATAAATACAATATTACGAAAAATTTGCAAGGGGTAAGGAATATGGGGCATGGGATAGGTTATGAGTGATGGTTTATTTATTTGTATATTTGAAATATAATAAAGATTTTAATAATCAGTTATTTAAAATAAAAAGAGCATGAAGAAACTATACATTTTATTAGTTGCTTTATTTTGTTTAGGCATAGGCACAGGAAAGGCACAGGAAAAAATCCTTCATACTTTTAGTCTACCTAATGGGGCAGATCCTCCAGGGGGCTTAATACTTGCAGGAGGTAAATTATACGGAGTAGCTTCGGGAGGAGGCAGCTATAGTTTAGGTTGTGTATTTTCAATGGACACCACTGGCAATAACTATAAAGACCTGCGTGATTTCAATTATACAGGCGGTAATGTACCTGAAGAGTCTCTGGTATATTCTTCAGGTGTATTGTACGGGATAGCACAACAAGGCGGAAGATACAGCGATGGAGTTGTTTTTTCAATCGATACGAATGGAGCAAATTATCAGGATCTACATGATTTTAATGATACGAATGGCAAAGAGCCTAGCAGCACCTTAACCCTTTCAGGAACAAAGCTATATGGCACAACATATTACGGAGGGCCTTATAACCATGGAACTATTTTTTCTATCAATACCAATGGCAGCGGGTTTAAAACTCTGTTTTATTTCAACGGAGTAAATGGCTACGACCCGGGAGGGCCATTGGTGCTTTCAGGGAATTCATTAATTGGCACCACCACTTATGCAGGAAGCTATAACTATGGAGTTATTTATTCTATTGATACTGATGGCAACGGGTTTAAGTTCCTGTTCAGTTTTAATCGAATAAATGGCTATGGACCCGAAACCTCCGTAACTTTTTCAGCGAACGGAAATATCATATACGGGGTAACATCGGAAGGCGGAGTAAATACTGACGGAAATGTTTTTTCGATGAATAAAGATGGTAGTGGATTTAAAGACTTGTTTGATTTTAATGGAACGGATGGTGAAACCCCAAGTGAGGTGATTCTTTCAGGAAGCCAGTTGTATGGAGTATCACTACTGGGGGGAGCTAATAATTACGGAAATATCTTCGTTATAGATACAGATGGCACCGGGTTTCATGACCTGCTTGATTTTAATGGAACCAACGGTAAACAACCGGGGGGGCCTCTGCTCTTTTTAAACAAATCATTTTATGGATTAAGTATATGGGGAGGACTAAACAACTATGGGGTTGCTTTCAGTTTTAAGGATACTAATTTATACGCCTCTGTTTCAGGAACCTATTATTATTGTGCCGCCGATGAAGGTACAGCAAAGGTCAGCATTTGGGGCGGTACATCGCCCTATACCTATCGGTGGTCTCCCGGCGGGCAAACTACTGATTCGATTTCGGGCTTGTCTGTAGGAACTTATTCAGTTACTGTTACTGATTCCAAACATTCCAAGCAGACAAGTTTTGTTTCTATTTCAAATCAGCCGGTATCTATTCTTCCCACTGCCTCACCCGATACTATTTTAATAGGCTTTCCATCAAATCTATCTGTTTCCTGCAGTATTCCTGCCACCTATGTTTGGGCTCCTTCCGGAGCTACTACGCAAAATATTACTGTAACCCCTAATGCTACAACTACTTATACGTTAGTTGCTACAACTGCCTGTGGCACATATACAACTACGATAACGGTGTATGTAACTACATGCCCTAATAATTTTACCCAACCTATTTGCATAGCTACCCTCGACACTGCTAATAATAAAAACAAAATTATATGGGGAAGAACCAACTCACCACCTGCCAGTGGATATGGGTATTATAATATATATAAAGATACCGGACGAGGATATGTTTTGTTACATAGTCAACCGCTTGATTCATTAAGTGAATACGTAGATACATCTAATACCTGGGGCCCCGTAAGGTATCAAATCTCAACCGTAGATTCTTGTGGTGAATCGACTCTGAGCGCACCCCACACTACTATTTTCCTTACTACTACTGCATCATTAAATGCTTATAACCTTAGCTGGACGGCTTATGGAGGCTTTACTCCAACAAAATACCGCATCTTCCGAGGCCCAAGTTTAAATGCACTCAAGCAAATTGATTCGGTGGCCAATAATGTGCTTACCTATACCGATTCATTTCCGCCTATAAACTCTGTTTATGCTATTGAAGCTGTAAGCCCTAATGGAGTTTGTATACCTACTACTCACAGGCCTAATAGCCGCTTATCAGCATCACTTTCTGGTTCTTTCTCCAATGGATTTAATACGGCAACACTTGGCATTCAAAATGTAAATACTTCACTTAGTAAGTTGAACATTTACCCTAACCCGAACAATGGAGTCTTCACACTTAATTATTCGTTGAATTGCGGAGGCAATGTTAGAACCACCATTATAAATGAACTAGGACAA
>Ga0206805_1171_pt1 | contig 11199 bp, 7 predicted proteins | sample Alteio_BWOrgCont_59_FD_152890 | JGI IMG/M metagenome (GOLD analysis project Ga0206805, IMG submission 152890) | Enriched cells from forest soil in Barre Woods Harvard Forest LTER site, Petersham, Massachusetts, United States -... | ecosystem: Environmental > Terrestrial > Soil > Temperate forest > O... | reverse complement strand
ACGATGATGACGACGATGATGATGAGCAGCAACGGGCTGGAGAAACCAGTTCTTTCGTCTGGGGGTCTTGGAGGCGAATCCATGGCCGATTGGATGCGCGATTTTGGAGAACGGACTCGCCAAAAAAGAGTATTGGTTGCTATTTGGCAATGAGTTCAGCAGACGTCGTTGGCACAAGTGGCGGTGTCGTTGGATTTATTCCGGATTTATACGCACACACTCTTCCGTAAAGTGCACCAAGGATGGGCACCCGCCAAAAGAGGATGACTTAAGTCGCTCTCGCTAAAAAATGAACTTGCCGGCTTGACTCATACAGGGTGATGCCCGTGATGCTTGACGTACTGGGTCAACGACTCGAATTTGGACTCCTTCAACAGCTCCCCGAGGGTACGCTCACCATCCCAATCAGGAGCGAAGTGCTTTCCGTAGTGTTCGCGAAGGTGTTTGATCTTCGTAGTGGGATGCTTGTGGTCGATTTGACCATCCTTGTCACGGGCACGACCGTCGAGGCCTGGATTCTTCGGGGCTTGGCTCATGTTGGCTCCTTTGCAGCAGAAGCAGGATTGTAGGTTTGGATGGCTGTGTCAAGAGGAATCGTTGGGTTTTCCGCATTCGGAGCATGAGAGCCGCTCCAGAAGCTGAAGCCCTACCGGGGTCTGCGCGGATGGTATGGTCAGACCTCCCTTCGTGATTTTTGTCTTCGTGATGCTGGGAGCGGAATGGAGTATCGGCGGCGTCTGGACAAGGCTACCTGCGTCAATGTATCAGGTGATTTCGCTTGATCGCCTGACGGTATGGATGGAATACTGCGAGTGAAAATCGGATAGGCTGACGCGCGCGACCTGGACGGAAAGGACTTGCGGGTGCTCTTGGAGGAACCTTATGGGGAGTGTGGCTGGAACGGGTTTTGATGAGGGCGTCGTCGCACCCGGGGTCGCCGAGGAACTGGCCGGACCGGCCCATGTTGAGTTGAACTCGTTGAGGCCGGTGGGAAGGGCGGAGCGGATCAGCAGCATGGATGTGCTGCGGGGCTTCTCATTGATGGGCATCCTGGTGATGAACATCAGCGACTTTGCCTTTGGGTTCAACAACTACGTCTATCCGTTGAGCACAGTGAAGCCAGTATTTGATGGGCCGCACTGGAAGATCAATACGACTGTATGGTTTCTGCGCTGGATTTTTGCTGAGGGCAAGATGCGCGCGCTGTTTTCCATGTTGTTTGGAGCAGGCGTGATTCTGCTGACAGAGCGAATGCTGGCTCGTGGAGCGGGGGTTCGTACGGCAGACATCTTTACGCGGCGGAATATGTGGCTGGTGCTGTTTGGGATGTTGCACGGATACTTGATCTGGAGCGGCGACATCCTGTTTTATTATGGCGTGGCTGCACTGCTGTTTCTATTTCCTTTCCGCAATGTTCGTGTGAAGCGGCTGATGTGGGTGGCGGGAATTCTTTTGGCGATCAATTCCATATTGGTTTTCGGCGCACAGTACGGCATGGCGTACAGCGCGAAACAGGCAGCGGCAAAGGCCAATGCCAAACTGGCGCAACACCAGACACTGTCTGAGGATGAGGTGAGTGCGCTGAAGCAGTGGCAGAGTGCACAGGATACGTGGAGGGCGAGTCCGAAGAAAAAGTATGAGGACATTGCTGCCATCCAGAAGGGGTATTGGGGGGCACAGGGGCATACTGCGCAAGCGGTTTTGTTGGGCGAACTGAAGGGCGCTTACTTCGGGTTCGGCGACTGGGTGGGGATGATGCTTCTCGGCATGGCGTTGTACAAGAATGGATTTCTGCCCGGCCGGTTGAGCATGAAGACCTATGGGTGGACTGCAGTGATTGGGCTTTCAGTGGGATGGGCCGTGGCTGGCGTGGGAGCATGGGGCGCGTGGGCCGGACACTTTGATATGTTCAAGACGCTGCTGTGGATGCGAGCCCCGTATGACATCGGGCGGATTGCGGGAGCGCTGGGAACTGCCGCGCTGCTTTTAATTCTGCTGAAGGCTGGAGCACTGAAGTGGCTGATGAAATGGGTTGCTTCGGTGGGACAGATGGCGCTGTCGAATTATCTACTGACGAGCATTACCATGCAGGTGATTTACGTGTGGGGGCCGTGGCACTGGTATGGCTACGTAGAGTACTACAAGATTTACTATGCCGTTCTTGGAATGTGGATCTTCAATATGGCCTTCAGCACGATATGGCTGCGGTACTTTGAGTTTGGGCCGGTGGAGTGGGTGTGGCGGTCGCTAACGTATTGGAAGCGGCAGCCTATGCGGATTCGGGCGGCGCCGGTAGTTGCAGATGCTACTGCTTAACCCGAGAGATATACGTTGAATCGGATGAAGGCGGTTTGCGTCTAGCGATGGAGCTGAATCCGCCCGAGCCTTAATCATTGCAGAAAATCTATCACCCCAAGGTTGTATATTGCATCAGTCTTTCGTGATATATAAAATCCGCAGGACAGGGCGGGTTCAACGTTCTGCGCTTAGCAGAATGGTTTCTTCCAGCTCCGATCCACTTGTCTGAACCGATAACGGGTCTTGCGAGTTGCATCTTCACTGCGATCGTTGAGACTCCCAACCGCATGAGCGATTCTTGTTACTCCCCGAGGCTAAAAACAATGAAACGTTCCTTGAGCAAAGCCGCTCTATTCTTTGCGCTGGCTTGCACGCCTTCCATCGTGCATGGGCAGACTCCGTCGCAAACTCCGTCCGTCGACTTCGGGCGCACTACCCTGCAACTCAGCTCCACCTTCGTTAATTCTATCCAGGGCCTGGGCGCTGTCATCACGGACCTTCACAACAACCCGCTTCAAAATAACGCCGTCACTTTTCGGGCGACCGCCGGCGCACTCGATTTGACGACTTCCGCCGGTGAGATCGAACACACAGGCGGATTACTCATCAATGCTAACGGTACGATCATCCGCATAGAAAACCTCACTCTTGACACCAGCAATCCGACAGCTCTGGCTATCACTGCAGAGTTTATTGTCAGCGATCACTTCACCTCTCGCATAGCGTTGTTCAATGTCCAACCCCCTGCAGGACTTTCGCTGCCGTTGCAACTTCAATCCGGCGTATTGCAGGTGAACGGTCTGATCCTTACTCTCGCACCCGCCACGGCTTCGGCACTCAACAGTTTATTTGGCGGACCGGTTGTACAGGCTGGCACAAACATCGGCACCGCCAACACCTATGTGGTCTTCTCACCTACAAACTGAGCTGTCCCAGTCAAGCTTTTAGCGAAATATAAGACGGCGGCAGAGCCAAAACCTCTGCTGCCGTCTTTGTTTATTTGCGCACTTATTTTGCCTTCTCGAGCGCGAGGACGGCGAACCCGGTTGCGGCGTCGCTCATGAAGCGGCCTATATCGCTCTTCGGGTCACGCCGTTCATTCATTGAGGATGCGGGCCAGTTGCCATCCGTCTCCTGGTGCTGGTCGAGCCAGGCGAGGCCTCGCTTGAGTGTGCTGTTGGTGGGGCTTATGTTTGTCTCCTCCATGACGAGCACGACAAGACTGGTTACGAGACCGTCGCTTGGGGAAGGCAAGAGACTCCTGACTGACCGCTTTGGGATTTCGAATAAAGATAGCTTCCAGCTGCCGTCGTCCTGCTGAGCGTTTTGAAGCGTATAGAGCAGGGCGGTGGACTCGTCGTTTGTCAGGAGCCCATCGACTTTGGTGGATGCCCAGAGGACGTAGAGTTTGTTCATGAACGGTTGCGTTGCATACTGTTGTCGCAGATAGGCGCGAAGGCGCTCGGCACGCTTCTGTACCTCCGGCTCAGTTGCATAGTGATCGGGAGCGTTGCCTACTTCGAAGAGGAAGAGAGCTGCTCCCTGATAGGCGGACTGTGCCGACTCCCATGGTGCGAGATCGAAGTCCTGCCATTGCCAGCCGCCGGAGTTCTGCTGAAGCGCCCATGCGTTGTCGAAGGCGGTTCGCGTGATGGGACGGAGGTGTCCCTGACGCGCGTCGTAACTGGCCAGGATGACGGCGTTGAGAACGGCTTCGGTTGCGCGGGACTGCGCCGTCTTGCCGGGACCGTCGATGGCGTCGGAGTAGTAGGGAGCCATTTCGGACCAGTGGCTGACGCGCTTCTCCACGTTGTCGACCATGATCTTTTCGGGAGCGGCCATTCCGGTTTCGCCCAACTCGGTTCGCAGCGTGGAGCGGGCCATGGCGTACGGCACTACGGTGTGGCACGAGATGCAGAATGTTCCGTGATCCCTTTGGGCTGGTGGCCATTCGCGCCACCATACCTCACGGCTGTCGAGATAGGCCGCGGCCTTCTGCTGGCTCCAGTGTGCGGAGTAGGTTGGGGATGTGCGCCGGGCGGCTACTGCCCTCCAGACAGAGATCACCGCCACGCATATGGCTAGCGATAAGCAGGCCCACAAGACTCGCTGCTTCATTCGGGCGCCTCTTCGTGGATTTGCCGCAATGAGATGAGGTTATGGTAGCTCCTGTGTCGCGAGTGGCACAAATAGCCGTGTTTTCATGTAGCTACTTGACATCTATAAGTAAGTATACTACATAGGGTACGAGGTTCCCTATGCTTGAGCTACGAAATGTGCAGAAGAAGTACTCCGGCATTCCAGCAGTAGCAGATGTTAGTTTTCTGGCTCGGGCTGGAGAGGTCACCGGCTACCTTGGTGCCAACGGCTCCGGCAAATCGACCACTATGAAGATGATCATTGGACTGATTTCAATGACCTCGGGTGAGATTCTGTTTGAGGGTGCGCCTATTCAACGCGACATCATCGGATACAAAAAACGGGTTGGGTATGTTCCCGAGGAGCCGCATCTGTATGCACACTTGAGTGGATTGGAATACCTGATAATGGCAGCCCAGTTGCGCGGCTTGGCGCGCAAGTCTGCCGCTGAATGTATTGATGGGCTTTTACGGCTGTTTTCTCTTCATGAAGATCGTAACGTGCCAATCTCCTCTTACTCAAAAGGGATGCGGCAAAAGGTGCTGCTGGCAGCGGCACTGTTGCATAATCCCGATTTGATTTTGCTCGATGAGCCCTTCTCTGGACTCGACGTTGGCACCGCGCTTGTCTTGCGCAGTCTGATCGAGGAATTGGCTCGCCGCGGGAAGGTGGTGCTGTTCAGTTCGCACGAGCTCGAAACCGTAGAGCGAATCTGCTCCCACGTGGTGATTTTGCATAAAGGAACAATTGTCGCTGACGACACGATCAGGAACCTTCGAACGCTGATGGCGTTGCCGACCCTGGAGGAGATTTTCTCGCAACTTGCTGTTGAACAGGATGCCGGGGCTATCTCGAGGCAGATTGCGGATCTTATCCATGCGTAAAAGAGACCCTCACATTGTGCAGCGACAATTTATCGTTATTTATCGTGTGTTCCTTCTCAGGGTAGTCGACCTTGAACTGCTTTCCGCTGACGGAGACGTCACGAAACTCCTTGGTCAATTTGCGGCTCTCCTTGCCGCCGTGAGCTTTATGTTCACGGCACCACTGATTCTTGTAGGAGGGCGGCTGCCTCCGGAAGTTCTTTGGACGATGGAGCATCTTCTTATTGCGACGACGATGGCGGTGATAGGGCTGTTTTCAGTTTTCAATTGGGACTCAGTCTTTCCAGATCGACAGGATCTTCTAGTGCTAGCACCGCTTCCCGTCCATCCTGGCACTTTGTTTATTGCAAAAATCGCTGCATTACTTTCAGCACTTGGCATTTCGATCATTGCGCTCAACGTGTTCACCGGGCTTATTTGGCCTTGTTTGTTTTCTCCAGCTGAAGGCAGATTTTGGGCGGGAGTGCGCTCGCTTTTTGCTTACTGGACTACGATTCTAGCTGCTGGCATATTCATCTTCTGCGTGGTCGTGACCGTACAAGGTCTGACATCCCTTTTGCTGAAGCGCCAATACTTCCTGCGCTTGTCAGTCGCGATACAAGTTTTTTCATTCGCACTTATCCTTGGCATGTACATCCTCGAACCCTCACTCGAGACATTACCGGAACTCGCGGCGGGCGAAAATCAGCAACTTCTTTCGTGGCTGCCGACGTATTGGTTCCTCGGGCTTTTTCAGCAACTGAACGGAACGATGCTTGCACCATTTCATGCTTTAGCTATACGCGCCTGGGAAGCGCTCGTATGGGTAGTAGCAGGAGCTGTTTCAACGGTCTTGTTTTCTTATGTTCATACTCTTCGAAAAATTGTTGAGGAACCTGATGTTGTCCCCGGTTCAAAGCGAACGTGGTGCAGCTTAAACTTTACCGATTCTATACAAGACGCAGTCTCATTCTTCAGCCTGCGGACACTGCTTCGTAGTCGCCATCACCGAGTGATTCTCAGCTTTTATCTGGGAGTAGGACTGGCAATCGTACTTGCTTATGTAAAAATACCCTTCCAGCCGAACGGCTCGATTCATAAGCAGGCTTTCGAGCAGACCGTTGTACCCTACCTGCTTGCAACTATTTTGATGATGTGTGTGGTGGTTGGTGGCCTTAGACTGGTCGCCGCTCTGCCGATCGCTGCATCAGCAAACTGGCTTTTCCAGCTTACAGAGCTTTATTCCGTGCGGAAGTACGTTTCGGCTGTTCGACAGACATTTATCATTCTGACTGTATTGCCTGTTTGTCTAGGCTCCAGCATTCTCTTTTTATGGTTCTGGCCATTTCGAATAATGATCGAACATGCATTCATTCTTGGGCTAATCGGCACTCTTCTCGTAGAACTCTCACTAATTAACTTTCTCAAAATTCCTTTTACATGTGCTTATCTTCCGGGTAAGGGAAACCTGCAGTACGTCTTTTGGGCCTGCGTGCTACTATTCGCACCTCTCGTTAGATTGGCCGCTGAATTTGAGGTGCGGACGCTTAACCACCCTGTAGCTTATGGTGTAACAGTCCTTGTCCTTGGGGCCTGCGTAGCTTGCGCGAGGTTGCGCGGTACAACTCTCGCCAAACATGCAACAGGGTTGCGATTTACCGAAATTAATACTCCGGACATATACGCGTTGAATCTGCCCCGAGAGTGAGAGATTTAATGAACGCTAGCTAGTAGTAAATTCGCGTTTTATTTCTATCTGGATTAATTGCGCCGAATAAATCAAATGGGCGGACTCTTTCGAGTCCGCCCGGTTTTGCTGCCAACATGGAAAAGGCTAGTGAGGTTCGCGAGCTCTTCAAGGCGCGCTTCGCCGGCACTGCCGCACTCAACCAGCTTCTTGACCTCGATGACGAGCAGACTCTGCGCGTCGCCGCCGGCATGAAGCGCGGCATCTGGTTCGGCACCGCGGTCTTCGACGGCGCACGCGAGACCGAGATCAAGGCGCTTCTCAAGGCCGCTGGTCTCCCCAGCTCGGGCAAGACGCAGCTCTACGATGGCATGATCGGAGAACCCTTCGAGCAGCCCGCCACCGTCGGCTACATCTACATGCTCAAGCTCTCTCACCTCGTCGACGACAAGATCCACGCTCGTTCCATCGGGCCGTACTCGCTCATCACCCAGCAGCCGCTGGGCGGTAAGGCACAGTTCGGCGGACAGCGCTTCGGGGAGATGGAGGTCTGGGCCCTTGAAGCTTACGGCGCCGCCTACATCCTGCAGGAGCTCCTCACCGCCAAGTCCGACGACGTCTTCGGCCGTACCAAGATCTACGAGGCCATCGTCAAGGGCGAAGCTGCCATCGAGCCTGGTGTTCCCGAGTCGTTCAATGTTCTTATCCGCGAACTGCAGTCTCTCTGCCTCGACGTCGAACTGATCAAACAGGCCGACCAGAAGAAGCCGACCCTGCCAGCCATCGCGGCAGCAGATTAGTCGATACCGCTCCACCCAGGCACGGTTCTTCTGAGCGAGGCTCACGCTCAGCGTTCAGAAGAACCGGCCAACGGGAAGGGCACATGAATAGAAGCAGGCGATGGCCTACCATCCACCGCCCGGCAGAAGCAAAGCAGCAGTAACCAGCAGCAAGGCGCAAAAAACGCCAGACCCTGCATACGGAGACGCCAAATATGTTCCGCTCCAGCCCATTCGAACTAACCGGACCCATCGCCGACTTCGACGCCATCAAGATCCAGCTCGCCAGCCCCGAGAAGATCCGCAGCTGGTCGCACGGCGAAGTTACCAAGCCCGAAACCATTAACTACCGCACCTTCAAGCCCGAGCGCGACGGCCTCTTCTGCGCCCGCATCTTCGGACCCATCACCGACTGGGAGTGCCTCTGCGGCAAGTACAAGCGCATGAAGCACCGCGGCGTCATCTGCGACAAGTGCGGCGTCGAAGTCACGCTTAGCAAAGTCCGTCGCGAGCGCCTCGGCCACATCGAGCTCGCCAGCCCCTGCTCGCATGTCTGGTTCTTCAAGGGCCTTCCCTCGCGCATCGGCCACCTGCTCGACATCTCGCTGCGTGAGCTCGAAGCTGTCCTCTACTTCGAGTCGTACGTCGTCGTCGATCCAGGCGACGCTCCGGTAAAAGAGCGCGAAGTCATCAAGGACGAGACCAAGTTCCGCGAACTTGACCAGCAGTACCGCCCCTCAGGATTCAAGGCCATGATGGGCGCCGAGGCCATCAAGGAGCTCCTCAAGCGCGTCGAAATCACCGAGCTTTCGATCGAGCTCCGCGAGCGCATGAAGACCGAGACCTCACTGCAGAAGAAGCTCAAGTACTCCAAGCGCCTCAAGATCGTCGAAGCCTTCCGCAAGTCCGACAACCTGCCCCAGTGGATGATCCTCGACGTGATCCCCGTGATCCCGCCTGAGCTTCGCCCCCTCGTGCCGCTCGACGGCGGCCGCTTCGCCACGTCTGACTTGAACGACCTGTATCGCCGCGTGATCAACCGCAACAACCGCCTCAAGAAGCTGATGGACCTCCACGCACCTGAGGTCATCGTCCGCAACGAGAAGCGCATGTTGCAGGAGGCCGTCGACGCTCTCTTCGACAACGGCCGCCGTGGCCGCGTCCTCCGTGGCGCGAACAACCGTCCGCTCAAGTCTCTCTCCGACACCCTCAAGGGCAAGCAGGGCCGCTTCCGTCAGAACCTTCTCGGCAAGCGCGTCGACTACTCTGGCCGTTCGGTCATCGTCGTCGGTCCCGAGCTGAAGCTGCACCAGTGCGGTCTTCCCAAGAAGATGGCGCTCGAACTCTTCAAGCCCTTCATCTATCACCGTCTCGAGCAGACCGGCCACTGCACCACCATCAAGCAGGCCAAAGAGATGGTCGAGATGCAGGAGCCAATCGTCTGGGACATCCTCGAAGAGGTCATCAAGGATCACCCGGTTCTTCTGAACCGCGCCCCGACGCTTCACCGTCTCGGCATCCAGGCCTTCGAGCCCGTGCTCGTTGAAGGTAAGGCGATCAAGATCCATCCGCTCGTCTGCACCGCCTTCAACGCGGACTTCGACGGCGACCAGATGGCCGTTCACATCCCGCTCTCGCCCGAGGCCCAGATCGAAGCCAGCGTTCTCATGCTCGCTTCGCACAACATCTTGTCCCCGGCGTCTGGGCAACCGATCACAGTCCCGACGCAGGACCTCGTCCTCGGCCTCTACTACCTCACCAAGGCGAAGGTTAACGCCAAGGGTGAAGGCCGCGTCTTCGCCAACATCGAGGAGGTCTTCATGGCCCTCGAAGCGAAGCAGGTCGAGACCCTCACCCCGATCCGTCTGCGCTACACCGGCCCTGTCCTCGACATGACCACCGCGTACGACGATCAGGACCTCACCCACACTGAGCCGGTCGAGTTCAACAAGCAGTACATCAACACGACCGTCGGCCGCGCCATCCTCAACGATGCGCTCCCCGAGGGCATGCCCTACGTCAACGGCCTTCTCAAGAAGAAGGGTATCGGCCAGCTCATCAACTACTGCTACCTGAACCTCGGTCTCGAAGTCACCGTCAAAACCCTCGACCGCGTCAAGGATCTCGGATTCACCTATGCCACTCGTTCCGGCCTCTCGGTCGGTCTCGACGACATGGTCATCCCCGACTCCAAGTACACCCTCGTGGGCGATGCCGAAAAGACCGTGCTCTCCATGCAACAGCAGTACCTCGACGGAGCCATCACCAACGGTGAGCGTTCCAACAAGGTCATTCAGATGTGGTCCGGCGTCACCGAGCGCGTAGCCGACGAGATGTTCAACAACATGAAGCGTGCCGACAAGGAAGGAGCCATGAACCCGATCTACATCATGGCCGACTCCGGTGCTCGCGGATCCAAACAGCAGATCCGTCAGCTCTCCGGCATGCGTGGTTTGATGGCAAAGCCCTCCGGCGAAATCATCGAGACCCCCATCACGGCGAACTTCCGCGAAGGCCTCACCGTCCTCCAGTACTTCATCTCCACTCACGGAGCACGTAAGGGTCTGGCCGACACCGCACTCAAGACCGCGGCCTCTGGTTACCTCACTCGCCGCCTCGTCGACGTCGCGCAGGATGTCATCATCTCCGACTACGACTGCGGCACCGTTGAAGGTATCTACGTCACGCCGATCATCGAAGCCGGTGAGACCATCGAGCCTCTGCGCGACCGTATCATCGGCCGTGTCTCGCTCGAGAAGCTCAAGGACTACGAGGGCAAAACCATCGTCGAGATCAATCAGGAGATCGACGAAGATCGCGCCTCCGCTGTTCAGGCTGCAGGTATCGAGCGCGTCAAAATTCGCTCTGTCCTCACCTGCGAATCCAAACGCGGTTGCTGCATCCTCTGCTACGGCCGTAACCTCGGCTCCGGCAAGATGGTCGAGATGGGCGAAGCTGTCGGCGTCATCGCAGCGCAGTCCATCGGCGAGCCCGGCACTCAGCTCACCATGCGTACCTTCCACATCGGCGGAACGGCATCGCGCGTATCCGACGCCTCGCACCTCGAGGCCAAGAACGCCGGCACCGTGCGCTTCATCAACCTGGTCACTGTCCGCGCCAAGTCGGGCGACCTCGTCGCGATGAACCGCAACGGCTCCATCGCCATCGTTGATGACAAGGGCCGCGAGAAGGAACGTTATGCCATCGTATACGGCGCCAAACTCAAGGTCGAAGACGGCGCGAAGGTAACCCAGGGCAGCAAGCTCGGCGAGTGGGACCCCTACACCTTCTCCCTCCTCACCGAGATCGCCGGAACCGTCCAGTTCAAGGACCTCCAGGAAGGCGTTACCCTCAACGAAGAAGTCGACGAAGTCACCGGCCTCAGCCGTCTCGTCGTCGCCGACTCCTCCGACGAGAAGCGTCAGCCCGCCAT
>Ga0206805_1170_pt1 | contig 11216 bp, 7 predicted proteins | sample Alteio_BWOrgCont_59_FD_152890 | JGI IMG/M metagenome (GOLD analysis project Ga0206805, IMG submission 152890) | Enriched cells from forest soil in Barre Woods Harvard Forest LTER site, Petersham, Massachusetts, United States -... | ecosystem: Environmental > Terrestrial > Soil > Temperate forest > O... | reverse complement strand
AATGCTTCCTGCGGAATGTGTACGTTGCCGATGGATTTCATCCGCTTCTTGCCTTCCTTTTGCTTGTCCAGCAATTTACGTTTGCGCGAAACGTCGCCGCCGTAACACTTCGCCGTCACGTCTTTGCGGAACGCGCTCACGACCTCCGACGCGATGATCTTGCCGCCGATGGCCGCCTGGATCTTCACCGCGAACTGTTGGCGCGGGATCACTTCCTTGAGTTTTTCCGCCAGGGCCCGTCCCCGCGTCTCGGCTTTGCTGCGATGCACAATGCATGAGAACGCGTCCATCGGTTCTGCGTTCACCAACATATCCAGCTTCACCATCTCACTCTCCGCATAACCGGCATGTTCGTAGTCCATCGAACCGTACCCACGCGTCATGCTTTTGATGCGGTCATGGAAATCGATCAAAATCTCATTGAGCGGCGTCAACGCCGTCAACATCACCCGCTTGGCATCGAGGGTCTCCGTATGATCCACGGTCCCGCGTTTCTCGGCGATCAACGCCATCATGTCGCCGATGCTTTCGTTCGGGCAGATCACAAAAGCCTTTACCATCGGCTCCTCGATCTTTTCGATATACGTCACCTCGGGCAAAAACGCCGGGTTATCCACCTGCTTCAGCGTGCCATCCGTCATCGTGACCTTATAGACCACGCTCGGATACGTCGCGATGATGTCCATGTTGTACTCGCGGCGCAGGCGCTCCTGCACGATCTCCAGGTGCAACAATCCGAGAAATCCGCACCGGAACCCAAAACCCAGCGCGATGGACGTTTCCGTCGTGTAAGCGAACGCGGAATCGTTCAACTTCAATTTCCCCATCGACGACTTCAATTGCTCGTAGTCCGCGGTGTTGATCGGATAAATCCCGCTGAACACCATCGGGTGGATCTCCTTGAAACCCGGCAGGATCGGCGATGGATTGCGCGCATCCGTGATCGTGTCGCCCATCTTCACCTCCGCCGCCGTCTTGATGTTCGCCGTGAAATAGCCCGTCTCCCCCACCTGTAACTTCTCACGGATGTACGGCTTGGGATTGAAACTGCCGACCTCCTTCACCTCGACATTCTTTCCCGAATGCAACAGCTTCACATTCATGCCCGGCTTCAGCTCGCCGTTGAAGACGCGCACGTGCGTCACCACTCCCTTGTAAGTATCGAAATACGAATCAAACGCCAGCGCCTGCAAACTTGGCGCCCCCGTCGGTTTTGGCGGAGGAATGCGCGCTACGATCGCCTCAAGGATTTCTTCGATGCCGATCCCCTGCTTCGCGCTCGCCGGGATTGCCAGCGACGATTCGATTGTCAGGATGTCTTCGAGCTGCTGTTTTGTTTGCGCCACGTTCGCGTGCGGCAGGTCGATTTTATTGATCACCGGAATGATCGTGAGATTCTGCTTCGATGCCAGATGCATGTTCGCCACCGTTTGCGCTTCCACGCCCTGCGCCGCATCGATGATGAGCAGTGCCCCCTCGCACGCGCTCAAACTACGCGAGACTTCATAGGCAAAATCCACGTGGCCGGGCGTGTCGATGAGATTGAGCTCGTACGTTTCCCCGTTCTTCGCCTTGTACAACATCGTCACCGGATGCGCCTTGATCGTGATCCCCCGTTCGCGCTCCAGGTCCATCGCGTCCAGAAGCTGGTCCGACATATCGCGCGTCGCGATCGTGCCCGTGCGATGCAAGAGCCGGTCCGACAACGTCGTCTTGCCGTGATCAATATGGGCAATGATACAGAAATTTCTAATGTGCGCGGCGTCCATGTTAAAAACCGAGTGCGCTAAGATAACTGAAAAAAGGCTCGTGAAAAGAAAATTTGATGGCTCCCTGCGGATTGTTGCCCCACAGGAGGAGGGCAACCCTATTCGCGGTACGCCAATTTGACCACCCAATCGGCGAGAAAAAACAAAAGCGCTCCCACGATGAATTCTGGAATGCCGAAAACGAAATAGCTCAAAGTCGAAGTGGAATTGGAATCATCCTGTGCCGGCGACAGGATATTCTCGAAAAAATTATCAAAACCACCCCAGACGTCATACAATCCATAAAGGATGACGACCAGTCCGATCGCCCGGACTACGACCCCAAAAACATCGGAAGATTTCATATTTCTACCAAGGAGACTGGTGGACGATTCCTTTGTCAAGCCACAGGTGCTCTGGGTAGCATCCGAATTTGGGTGGATGCCCGGCGCAGTTCCTTCTCCCGCGGGCACGGGAGATTTGAGCCATTTGGGAAATGGCGAAAAGAGTCCGGCGAAGCCGGAAGTCCGTCAGGACCGAGCAAGCGGGAGCGAGCGAGTCAACGTGTCCGCAGGACGGATGAGGGGTTAGGGGGAAAAACTATATAATGCGCCGGAAAAAATGGACACTACCATGCTTTGCAGAGCGCACTCATTGGCGCGTCAGTGTCATAAAAATGCTCCAGGAATCAATCGATACAAAAGAAAAGAGCCCGGGCACTACTCCGGGCTCTCAACGAGAACTAAGCGCAAACAGCGTCTTTCAACACCATCGTTGTGCAACCAGAGCACCAACGACATTACCAATCTATCAGACCCCCCGTCCCCAGCGAGTCACCAATACTGGGGACATTCGCCCCTCTTTGCCCCTTTGCGTTTACTATATTTACCACCCTCTCTACCGCCTCAAAAACTTCGCCACCGCCTCCGTTCGTGTCCGCACCTGCAATTTTTCATAAATCCGCCGGATATAAGTATGGACAGTCTCGTAGCTGATTTCGAGTTTGTCGGCGATCTCTTTGTACATCAGTCCCTGGCTCAAAAGGTCGAGCACCTGCTGTTCCCGCTCTGATAAATTCTCCGTCGATTGCGTCGCCGCCGCAGATCTTTGGAAGGATTGCACCACCTTGCGCGCGATGTGCATCGTCATCGGCGAACCGCCGCGATGCACTTCCTGGATCGCCTCAAGCAATTCCTTCGTCGCGGTGCGCTTGAGCATGTAACCGTTTGCGCCGGCGGCCAGCGCATTAAAGATGTTTTCCGTGTCCTCATAAACCGTAAGCATCATCACCTGCGTTCCCGGAAGGATCTGTTTCAACTGGCGGACGCATTCCACGCCATTCATGCCCGGTAAATTGATGTCCATCAGGACCACATCCGGTTTTATTTCAGGCAAATCCTTGAGAGCCTCCTCGGCGTTTGGATATTGACTGACACAACGGAAACCGTCGGCGCGGTTCAGCACCCGCGAGAGTGTGCCCCGCAATTTGTCACTGTCCTCAACGATGGAAACGGATATGGGCATAATTTATTTTAGCCACGGATCCGTCGTCGCCGGGGCTGTGACGGGACAGGTAAACACAGATGAACACGGATTCAAACCAATTTTCGCGGTAATTTCCCAAAAAATTACTTTTAAGGATCCTGGTTTGGATTTGAAACGAAGAACGCTTTTAAAGTCCTCTCCCTGGGGAGAGGGCTTGGGCGAGGGAGGTCGTTAAACCAATTTGATTCCCCCGTATTTCCTCTATCATGCATCCGTGTATATCGGTGTTCATCCGTGGTTACGGATGGGCACGGTCAATCGCACCACCGTCCCCTTACCCGGCCCCGGGCCGATCTCAAAATTGCCGCCGATATCCGCGAGCCGCTTGCGCATATTGCGCAGGCCGCTGCGACCCTGTTTTTCACCGGCATCAGCCAGGCCCTTGCCATTGTCCTCGATCTCCAAAACGAAATTGTGCGCCGTCAACCGCACATGGATCCGCGCCTCAGTCGCCTCCGCGTGCTTGACGACGTTATTGACCGATTCTTTGAACGCCAAAAAAACATTGTGCCGCACTTCCGGCGGGAGAGAAATGTCCGGCAACTGCGCCGGCGCATCCACCCGGCAGCGCACCCCGGCCAGCGCAAAAAAATCCTGCGCATATTTGATGCAATAACCCGTCAATCCCTCCAGCGTGTCATTGGCGGGATTGATGGCCCAGACGATCTCATCCAGCGCATAAGTCGTTTCGCGCGCCGTCTGGGAAATCTGTTGCGCGTGCGATTCCACCTCTTCCGGCAGATTTTTATCCGCTTCAGCCATCTCCCCGAGCAGGGCCACCTGCGTCAGGTTCGCGCCCAGTTGGTCATGCAGATCGCGGGCGATGCGCGAGCGTTCACGCTCCAGCGCTTCCTGTTGTTTGTGCCGTTGCAATTCCCGCTGCAACTTTTGCGTCGAGAGATAACGGACGATCGCGGCGACGATCCCCAGGGTCACGAGGATCGCCACGACGGCAAACCACGTGGTCTGCCAGAATTGCGGCAGGACGACGACGTCCAACGAACCGGAATTTTCGTTGCGGACACCGTCTTCGTTGAAGGCCATGACATGAAACTGATAATTTCCCGGCGGCAATTTAGGATAGCGCGCCACGCGCTCATTCCCGGCGTCGATCCAATCCGTTTGATACCCTTCCAACTGATATTTGAATCTGATCAGGTTCGGCGCTGAAAAATCCAATGCCGTATAATGGATCTCTAACTGGATCTCCGACCTGCCGCCGCCGGGCGCGATCGTGACCGTCTCCGGCCAGGCTGAGGCCAGGCCGTTCGTCTTTTGCTGCACGCCGTTCACAAGAATGGATTCGATCATCACCGTTGGCGGCTGCAGGTTTGTCTTTATTTCAGAAGGATCAAGCGCCGCGGCGCCTTCAGTGGTGGGAAACCATAATTGGCCGTCCGCGCTGCGGCAGGCCGCGGGCTGCGATCCGATCGAACATTCCCGCGTCGGCAGGCCATCGGCCTTTCCGTATGTCCGGCAATCGATGGAATCGATTTTCCCCTCTGCAAAATCATCGAGTGATTTGATCGCCACGCGCATCAGCCCGGCGTTTGAACCGATCCACAGTCTGTCACCCTCCTCCAGGATATAGCTGATGCTGTCGCTGGCCAGGCCGTTGCGCGTCGAGAATGACTCCCAATGCCCGTTCGCAAATCGTGCCAGCCCGTGGGCGAAAGTGCCCACCCACAACGTGCCATCGCCGGCCATCGCCAGGCACGAAATATCATCGCCGGGCACGCTGCCATCACTGGCGCGATAATAAGTGAACTTCCCGTCCTGATAAAAATCAAGCCCCTGGCTTTCGGTGCCGATCCACAATCCGCCATGCGAATCTTCCGCGATGGCGCGGACGGAATTTCCCGATAAACCATCGTGGGCTGTGAGCAATGTCCACTTTTGACCGTCAAAATTCCCAAGCCCATTTTGTGAGCCGATCCACAGTTGGCCATCATGGCCTTCAAACAGCGAAAAAATTTGCAGGCCGGGGATTCCCATCCCGGATACCGGGATAAATTGGTTGCCTCGGAATTGATACAATCCTTCGTCGCTCGTGCCGGCCCAGACCCGTTGATGCCTGTCCACCAGCACTTCCCAGGCATCATGGACCGGGCCCACCTGAAAATTCTGGATGGCATTGGAATTCCAATAAGATGCCCCCAGGGCGCCGGAAGCCATCCACAGTCCGCCTTGATTGTCCTCCGCGATCGATTGGACGTTTCGCGCCGGAAATCCTGCCGGGGTGCGGAAGATCTTTCTCTTGATCCTGTCCAAACCACCCCCATCAGTCCCCGCCCACAAGTTTCCTTCCCTGTCCATGCACAATGATAAGATGTAAGGCGACGACAATTCGTTTGAGATGTTTTGCCATTTCCCGCCGGCCTCGGACCAAAAAATTCCGGCGCCAAGAGTGCCCACGATCAGATTCCCCCTGTCATCTTCCAACGCCGCGCTGACTTTGATCTCTGGATTTCCCCAGGGAAATGGGCCGAGGTCTTTTTGCAACCGGTTGCCGTTCCATTTCCCGATCGTGCCGTCTGCGATTCTCCAATAACTGCCGGAGGTGGAAGGAACAACTGCGCGTTGCGCCAGCGAAGATAAGACCGGCGACAGCACCCCCTGGCGAAAATACATCTGGCCCTTTTCATAAACAAGAATTCCGTTCGCCGCCGAAAACAGGATTGTGCCGGAGGAATCTTCGACGGCATAGGTCACCACCCCGCTGCCGGAACTGGCCGCAGAAAAATCCTGGACCACCCCGTTCCTGATCATCTCCATGCCGGAGGATTCTGTCCCGATCCATAAGTTCGCCTCCTTGTCTTCAAACAAAAAAACGATGCGGTCGCTGATGAGCCCGGGAGTGTTCATTTGGTTGAAGACCGTGAACCGGTTTCCATCAAAGCGCACCAGCCCATGCTGTGTCCCGATCCAGAGGTGGCCGTCGTTGCTCTGGACGACCGAAATCGCCTCACTATCCGGCAGCCCCTCCTCCACGCTCCACGAATCCACCACAAACGGGGAACTATCCGCCCTGGCCGCCATGAAAGCCAAAACCAGCGCGCCCGCCAGGAACCGGGCGAAGAAAAACGGCCAAAAGTTTTTGTGTGGAAACACGGCGATCAAGCATACAAATCTGGCGGGCGGTAGGAAAAATTATTTTTCAAAAATCGCTTGCCTCGAACGCGGGAAGGACTAAGGTTGGCATTGCCCAACGAGAACTGGGCGTAACGGCGGGCGTTGGCGATGAAACGTGTGTATCGCCGCGCCCGCTAATTTTTTGTATTTATATATTTTTATACACTCTCTATGCAGCCCGTCCTCGATTATCTAAAACAAAACCAGGCGCAATTTGTCGCCGATTTGTGCGAGTTCCTCCGCTTCCCCAGCGTCTCCGCCCAGCCCCAACACAACCCGGACATGCTCTCCTGCGCCCGATGGCTCACCAATCATTGCCGGCAGATCGGATTGGAAGCCACCATTTATCCGACCGACGGACATCCCATCGTCGTCGCGAAAACACCGCGCCAGGACAGGTCGGCCCGTCCCCATTTCATGGTCTATGGACATTATGATGTTCAGCCGCCGGAACCCCTGGACCTCTGGAAATCGCCGCCCTTTGAACCGCGGATCAAAGGCCGTTCCCTTTTTGCCCGCGGCTCCACCGACAATAAAGGCCAGCACTTCGCGCATTTGAAGGCAGTCGAGGCGTATCTGAAAACCGGCACCCCCCTGCCCTGCGATTTAACGTTCGTCATCGAAGGCGAAGAAGAAGTCGGCAGCAAATATTTGGCGGCGTTCTTGAAAACCTATCGCGCGGAGCTGGATTGCCAGGCGGTTGTCGTTTCCGATACCGGCATGCCGGACAAAGAACATCCCGCCCTGACGTATGGATTGCGCGGTATCATCGCCTTTGAGATCACTCTCCGCGGGCCTTCGCGCGACCTGCATTCCGGCTCTTTTGGTGGCGCCGTCGATAATCCCGCCATGGCCCTTTGCCAGTTGATCGGAAAATTGCGCGATAAAAATGGGCGCATCACCATCCCGCGCTTTTACGACGACGTTGCCCCGCTTTCGGCTTATGAGCGCGCTGAATTCAAGCGCCTGCCGGTGGCTGATCGTGATTTGCAAAAATTGATCGGCGTCAAAAAACTTTTTGGCGAGCGCGGATTCACCCCCACCGAACAACGCAGCGCCCGTCCCACCTTTGAGATCAACGGATTGACCAGCGGCTACCAGGGTGAAGGCACCAAGACCATCGTCCCCGCGTGGGCGCGCGCCAAGATCACCTGCCGCCTCGTCCCGCATCAAAAGCCCGAGCGCATCCGCAAAATCGTTTGTGATTATTTGAAGAAGATTTGTCCCCCGACCGTGCGCCTTGAGATCGAGGCTGGCCACGGGGCGGAAGCCTACATGGTTTCACCCACTAGCGCCCATGCGCAAGCCGCGTTGCGTGCCTTGCATCAGGCCTTTGGCCACAAGCCCGTCCTCTTGCGCGAAGGCGGCTCGATCCCCATCGTGAATGACTTTAAAAAAGTCCTTGGCGCCGACACCCTGTTGCTTGGCCTCGCGTTGCCCGAAGACAATGCCCACTCGCCCAACGAAAAATTCGACCTGGATAATTTTGCGAACGGCCAGCGCATGAGCGCTTTCCTTTGGCAGGAATTAAGCTCACTTTAGCAACGATGCTGCCTTTCCTGTCCAAACTGAATCCAACGAATGGCCCTAAACTGACCAAAACCCGGATTGCTCTCGCGCTGGCCATCGCCCTTTCTACCGACGCCCTTCAGTTCTCGCTTGGCCCCCTCGGTTGGGCATTCCTCGACGACATCATCGATGTCATTACGATGTTTTTGACCTGTTGGGTGCTCCGCTTTCATTGGTTGCTGTTGCCGACGTTTGTCCTGAAACTCGTTCCCCTCGCGGATGATTTACCCACATGGACCGCCTGTGTCGCCGCGGTCATCATTTTGCGCAAACGCGAACAACGCGAACAACGAGCCACCCCGTCGTTGCCACCGGAAAAACCACCCGTTGAAATTTGAATTTCCCAGGTGGGAAGCGCCCCCACCTTGCGTGCCGCCTTTGGATATTGAATACATTCATCCTCGCGTTAGCGTCTTGGAGTGCGGCGGGAGCCACGCCGCTTTGGATGCCATATCATTGAGCCAGGCGTTGACTAAATCCGGAGGGTTGAGCTCCGCGAGACCCTGATTCACTTCGCCAAGCAATGGCAGGTCATGCTATGACCCCGCAAGCCGTTCCTTCTGGTTTGGGGGGAACGGGCCACTGGCCCGTTGTGGTCGGCAACTTGCCGACCACTCCGCACTTCGTGATGGAATCCCGCGCCAGCGGGATCGAGCGCTGCTTTTTCCTTTGATGTTGGGCGTTGAATGTTAAATGTTGGATGTTTCCGCACCTTTGTATCTGTTTCTATCCGTATCCATCCGTGGTTAACCCCGCCGCCTTCGCGCGACACCCATTCTTTGATTGCCTGGGCATCTGCGTCATCTGCGAATAAATCAACGCACGACCGATTTCTTTTTTGAAGTTTCCGGGCAGAATTGTAGAATTTCACCCGGCTGACAATCGAGCGTTTCGCAAATCGCTTCGAGCGTGGAAAAGCGGATGGCTTTGGCCTTGCCGGTTTTGAGGATGGAGAGATTTTGCGGCGTGATGTCCACGGCGTCCGCCAAATCGTTCAGCCTCATTTTGCGCTGCGCCAGAACCACGTCCAGATTGACGATGATGGGCATAAACTTAAACCGTCAATTCCTGTTCTTCCTGAATTTTCCGGCCTTCGTCCATGATCCAGGCGATGAAAATTATCAACAACCCACAAATTATAGGCGTGAGGCTTACAGAAGAGTCGCGGATGAAGTGTTGCATTTCCAGATCAATGAAGTTGCTGATGATGAGGAAATAGCCTTGCACGCGGATACAGGTGATGTTTTTTCCCGAGAAAATGACACCCTTGCCGTAAAACCAGAACAGGCGCAATAGCACGAAGCCGGCAAAAAAGGCCAAACCTTGCTGCGTTACCCAGAGCCAGAAAATTCCAGACGGCATTTCTTTTGCGGAGTCAAAAACTTGTTGGAGCACCACTACACGGCAAATATCAGGACTGAGAAAACGATGCCAGCCGAACAAAAAACCAAAAAACTGGTAAATGCCCAAAGGCAGGCAAACCGACAGCAAGGCAAAACCAACGAGACCCGCTTTTCTAACCCGTGCCAACCTGCCAGAATTCCCTTTTGGCCGCAGACGCGCGACAAAATAAATAAGCACAACTAAAAGTGCAAAACCGATTGCAGTTGTAGAAAACATGCGCACAGCCTAAATCCCAGCAGCATGCAAGTCAATCATTTTTTAATGATAAACAATAAAAAGATGTTGTTTTACGGATTTACCCTTACGTCGGGCGGAGGCTGCGTCGTGTCCTTGGTATAGAATACGCCATTGTCGCGACGGAATAGTACATCCCAAAACCGACAAAGCCCCGGAGGGGCGAAAGAGACTCCCTTTTCGAAAAGCCTTCGCGTCCTTCGTGCGACATTCCTTCCATGTTTGTAACTTGGAGGAAATCGTGAATTTGCTGGCTTGATTTTCTTATGACCGTGGTTCAGCTTTCTACGCTAGATGCTAATGACCACTCGATATTGCAGATTCGTTTTGCCGGTTAGCTTTTTCGGATTAGCAATCCTTGCTTGGGCAGGATTGGGGAAGATTGCCATTTCAGATATTGGGACGAGTGTCGGCAATGGTTTTGCACGGGTTTTTGGTAAACCGGAGACTTCGACTCATCCAGTTTTAGGCTGGACGTTGTTGTGCATCGCCATACTAAGTCTCCTTTGCTGTTTGTTTTTAACTTGGCGATTATTCAGAAGTTTGAAAAATGAGCGACGCACCTAACCAGTCGCCGGCACCAATCCGATCTCAAACTAGCCCACTACCCATTTTTGCAGGATTCATCAGACCTTGCGCGTGACGCCAGCGATGGAAGCAGGCATCACTGACCTTGTTTGGACTTTGGAAGAAATTGTAGGTCTGCTAAATAATTAGTCATGATAACCAGTGGCGACATAAGACAGATTTTGCGCGACCGCGTTCCCCGTGACAGTCGAATTCCAGTTGACCAAATCCATCGGATGATAGCTCGAAATTGGAATCTTACAAATGAGGACAAAAAACCCCACCCATCGGAAATTAGACGCGGAAGCCAATATCCAAAATGGAAAAGAAGTGTTCAAGCGGTGCTCCACCGATTGAAAATTGATGGGAAGATTAAGCATTTTGACGAATCCAATGAATACATTTTTTACGACTCAACATTTGATTGATTTTCAAACCGACCACCCCCAAATCTAGTTGAAATTTCCCCCGATTGTTGCAATATCTATCCTATGACGAAGTCTGTTTTTACCGGCCCGGTTTACGTTGTGCGCGACAACATCGACACCGACCAGATTATTTCCGCGCAATATCTCGCGCTCGTGCCGACCATTCCCGACGAATACGAAAAACTCGGCAGCTACGCCCTGGCCGGCCTGCCCGAATCCCTTTACCAAACCCGCTTTGTCAAGGAAGGCGCCCTCGACAGCGAATATCCCATCGTTTTGGCCGGAAAGAATTTTGGCTGTGGCAGCTCCCGCGAACATGCGCCCATCGCCCTCGGCTCGGCCGGCTGCAAATTGGTGCTCGCTGAAAGCTTTGCCCGCATTTTCTTCCGCAATTCCGTCGCCACCGGCGAGCTGTACCCGTGCGAACTCACCGAGCGCCTTTGTGACACCCTCAAAACCGGCGATGTTGTGACCGTTGATCTGGATGCGCAAACCGTGACAGTGAAAAGCACCGGCAAAGTTTATAAATTCAAACCGCTCGGCGATGTTCGCCCTGTGGTGGATGCCGGCGGCCTGTTCAATTTTGCGC
>Ga0206805_1169_pt1 | contig 11233 bp, 8 predicted proteins | sample Alteio_BWOrgCont_59_FD_152890 | JGI IMG/M metagenome (GOLD analysis project Ga0206805, IMG submission 152890) | Enriched cells from forest soil in Barre Woods Harvard Forest LTER site, Petersham, Massachusetts, United States -... | ecosystem: Environmental > Terrestrial > Soil > Temperate forest > O... | reverse complement strand
CCAATGCTGCACCCACGCCAAGCGAAAGGTAGAAGAATCCCTCCCCATTCACCCCGGTATCCAGCTGTGGATACCGGGCAGCCAGCTTCGGCAGCAGCCACATGCTGGAATAAAAGCCAGCCGCATCTCCCAACGGAAGCGCCACTACGGAATAACCAATTCGGGCCGGAAGGCCGCTTGCTTTCATATCGCTAGGATAGCCCCGCGTCCGCAGAGCGGTCGAGAACGCCCTGCCTGGTTCGGCACCTGAGTAACACCACATGTCCCACGGCTTAATAGTTCACCGCGTTCGCCGTGGCCAGCCCGGAAGCTTGATCACCCGGAAAGACAGTTCGTCGAGTACCCAGATATTTCCGGACGAATCAATGCCCAGCATAGTAGTGCCTATGTTCACGAGGCCCGCCGTGTATACGCCCTGGCCAGTCACATTCGCTGAACCGTTCGCACCCACTCCCGAGGGCTGCATCCCATACGTCTGCGTGCCTATGTTGTAGGCGGTCCCCAGCGTCCCGCTCGACGTCACTTCACTCAGGTAAGTCGAGAAGGCTGCCGTCCCACTAAAGCCGGTAGATCCCCGCTCGTCGAGGTCTCCATCGGGGACCCGGTCAACAACAACTCTGCAGGTTTTTGATTGAAACACAGGGAGCGCGCGGCGTCCAGACTCTGCACGACGGATGGATCAATAATTCCGGTGAAATCTCAACCGCTACGGCTTGATCACAATCTTCATCGAATCAGCCTGCGGATGCGACGCCAGATCGATCGCCTTCACCGCTTGCTCCAGCGGGAACCGGTGCGAAATCAGCCGTGTCAGGTCAAAGCTCCCGTCGCGATACCCCGAGAACACCAGCTCCATCACCTCGTCGTTGATCGCCACCGACGCCGAGTACGACCCCATCAGCGTCTTCTCATCCATGCACACCGTCGCCGGATCGAACGGCGCTTCACCATGCTGCGTCGAGGCAAAAAGCATCACGCGACCCCCCGGTCGCACCGCCTCCATCGCCATCTGGATCAGCGCATCCGCGCCCACCGCCACCAGCGCCACGTCCGCGCCCCGGCCCTCGGTCACCGATTTCGCCGCGGTCACCACATCTCCGCGCGCATCCAGCGGATGGTCTAGCCCGAACTTCGCCGCAATCGCATGCCGCTCCGGGTACAGATCGCTCGTCAGCACCGTCGCTCCGGTCCGCTGCGCCAGCGCCGCCAGCAGGATCCCGATCGGCCCCTGCCCAATCACCAGCACCGTCTCATCCGGCTGCAGATTAAGCAGCTCGATCGCCTTGTAGGTCGTGTTCACCGGCTCGATGAACGCAGCCTGCTCAAACGGAATATCGTCGGGAATCTTCACCAGTCCGCCCCCCGCCCTCCCTCGGCCAGACACAATCCAATCCATCACCCTAATGTACTCAGCGAACCCTCCGCCCGCCGGCGCAAACCCCGCCGTACACCCGACTTTCTTGTACGTCTCGCATTGCGCAAACGTCTGCTTACGGCAGTAGTAACACTTGCCGCAAGGGATATGGTGGTACGCCATCACGCGGTCGCCAATCTCGAACCCCGGGACCCCCGCGCCCATCATCGCGATCGTGCCGGCCATCTCGTGCCCGAAAATTCGCGGCGCCGAGTGCGACCCCGAATGTATCTTCTTCAGGTCCGTCCCGCAGATGCCGCAGGTATCGATACGCACCAGCACTTCGCCGTGCCCCAGCTTCCCGTCCGCGTCCAACGGCACGGGTACCGTCTCCACTCGCACATCGTTCACCCCGCGATATACCGCCGCCCGCATCGTGAGCGGAATCGTCGGTAGCGTCACAATCGGCTTCGCGCTGATCTTCCCCGTCGTAATTCGCTCCGTCCCAATCCGGTCCGCGCCAATCCGCTCCGTGCTGATCCCATCGCAACAAATCCGTTCCGTCTGAATCTTCGCCGCGCTGATCGGCGCCGTGCGAATATGCGCTCCACTGCCGGGTGCATGTCCAGCCGTTCTTGTCTCAATCGAGTCTGTCGACATGTTTTCCTTCAACTTCCCTTCTGCCCTCTACAAGTCTAGCTCGCTCCGCAACACCTCGGTCAGCGCCGTGACAGCCTTGCTGCTGTTGCGCGCCAGTGTGACGACCTTGCTCCACTTCGCGGGCCGTAGCGACGCGTACAGCGCAAACCTCTTCTCGCGAAACTGTCCGTCTTCCGTCACAAACTTCCCCAGCTCTCCGATCTCAAAATCCGCCTCATCCGAGATCGCTTTGATCGCACGGAAACTCACTCCGGCAACTTTCGCCATGCGCGCTACCGTCGCCGCTTCCATGTCCACCGCGGCTGCGTCAAAGCAAATCCGCAGGCGCATCTTCTTGTCCACGTTCACAATCTCATCGGTGGAAACCAGGTTCCGGTCATACTTCAAATTCACAAACCGCTCGTTTGTCTTTTCGTCGATCACCACACCGGCCCGCACCACGTCTCCAGCACGCAGGTTCCCGTCGCACGCTCCCGCCAGCCCCACCGACACGATCAGCGCCGGGTTCGTCGGCAACACCGCTCGCACCGCCCGCGCCGCCTGTTCCGCGCCCATCCCCGCGCACGCCGCGATCGAGCGCCCATTGCTGTACACCATCAGGTTGTCTGGCAGCTCCTCCACGTGCCATCCCTCTACCAGCCCGCTCAACTCCCGCGGCAGCGCGGCAACAATCGCAGTCCCCCGCTTCATCTTCATCGCGCATCACCCGCAAACGGCGGCGCATACCCATGCGCAACAAACCACTCAATCGCCGCGCGCATCGCGTTGTACACCGGCAGCACCCGGAACCCTAACTCCCGTTCCGCCTTCGCCGACGACGCAAACATCACTTTGCTCGACATGCGCACCTCCTCCACCGTCGCCCGCGGCTCCTTGCCCAGCAGCCTTCCCGTAATCATCTCATCGAAGAACGCAAAGGTCATCGCCACCGCGTGCGGTACCTTCATCGTCGGCGACGGCAGCCCAGTAATCGCCGACATGCGATCCAGGATCTGCTTCAGCGTCAGATTCTCCCCACCCAGAATGTATCGCTCCCCCGGCGTCCCCCGCTCCAGCGCCACCACATGCATCCGCGCCACCTCGCTCACATCCACCAGGTTCAGCCCGGTATCCACATACGCCGGAAACCTGCGATTCAAAAAGTCCACCACGATCCGTCCCGTAGGCGTCGGCTTCGCATCTCCCGCCCCAATCGGCGTTGTCGGATTCAGAATCACCACATGCTGCCCTGCCTTCGCCGCCGCAATCGCTTCCTGCTCCGCCATGAACTTCGATCGCTTGTAGACACCCACCATGTCCGCCAGCCCGACCGGCGTCGTCTCATCCACAATCGTGCCGTCCGCTTTGAACCCCATGGTCGCCACGCTCGACGTGTACACCACCTTCGCCACGCTCTCTTCGCGCGCAATCCGCAGCAACTCCCGCGTGCCGTCCACGTTGGATGCGAACATCTCCTTCGGATCCCTCACCCACAGGCGGTAGTCCGCCGCAACATGTACCAGCGCATCGCACCCGCGCAGCGCCGTACGCAACGCCTCCGGCTGCCGCAGATCGCCCACCACAATTTCCGAGGCCAGCCCATCAATCGCCGCCAGCTTGCTGGTGGACCGCGTTAGCAGCCGCAACTCCGCCCCCGCAGCTGCATAGTCGCGCGCCACGTGACTGCCGACAAATCCCGTAGCCCCCGTAAGAAAAACTTTCATCGAGCGGTAGCTCTACACTTTCTTCCTGCTGATGTCGCAGAGCATATCGGAGTGAATATTCAGACCGATATTGGTCATATTGTAGAAGTGCTCGCTCGCCACAAGCCACACGATCTCGCAGATTGCGCGCTCCGAATAGAATCCCCGCATCCGCGCAAACGTCTCCGGATCTACCTTCTTGTCCCGCGTCAACTCGGTCACATAGTCCAGCATCGCGCGCTCCGCATCGCTGAACAGCGGACTCGTCCGGTACTCCTCCAGCGCATCGAACTTTGCCTGGTTCATCGACGCCTTGATCGTGAACGACCGTCCAATGTCGATGCAGAACAGACAAACATTCGTCCGCGCCACCTGCTCGCGAACCAGCAACGCAGTCTCCGGCGGCAGTTCCAGCTTCTTGTCCAGTTTGGCGATTTTCGCGGTAAACATGCCGAACGCCAGCGGCATCCGCGCCGAGACCACCTTCACTGGCGTCAGCACCTTGCCGAACTCCCGCCGCGTCATCGCGTACACCAGCTTCATCATCAGCCCATCGGGCTTTTCAATGGGAGGAAGGAATGTGTCCATAGGGGACCCCCGGGTCGGATTGATGGCGCGCGAACTATTCCAGCTTTTCCGGCTCGATCTGGATGTTCTTCTCCCCCGCCGCCTTCTTCTCCCAATACTTCTTTACCCAGGCCTCGAAAGTCTTCCCCGCAGCCGTGTCGCGCCCGGAAAACGCAATCGCCGCAATATCCGAGTAGGCAATATTTACCCTGCCGCCCCGGTCCGACGGCATAATCCGCACAATCGAGTCGGCCAGCATAGTCCCGGTCCGGCGGTCGTAGAGGTAGCCCTCCACCTTGCTGCCGTCCTTGCGCGTCAGCGTAATGTCGCCGCGATAGTCGAACGCCTTCTCCAGCGCCTCGCGAACCTCTGCGTCGCTCGCCAGTTCCGGAACCCAGCCCTCAAGTTGCTCGCGCTCGCGTCCCGCCGCAACCTCAATCTCATCGGGGCTTTCATGCGAAAGCTGTTCCAGCTTCGCCGCTTCCTGCGTTTGGGTCGACATCCGTTAGTCTCCTGAGATCTCTTGCAACGCCGCACTCGTCTCGCCCGCCGCACTTCCAGCGCCAGCCGCAATCTGCACCAACGGCGCCGGATGCGCAGGCTTCCACTCATTCAGTAGCTTCATCGCGCCGTCGTCCGGATAGGTGTCAAAGAAGATCGCCCGCGCCGTCTCCAGCAGCCCCTTGATCGACCCGAACGTATAATTCACGCCGCTCGCCTCATACCCCGAATGCACCATGCAGTTCGCGCACTTCGGATTGCCCGACTCCGTCCCGTAGTTCTGCCACTCCACCGTCTCCATCAACTCCTGGAACGTATCGGCGTAGCCGTCCTGCAGCAGATAGCAAGGCTTTTGCCACCCAAAAATCGAATACGTCGGCATACCCCACGGCGTACACGTGAGGTGCTTCTTGCCCATCAGAAATTCCATGAACATCGGCGACGCGTTGAACCGCCACGTCTTCTTGCGGTTCGACAGAATCGACCGGAACAGCTTCTTCGACCGCGCCCTTCCCAGAAAGTGCTTCTGGTCCGGAGCCTTGTCGTACGTATATCCCGGCGACACCATCATGCTCTCCACGCCCACTTCCATCAACTCGTCGAAGTGCGCGCGCACGCTGTTCGGGTCCGCCCCATCAAACAGCGTAGTATTCGTCGTCACGCGGAAACCCGCAGCCACCGCGGCCTTTACGCCCTCCATCGCAATGTCGTACCCACCCTCGCGGCACACGGAAAAATCATGATGCTCCCGCTGGCCATCCACATGCACCGAGAACGACAGGTACTTCGACGGCGTAAACAGGTGCAGCTTTTCCTTCAGCAGCAGCGCATTCGTGCACATGTACACATACTTCTTCCGCGCAACTAAACCCGCGACGATTTCAGGCATCTGAGGGTGCAGCAACGGCTCGCCGCCCGGAATCGCCACCATCGGCGTGCCGCACTCCTCCGCCGCCTGAAAGCATTCCTCCGGCGTAAGCTCCGCCTTCAAAATGTGCGCAGGATACTGGATCTTTCCGCAGCCGGCGCACGCCAGGTTACAGCGAAACAGCGGCTCCAGCATCAGCACCAGGGGATACTTCTTGCGCCCCTTCAGCTTTTGCTTCATCACGTAACTAGCGACGGTCCACGCTTGCGATACAGGCACTGCCATCCGGTTAATCTCCTTTAGCCCCAGCGCTCACCCTCGCCAAAGCACTCACTGACCACTTACCACTGTTCTACGCCGCCGCCGCTTCCCGTTCCATCATCCGCTTGTACGTCGTCAACGCCAGCAGTGGAAAATAATTGCGATACAGGTGGTACGCCAAATAAAACACCCGCGGAAATCCCGTTCCGGTATAAATCGCTTCGCCGTTGCGGCCCGATGCAGATTCGTCCCACGTGCCCAGCGGCGTCTGCTGTGACACCAGCCACCGAATCCCCTTTGCCACGGAATCCGACCGCGTATCTCCGGCCGCGAGCAGTCCAAGCACCGCCCACGCCGTCTGCGATGGAGTGCTCGGCCCAATCCCCCGCTGCAACGGATCGTCGTAACTGCCGCATGTCTCGCCCCATCCACCGTCCGCGTTCTGCACCATGCGAATCCACTCCGCCGCGTTCACCACCGCCGGCTCATGACTCCACACGCCCATCGCTTCCAGGCCCCGCAGCACCAGGAATGTCCCATACAAATAGTTCACGCCCCAGCGACCGAACCAGCTTCCGTCTTGCTCCTGCTCCTTCAGCACAAACTGGATCGCCCGCTCCACGCGCTTGTCCCGCCGCGTGTAGCCGTAGTTGGCCAGCATCTCCAGAATGCGTCCGGTAATGTCCACCGTCGGCGGATCCAGCATCGCATTGTGATCGGCAAACGGAATGTACTGGAAGATCATCTTGGTATTGTCGCGATCGAAGCTCGCCCAGCCGCCGTTCTTACACTGCATCGCGAAGATCCAGTCCAGCGCCCGCTGCGACACCTCGTGCTGGTATCGCTCGCGAGGATTCCGCACCTGGTTCAGCGCCAGCAAAACCTGCGCAGAGTCATCCACGTCAGGATAAAACTCGTTGTTGAACTCGAAGTACCACCCGCCCGGAGCCACATTCTTCACGGTCTCCGCCCAGTCACCCTTGTGCCGCACTTCCTTCGACAGCATCCAGTCCGCCGCCTTCAACAGGCGAGGATCGTTCTTCGCCATCCCCGCCTCGCCCAGCACGTACACCGCCTGCGCCGTGTCCCACACCGGAGACATGCACGGCTGCATGCGGAACGTCGGCGTCGGATAATTGAGCTCGCCCTCCGGATTGTCAATGCCCAGCTTCTCAAACTCGTCCATCGCGCGGATAAACTGCGGATCGTCCGGCGTGTAGCCCAGGCACGCCAGAGCCACAATCGCGTTCAGCATCGCCGGATAAATCGCGCCCAGCCCGTCCGACATCTCGAAGCGCTCCAGCAGCCACTTCTCCGCCTTCTTCAGAGCCATCTTGCGCAGCGGCCGAATGTGAATCCGCTCAAACCAGTGCGTCGTGCGATCCAGCAGCAGGAAGAAATTCCGCCAGCTTACGATGTGTTTGCGATCCCACTTCAAATGCAGATCGGCGTTCTCGCGCCCACCCACAAACAGTTCATCAATTCCCTGCTCCGGCGGAATCTTCTTGAACGGCTTCTTCGCATAAATGATCGAAAGCGGCACCAGGATCGCGCGCGACCACGCCGAAATCTCGTAAATATTGAAGTAGAACCAGTTCGGAAAGGTGATAATCTCCGGCGGCACCGCAGGCACAGCGTCGTAGTCGTACTGGCCCAGCGCGCACAGATAAATCTTGCTGAAAGTGTTGCAGGCTGTCACACCGCCATTCGCCAGAATCCACGTACGCGCCTTCACCAGCACCGGATCGTCCACCGACCAACCCATCAACTTCAGCGCCAAGTATGCCTTCACCGCAAGCGAAATGTTCGACGGCCCATTGGGATAAATGCTCCACCCGCCGTCCTCATTCTGGTGGCGCAGAATCTCGTTGACCGCGCGCTCCATCTTGCCCCGATCGCCCGTCCCCAGCAACGTGTGCATAAAGATGTAGTCCGACTCCAGCATTGAGTCGGCCTCCAACTCCCCGCACCAGTAGCCATCCGGATGCTGCTGACCCATAAGCCAATCCGTGGCCCGCCCGATCCCTTCAGAGACCTGGCCCAGCCCAATATCCATGCGGCCGTAGCGAGGCTGCACCGGCTTCGCAGCCGCAGCCTTCGGATTCCGTGGAAATGTACTCATCGATTACAAACTCTCTGAAGAAATCCCCAGGCAATCCATGCCTGGCTGATCTCGAAATGGCAACTCGCAAGCTCTCTCGGTAGAAGCGGCTCGCGTAGATTGCGGTCTACGGTTGCGGCGGCGGCGCCGACGCGATCGCCTGAACGATCTCCGGAGGAAGCCCGAAGCGCACATTCTCCGGCATTACTTCCACTTCGTCGACCGACCCATACCCCATATCCTGCAGATAATCAACCACGTGCTGCACCAGAACCTCAGGCGCCGAAGCTCCCGCCGTCACAGCCACAGTGTTCACGCCTTCCAGCCACTCCGGCTGAATCGCATCCGCTGAGTCAATTAGATACGAATTAGTGTCCAGATTCTTCGAAACTTCTACCAACCGGTTCGAGTTTGAGCTGTTCTTCGATCCCACCACCAGCACCAGGTCCGCACCGTGAGCCACATTTTTCACCGCAACCTGGCGATTCTCAGTCGCATAGCAAATGTCCTGCGCCGCCGGTCCCGCAATGTTCGGAAACTTCTTCTTCAAGGCGTTGATCATCGTCCCCGCCTCGTCCAGCGACAGCGTCGTCTGCGTCAGATACGCCACCTTGTTCGGGTCCGGAACCACCAGCGATTCAACCTCTTTCACCGTCGAAACCACCTGGGTCACGCTCGGCGCCTCGCCCTGCGTTCCCTCCACTTCCTCGTGGTCGCGATGCCCCACCAGCACCAGCGAATACCCCTGCTTCGAAAACTTGATCGCCTCCAGATGGACCTTCGTCACCAGCGGGCAGGTCGCATCGATCACCTTCAGATTCCGCTCCTTCGCCCGCTGCCGCACGGCCGGCGACACGCCATGCGCCGAATAGATCACCCGCGCCCCCTCCGGCACCTCGTCCAGCTCATTGACAAAAATCGCGCCCTTCTTCGCTAAGTCCGTCACAACATAGCTGTTATGCACAATTTCCTTACGGACATAGATCGGCGCACCAAACGTCTCCAGCGCAATCCGAACAATATCGATCGCGCGCACCACGCCCGCACAGAAGCCTCTCGGCTTCAAAAGCAGAACGCGTTTGGTGGGAACTGCGGTGTCGTTTTGGCCAAGGCTCGGGGAGTCCAAAGTGATTGTCGTCACCTATTCAGTATACCTTGTCTTGCCCCGGCATAACACCTCTCCGGTACCCCTCAAGGGGGCGGTAGCAAGGTCGTTACATCCCTTGCGTAGCAGAACTTACCTGCCGACGCCAGGCAGTTCGGCAGGAGACGGCGGAGGGCTTCAACCGGCGGATCGAATACTGCAGAACACAACCGCACCCTCCACCGTCAACTTACAAACCTTTCACGCCTTATCATCGCAGCCATGGTGGCCGCAATGGCAGGTCAGAGTCGTCATGCTCTTAGCGTCCTCGCAGTGCGTCGAACAAAATTTCTTACCTGCGGGGGCCATACACGTACATGCCATGTGAGCGCATTTTGTAGGGGTATTCGGCATGGATCCTCCTGAAGCAATACAGCCCCGGTTTCCCGAAGCGACCATAGTTTACTCGCAGCCTGGCTGCCTTGGCTCGAATATCTGTGAGTATTGAAAAAGATGCCTGCGCCCCATCAAAGGATGTCGCCGACCACCCTCTACCGGCTGGTTTTCAACAACTGCCGAGCATGCTCCAAACTCGTCTCCGTCACCTTCGCCCCGCTTAGCATCCGAGCCACTTCCCGCGCCCGCTCGCTATCCTCCATCCGCCGGATGCTGGTGCGAGTCCGCCCATCTTTCTCGGCCTTCTCAATCACAAAATGCTGGTCTGCAAACGCCGCAATCTGCGGCAGATGCGTAATGCACACTACCTGTTGCCGCTTCGCCAGCGTCTTCAACTTCTTCCCCACCGCCTCCGCCGCCCGACCGCCAAGCCCGATATCGATCTCGTCGAAGACCAGCATCCGCGGCGTAGGTAGCTGCGCCTTCTTCTTCCCGCCCGCAGATCCCGCCGCAAAACTCTCCTCCACCGTCACTTTCAGCGCCAGCATCACCCGAGACATCTCCCCACCCGACGCAATCTCCTCCAACGGCTTCAGCGGCTCGCCCGCATTCGTCGCAATCAGGCATTCAATCTTGTCCCACCCATGCGCGGTCCAGTCGCCAACTGCCTCCCCGGCCGCAACCTCCACCTTGAACTTCACTTGCATCGCCAAATCGTTGATCTCCGCCACCGCCAGCTTCTCCAGCCGTCCTGCCGCCGTCCGGCGCTTCGAAGTCAACTCCCCCGCGGCCTTCCGGTAAGCCGCCGCATCCCGTGCCTCTTGAGCCTTCAACTCCGCCAGTAGCGCGTCGCGATTCTCCACCTCCGCCAGCCGCCGTGCCGCCTCCTCGCCAAACCGCATCACCTCGCCCAGCCCCGCCTCAGCGCCGGCTCCATACTTCCGCTTCAGCTTATCCAGTGCCGCCAGCCGATCCTCAATCTCCTCCAGCCGCTCCGGCGACGCATGCACCTTCTCCGCAAAGTCCCGAACCTCAGCGCTTACATCCTCCACCGCTGCCTTGGCCGCGGCCAACTGCTGCGCCGCCTCCGCAAACTTCGGTTCGTACTTCGCCAGTTCCTCCACTTGCTTCAGTGCCGCCGTCAGCGTCGATTCCGCCGCACCCTCCTGCTCATACAGCAACTCATGCGCGTTCATCGCCGCGGTATACACCTTCTCCGCATTCGCCAGCACGCGCTTCTCCGCTTCCAGCTGAGCGTCCTCGTCCTCCGCCGCAATGGCCGCGTCCGCAATCTCCTTCGATTGGAAGCGCCACAAATCCGCCATCCGCAGCCGGTCCTGTTCGCTCGCCTGCAACTCTGCCAGCCGTTCCGTCGTCGCCCGCCAAGCCGCAAATGCCGCCGCCACATCCTCGGTCGAAATCCCCCCAAACCTATCCAGCAGAGTCCTCTGCTGCGCCTGGTCGAACGACCCCAGCGTCTCCCCCTGGCTATGGATCAGCCCCAACTCCGGCGCCAACTCCTTCAACACCGCCACCGTCGCCGGCTGGTTGTTGACGAACACGCGTCCCTTGCCTCCACCCGCAATCTCCCGCCGCAGCAGGATGTCATCGCTGAACGCGCCCACATCAATCCCGTTCGCATCCAGAATCGCCACCGCCCCCCGGCGTCGACTCGAACACGCACCCCAGCACGGCCTTCTCCGCACCATGCCGGACAACATCACTGGAAGCTTTTCCGCCCAATAAAAGCGCCAGCGCA
>Ga0206805_1166_pt1 | contig 11331 bp, 11 predicted proteins | sample Alteio_BWOrgCont_59_FD_152890 | JGI IMG/M metagenome (GOLD analysis project Ga0206805, IMG submission 152890) | Enriched cells from forest soil in Barre Woods Harvard Forest LTER site, Petersham, Massachusetts, United States -... | ecosystem: Environmental > Terrestrial > Soil > Temperate forest >... | reverse complement strand
ATTTATATAAACACAAGAGCGTTTCTCGGAGAGTAATGAAGTACGATGCGGCATGCGACCTTTCTATTCAACATTGGCGCTCAGCCTTTGCTCCACGTTTTGTCACGCACAGACAGCGGTCAATGGTGTCCCAGTCCTAAACCAGATCCGGGCGAAATACGACGCTCCCTTTGAAAGGAATCTCCAATCCTTCACTTGCGCGGTAGAGTTCAATTGGAAACAGCACTTTACTGAAGTGGTACGCCTCGGCGACGAAGGGACGGACGAGGAGATCGCTAAAGTTATTCAGCCAATCAGCACTCGCGTGACAGTTACCCGACAGAACACTGCAGTGTCATCGGGTATGACCGAAGATGAAGAGCGCAAGCTCCCCCATGGAGGCATGGCAGAGGGTCTCCTCAAACACGCGGTGCAGTACAGCTTAAACAACTGGTTGGCTGCCAGCGGCACCGCTCTGCTTCCACTACCAAATACCTCCGTGCATGTCGAACCGTCCGCGTCAGGCTACAAGCTCGGCCTCAGGATTCAGACTTTCGATGTCGAGATGTTATTCACGCGCGATTTGGGTCTTCAAAGTGAAGGGGTGAAGGGATCGCCCTCGGACACCCGTGAGACAGACTTTCGTCCGGGCCCACAAGGGTTTCTCTTGACCTCGTTCAGGCAAGGCGAGGACGGAGATTTTAGGCCAGGTAATAAAGTTGTCCTCACCTACACGTATCAGAACGTGGGAGGATTTCAGCTACCAGAACAAGTGGCAATAAACCGAGAGAGCCACAACGAAAACTGGCATTACAAACTAACCAACTGTAGCGTTCAGACAGTTAAGTGATTCAGTCGCTGAAGTTATCCCTCGCCACAACGGTCCTGTTGTTCCCCATAAGTCGGCTTATCGGAAGTGATCCGCTGGCGATTACTTGATGATGCCGCGTTCGCTGTTGGCGATGAAGTCGGCCAGGTAGGCTACGTGTTCGCCTGCGTTGCCGGAGGCGATGGTTTCGCGGATGGCGGTGAGGGCGTCGGAGATGTTGAGCTTTGAGGCGAGCAGGGTGCGGTAGGCGGTGCGGAGCTCTTTGAGCTGCTGTGGGGTGAAGCCGCGGCGCTCCAGACCTACTTTGTTGAGGCCGTAGGCGTGGTTGTTGCGCTCGATGGAGGTGAGGGAGTAGGGAAGGACGTCCTGCGTGATGGTGGTGCCGCCGCCGATGTAGGAGTACTTGCCGATGCGGCAGTACTGGTGGACGGGACAGAGGGCGCCGACGCTGGCGTAGTCTTCGACGATGACGTGGCCGGCGAGGGTGGCGGAGTTGGCGAGGATGCAGCCGTTGCCGATCTGGGAGTCGTGGCCGATGTGGGTGTAGGCCATGATGAGGCAGTCGTTGCCAACGCGCGTGGTGCCGCCGCCGCCTGTCGTGCCTCGGGAGATGGTGACGTACTCGCGAATGCTGTTGTTGTCGCCAATTTCGAGGTGCGTGGGTTCGCCGGCGTATTTGAGGTCTTGCGGGGAGATGCCAAGGCAGGCGAAGGAGAAGACGCGATTGTTGCGGCCGAGGGTCAGGTGGCCGTCGAGGACGACGTGGGAGACGAGTTCGCAATCTTCGCCGAGGACTACGTTGGGGCCGATGGTGCAGAAGGGGCCGACCGTGCAGCTTGCGGGAATCTGCGCTCCTTCCGCGACGATCGCTGTGGGGTGGATGCTCACTCGGCTGGGGCCTCGGCTGCTTTTTTCGCGACACGAGGTACGACTTGGCACATGACGGTGGCGTCGCAGACCAGCTTGCCGTCGACGGTGATGTTGCCGAGCATCTTGACGGCGCGGCTTCGCCATTGCAGGACGGTGACCTCGATGCGGAGCTGGTCGCCGGGGACTACGGGGCGACGGAAGCGGGCGTTCTCGATGCCGGTGAAGACCATCAGCTTCTGATCACGGTCGGGGACCTCGTTGAGCAGAAGCGCGCCGCCGGTCTGGGCGATGGCTTCGACCATGAGGACACCGGGCATGATGGGGTATTCGGGGAAGTGGCCCTGGAAGTGAGGCTCGTTGATGGTGACGTTTTTGATGGCGACGATGCGCTGCTTGCGCTCCATCTCGACGACGCGATCGATGAGGAGGAAGGGGTAGCGGTGGGGAAGCAGGGACATGATCTCGAGGATGTCCATGGTGGTGCTGGGCGGCGGCTGTTCGCCGGGGAGTTGGTTAGGCGTGTTATCGCTCATGACAAAGATAAGTATAAATGTGGCGATGAAGAACGTAGGGCGCATCGTAGGGACGTGGTTCCGTCTCCGAATTGCTTACGGCTCGAAGATCGCGCCGATCGCTCAATAGAAATGCGTTATCGGTACTAATCTGCATGCCGGCCGCAACCCATTCGCAAGTTTCGGACGACAGGCTAACAAGCGCGTTTGGGGTAATGGCCAGCGTAGAGGAATTCCTCTGCCGTCTGTGCTAAAAAGATATTCATGGACAAGATCGAAATTAAGACGAACGATGGGAGCTGCCCGAGCTATATCTATCGCCCGGACGGCAACGGGCCGTGGCCAGCTGTTCTCGTATTCATGGATGGACTTGGGATTCGTCCCGCAATGCTCGAGATCGGCGAGCGGCTCGCAGCCCATGGTTATTATGTATTGCTTCCGGATCTCTTTTATCGGTCCGGGCCATACGAGCCGATGGACCCATATACCGTCTTCACGGATCCGGAGAAGCGGAAGATCCTGATGGAGAAGTTCTTCGCCCTCGCCACGCCCGCCAACATCATGTCGGACACTCGTGCATTTCTCGATTACCTCGCGGCGCAACACGATGTGAAGCCAGGTGGTATTGGCACTACGGGTTACTGTATGGGTGGCCTGATGTCTCTCACCGCGGCTGGAACGTATCCGGCCAATATCCTGGCTACGGCCTCCTATCATGGCGGGCGGCTTGCAACGGATGAGGCCGATAGCCCCCATCTGCTTGCTCCGAAGATGAAGTCACGGGTCTATATTGCGGGTGCCATCGAGGATCACGGATTCCCCGATGACATGAAGGAGCGGCTGGAGGAGGCCTTGACGAAGGCCGGTGTCGATCATCGGATCGAGACCTATCAGGCAAAGCACGGTTGGGTGTTCCGCGATACGCCAGTCTATGATGCCGCCGCCGCCGAACATCATTGGCAGACAATGTTCGCGCTGTTCGACGCGACACTGACGCAGTAACGCCGGTGTTGCCGTGGGAGATAGCAGGACGCTAATAGACGATAGAAGTCTATGACGGCGATTGTTATCCCGAACGCGATCCGGAAGCTGGCTTGAACAAAAAATTTACAGTTGCCGCATTATCACCGAGTGCGCTCATCGAGCGCACTCGGTCAGTCTTGTTAAGTCTTAGTGCAAGTCGGCAGAGCGGAAGCGAGCTCGCGCTCTCAGGTCACGGGCAATCCATGACAGACACACCATGCACTCTTGTTGTTTGCGAACTGCGAGGTGTGGGTTCCGACCTTCCTATCACGTTAGGCGGCGGGTGGTGGGAGTTGCGCGGTTGGAGTGGATAGGGAGATTTCCAGTTCTTCGGGGGTCATGTCTACGGCGATGTCGGCGAAGAGCGGGGTGCTGAGGTAGCGCTCGCCGGTGTCGGGTAGCATGCAGAGGATGGTTGAGCCTTTGGGGGCTTCGGCGGCGATGCGGAGGGCTCCGGCGAAGGTGGCTCCGGAGCTGATGCCTACGAAGATGCCCTCCTGCTTTGCGAGTTCTTTGCTCCAGCGCATGGCTTCGGCGTTTTCGATGCGCAGGACCTGATGGATGTGGTGGGCATTGATTGCATCCTGGGCGAGCTTGGGGATGAAGTCGGGGCTCCAGCCTTGCTGCGGATGGGGCGTCCAGGATGGATGGCTTGCAGAGGGGGAGCCGCTGGGGTTATTGGGCGGCTGCGGAATGCCGCTGGAGACCATGGGGGCGACGTCGGGTTCGCAGAGGATGATTTTTGTTTCGGGACGTTTTTCGGCGAGGACGCGAGAGACACCTTTGAGCGTGCCACCGGTGCCGAAGCCGGTGACCCAGTAGTCGAGGCGGTCGCCTTCGAAGTCTCTGAGGATCTCCTGGGCGGTGGTGCGGGAGTGCATGTCGGCGTTGGCTTCGTTGTCGAACTGACGGGTGCGGAACCAGCCGTGCTTTTCGGCCAGTTCGTCGGTCTTCTTGACCATGCCGGTGCCGCGCGCGGGGCCGGGAGTGATGATAACCTTCGCTCCGAGGAAGCGCATGAGCTTGCGGCGCTCGACCGAGAAGGTCTCTGCCATGGTGACGACGAGAGGGTAGCCCTTGGCTGCGCAGACCATGGCGAGGCCGATGCCGGTGTTGCCGCTGGTGGCTTCGATGACGGTCTGGCCGGGCTTGAGCGCGCCGGTGCGTTCGGCATCTTCAATGACGCCGAGGGCGAGGCGGTCTTTGACGGAGCCGAGCGGGTTGAAGGCCTCGACTTTGACGAAGAGGTTGACGCCGGATGGGGTGAGCTTATTGATGCGGACGACGGGAGTGTTGCCGACGGTTTCCAGAATGCTGTCGAACTTATGTTTCATCAGGTGCTCCTTCAGATCGCAGAGATGAGTTGTGGCCGGGCCGGGAGATGGGTGCTTGCGGTTCAGATGCCTGATGCTTCTACTTCTTCTTGATGAGAATTTCCTGGGTGAAGGCGTCGGGTGGGAGATCGATGTCGTACGCGAATTTGGTGAAGAAGGTCTGACTGTTCATGTCGCCGTTGTGATAGCGGGTGAGGGTGTAGGGGGTGGGCAGGCCCTGGACAACATGGTAGTCATCGTACTCTTCGGCGTCTTCGTCGAAGTCTTTGAAGGTCTCGTTGCGCCACTTGAAGGTTCGTCGCAGGGGGAGATGTGTGGCGGCGTCGAGCTCGATGGTGACGGCGTCGTTGTCTGCGCTGAGGACGGTGACCTTGTCGGCAAGGCGGCGCTCGACCATGGAGTTGCCTTCGGCGACGACCATGACGTCGGGAGCTTTGAGCCAGACGCGAACCACGGATTCGATGGAGTGGTAACGGCGGCGGTAGTAGTCTTCGACCTGCTCGTGGGGTAGCGAGTTTCTGCCCTTGTAGGTGATCTCGTAGCCGCCGTCTCCAGTCCAGATCTGGACGACGTCGATTTTTTTACCGGGAAGGATCATGCTCTTGTCGGTGATGAAGCCGACACGTTCAGCCTCGGGGCGATTGTCGCCGGGGAACTGGTGGATGGCGGTGAAGTTGACGACGATGCCGGTGGGCGCACCACGGAAGAAGCGGGCGAGATTGCCGTACTCCTGCAGATTGTGGCGGCGAAACCAGGCGTCGCCACCGAGGGCTTCGACCATCTCGTCGAGGAGCTTGTGGCCGCGCTGTTCGGGGGTCTGGCCGGCAGGTTGCACGGGCGCGGCGCTGGGGATCTCGCTGGCCTGCGACCACAAGGGCTGGGCGCCGAGGGTGACGAGAACCATCGCTACGGTGAGAACGACTGGCACTGCTGTTTTCATTCCAACTCCGTTTAGCCTGTGAGGACTGCACCACCATTGACGTTGAAGATTTCGCCGGAGATGAAACCGGCGAAGGGGGTGCAGAGGAATAATATCGGGGCGGCGATCTCGTCGACGTGCGCGGGGCGGCCGAGAGGGATGAGCCCTAGCAGCTTCTTGGACGTTTCGGGGTTGTTGAGGACAGCGACCGACATTTCGGTGGCGACCCAGCCGGGGGCGACGCAGTTGCAGTAGATGCCCTGGCCGATGAGCTCGCTGGAGAGGCTTTTGGTGAGGCTGATGAGAGCGCCTTTGGCCGCGGCGTAGTCGGCGTGGAAGGCTTCGCCGCGCTGGCCTGCGGTGGAACTGACTAGAACGATGTGGCCGCGGGTGCTACTGGTGGCAGGCTGCGATTTCATTTGAGCTACGGCGGCGGCGACGATGCCGAAGACGCTATCGAGGTTGACACTGACGGTGTCGCGCCACTGGGCGGTGGTCATGGTGGAGATGGGAGCGTCGTGTGGGGGCCACACGCCGTGGTTGGCGATCACGCAGTCGAGGCGTCCGAAGGCGGCTACGGCGGTGGCAACGAGGGCTTGGCCGTCTTCAGGGGTGGAAAGCGGTTGACGAATGGCACGGCAATAGTCGGGACCGCCACACTCCGCGGCGAGGGCCTCGGCCTGCTGGGCGGAGACACGATAGCTGAACGCCACCTTTGCTCCGGCCTGGCGAAACATACGGACCGTTGCCGCGCCAATTCCGCGAGAGCCGCCAGTGATGAGGGCGACCTTGCCAGTGAGCGACATTTTGACACCTGAGTCAATGGTATTGGGCATATACTCGACGCTAACGAATTCAACCTCACTGATGCAAGTTATGCCGCCACGCAATTATCTCTGCATTTTCTACGGAGCTGACCGCTTATGAAGATCGCCGTTATGATCGTACGCATTCTGCTTGGACTTGTGTTTCTCGTGTTTGGCCTCAACTTCTTCTTTCACTTCATTCCACAACAGCCAGCGCCTGGGGACGCCGGCGCAATCGCCGGCTTGATGTTTCAGCATGGCTGGTTCACCTTCTACGGTGTCCTGCAAGTTGTCGCGGGACTGCTGCTGTTGGCGGGGCGGTTCGTGCCCTTGGCGCTGGTGCTGCTGGCACCGATTATTGTGAATATTCTTCTTTTTCATCTGACACTGGCACCTTCCGGGATTGGGCCGGGTCTGGTGTGCGCAGTGCTGGAGGTATTTTTGATTTATGCGTATTGGCCGGCGTTTGATTCGCTCCTCCACTCGCACGCAGAGCGTTACTAGAGCACCCGCGAAGTGGGTACACCCACAGGAATAGTGCTCTAAGACTTTGCCAACAGAATATCCCCCGGCTCTCACATCGCCGCGACAGAGCCTGCACGGCGCCTGCACTCCACTCCCCAGAATTCCGAGCGGCAGGCCGCGCGAGCAGGTCCACTGCCACCGCGGAGACAGCCGTCGCATCCGCACTTGTGGCACCTTATAGATATGCAGCTTGACCCTATCCAGCTCCGCGTTCTTGGCTCCCTGATCGAAAAAGAGATCACCACCCCGGAGAACTATCCCCTCTCCCTCAATGCTCTGGTCAACGCGTGCAACCAGCGCTCCAGCCGCGATCCCGTCCTCGACCTCACCGAAGACGAGGTCCGCCAGGCTCTCCACTCGCTCGAAGATCTCGCCCTCACCACTCCCGTCCGCGACGCCCGCGTCCCCAAATACGAGCACCGCATTCGCACCGTCCTCAATCTTCGCCGCGACGAAACCGCCGTCCTCTGCCTTCTCATGCTCCGAGGCCCCCAAACTCCTGGCGAGCTCCGCAGCCGCGCCGACCGGCTCTACACCTTCGACGACCTCGGCGCCGTCCAGGCCACACTTGAGCGCCTGGCCGCCCGCCCCACCGCTGGCACTCTCGATGAAACCAACAGCAGCAGCGAGACCACCGGCCCCCTCACCATCATCCTGCCCCGCCAGCCGGGCTCCCGCGAGGCTCGCTACACCCACCTCCTCGCCGGCGCCCCAGACCTATCCTCCGTCACCGCACCCGCCTTTCTCAGCCACGCCGAACCAACAAACTCCGCCACCACAACCCAGCGCCTCACCCAGTTGGAGGCCGAGGTCGCCGCCCTTACGATCTCGCTTCAAACCCTGCAGGACCGCATTGACCGACTCGAATCACGCCCCGCTCACGACAAAATTACTCTGTAAGATAGAACTTCAACCTTACTTACACTGTCATGGCCGACTCTTCGATCAAGTCCGCGCCCCCCTCGCCCGACCGGCGCACCCACGCCCGTCGCGAGGCTGACGCTAAACACGACTACCTGGCCCAACTCCTCGCTCAGTTACCCGACGCCGTTCTCTGCTTCGACCGCAACTGGCTCATCACCTTCGCCAACGCCGAGGCCGTCAGAATCACGCGCATCCAGCCCTCCGACATTCACAGCAAGACGCAATGGCAGCTCTTCCCCGAGACCCTCGGCACCGAACTCGAACGCGCCTACCGCGCCGGCATGTATACCCGCGTCCCCCAGCAGATCGAGTATTTCTATCCACACTTCGACATCTGGATCGACGTGCACGTCTTCCCCACAGACGAGGGTATCGCCGTCTACTTCCGCGATATCACCGGCCGCAGGTGCGCCGAAACCCTTCGCGATGCAGCCGACCGCCAACTGCAGCAGATCTTACATGCATCTACCGAATCCATCGTCTGCATCGACCGCAACTGGACCTGCACCTTTGCCAACCGTGCCGCGCTCTCCATCCTCAAGGCTGACAGGCTCATCGGAGAAAATCTCTGGGAGCGCTTCCCCACGAACAAGCAGGAGCCCTTCCAATCCAACTACCGCACCACCATGGACCGGCGCATTCCCACCGAGTTTGAAGCCTATTACCCTCAACCTCTGGATGTCTGGTTCAAGGTCATCGCTCGCCCCTACGAAGATGGTATCGTCATCTTCGCCACCGACATCACTGACCGCAAGGGTGCAGAGCTTCTCCGCGACGCCTCTGTTCGTCAGCTCCGTCAGGTCCTCGAACTCACAACCGATGCCGTCGTCAGCCTCAATCGCAACTCGGACTTCACCTTTCTCAACCGCCGCGCCAGAGAGTTGCTCAGCCCCGTAGGCGACGTTCTCGGCAAAAATCTCTGGGAACAGTTTCCTGCCGCATCACAGTCAAGCGAGCTCCGCTATCACTACCACCGCGCCATGGACGAGGGGATTCCCAGCGAGTTCGAGTTCTTCTATCCCGAGCCGTTGAATCTTTGGCTCTCCATCCAATATCGCCCTTACGACGACGGCCTGGTGATTTTTTTTCGCGACGTCACCGCCAGCCATAAATCCGAACTCGCCCTTAAGCACCAGCAGGATCTCCTCGCCTCCGTCCAGCACACCGCGCTCGTCGCCACCTGGGATATCGACTACGCCACCGGCAAAGTCACCTACGGCGCCGGTTCCTACCCTGTCTTCGGCCATCCCCTCAGCGAAGTCTCCGACTTTCGAGCCTTCAAAAATATCCTCGTTCCCGAGTACCTTCCCATCGTCGCCAACTCGATTCAAACCGGCGTCGAAACCGGCCAGATGATCGTGCAGGAGTTCCAGGTAAAGGCTGCGAATGGCGATGTGCTCTGGCTGGAAAGCCGCGGCCAGGCGGTCTTTGCCGATGGGAAGCCCACTAGTCTCCGCGGCTTGACCATCGACATCACCGCGCGCAAAAAAAACGAGGAGGCTCTCGTCTCCAGCGAGGCCCGCTACCGTGTCCTCGCCGACCTCAACCCGCAGGCCATCTGGATGGGAGCCCCCGACGGCAGCATCACCTACGGCAACCAGGGCTTCCTCGACTACATCGGTCTCACCATCGAAGAACTCGGCGGCATGGGCTGGCTCAATGCCTTCCATCCCGACGAGCACTCCCGCGTCATCGCCGCCTGGTCGCACTCCGTCGCTACCGGCGACGACTACGATATCGAAGCCCGCATGATTCGCGCTCGCGACGGCCATACCCACTGGTGGTGGCTACGCGCCCAGCCCGTCCGCGACGAAGCAGGAAAGATCCTCCACTGGCTCGGCGTAGCCGTCGACATCGACGATCGCAAGACCTTCGCCGAAACCCTCCAGCAGCGTCAGGACGAGACAGAGCGCCAGCGCGCCGAGCTGGAGACCATCTATCAGACAGCACCCGTCGGCCTTGCTCTCTTTGACGCCACCGACCTTCGCTACCTGCGCATCAACGATCGTCAGGCCGAGATCATCGGCCTCCCCAAAGAGAAGATCATCGGTCAGATCATCACCGACATCATCGCTCTCCCCAGCCTTAAAGAGCTCTTGGAGACAGCCGCCGCCGGCCGGCCTGTCCGCAACCAACTCCTCCAGGGCGAGCTCCCTGGCCGTCCCGGCGAACAGCGCTCCTTCAATGTCAGCTATTCGCCCGTCTTCAACGCAAATGGTATCGTCGAGGCCATCGCCGCAGTCATCGTCGAAATCACCAACCAGAAAAAGGCAGAGGCCGCCCTCATCCAGAGCGAAAAGCTCGCTGCCGTCGGCCGTCTCGCCAGCTCCATCTCCCACGAGATTAACAATCCGCTCGAAGCCATCACCAACCTCCTCTACCTCATCGCCTTATCGGACGACCTGCCCGAGAGCGTAAGGTCTTACGTATACACTGCGCAGAGCGAACTCTCCCGCGTCTGCCAGATCGCCACCCAGACCCTCCGCTTTCATCGTCAGGCTGTCCGCGCTACCAGCGTCAGCGCAGCCGATCTCGTCGACGCCGTTCTAAATCTCTATCAAGGGCGCCTCGCCAACTCGCATATTCACGTCGAGGCCGTCTACGCCACCGCGACCAAAATCGTCTGCTTCGAAAACGATATCCGCCAGGTCCTCAACAACCTCATCGCCAACGCCATCGACGCCATGCGCCCGGGTGGCGGCCGTCTCCTCGTCCGCGCCCACGACGCCATCCACGTCTCTCCCAAACATCCCCACGGCCACCAGGGCATCCGCATCACCATCGCCGACACCGGCCACGGCATGTCTCCCACCGTCCGCGCCCGCATCTTCGAGCCCTTCTACACCACGAAAGATCTCAACGGCACCGGCCTCGGCCTCTGGATCTCCGCCGGCATCGTCGATCGCCATCAGGGCCGTCTCACCTTCCGCAGCTCCCAGCACTCCACCCACCACGGCACCATCTTCTCTCTCTTCCTCCCCTACACCGAAGAGCCTTCCGCAAGCTAGATCAGGGGTGATTCGATCCCGACCAACGGGAGGGCCAGCGCAGCCGAGTCCACCCAAACAAGATACACACGCCACGAAGTGGCCGCGCCGCGCGCAGCGGGCCGTCCGGCAGGACCGGCAGTGAGTTCCTGAGCAGCTCACACAGATAAGCTCCAGCTTTACATTCACCATATAAACTGTCCTCTCCATCCGAGGACCATTCGTCATGCCAGATCAGGCCTCCACTCAATACGACGCCATCATCATCGGAACCGGAGCCGGTGGCGGAACCCTCGCCCTGCATCTCGCCCAGGCCGGCAAACGCATCCTCATCCTCGAACGCGGTCCATTCCTCCCGCAGGAAAAACTTAACTGGGACACCACCGCGGTCTTCCTCGACAATCGATACCACACCAAAGACGTCTGGCTCGACAAGAACGACGAGCCACTCCATCCCCAGCAGGCCTACTTCGTCGGAGGCCAGACCAAGGTCTACGGCGCCGCTCTCTTCCGCCTCCGCGCCGAAGACTTCGGAGTCCTCCACCACAAAGGCGGCATCTCCCCCGCGTGGCCCCTCACCTACGCCGACTTCGAGCCGTACTAAACCCGAGCCGAAGAGCTCT